>OGPN01001640.1_pt1 | contig 14149 bp, 8 predicted proteins | sample 1552941 | NCBI WGS metagenome assembly OGPN01 (sample SAMEA2580220, study PRJEB22360) | human gut metagenome | biome: human gut; feature: human-associated habitat; material: faeces | place: Denmark | collected 2008/2010
GCGGCTTCCGTTTGGTCACTGATTCTTCCGGGAATTGATTTTGCAGAAGAAAACGGCCAAATCGGATGGCTTGTCATGACGGTTGGCTTTCTGGCAGGTGTTCTTGTTTTGCTTGCGGCTGATGGATGCCTTAATCGGTATTGGAAGAAGACGAAAGAAAAAGACGCTCACCCGCAACTAAAAAAAAGTGCATCGTTATTGATCCTTGCGATTACAGTGCATAATATTCCGGAAGGAATGTCGGTGGGGCTGGCATTTTCACTGGCAGCGCAATATCCACAAAATGAAGCCTTATTTTCCGGTGCTGTTGCATTGGCAGTGGGAATTGCAATCCAGAACTTTCCGGAAGGAACCGCAGTGGCGCTTCCTCTTGTGAAAGAAGGGATGAGTCAGAAGAAAGCATTTCTGATTGCTGGAATGACAGCAGCGGTAGAGCCGGTATTCGGTGTTCTGGCTGCGGTGTTTGCAACGATTGTCCGTTCTTCCATGGCAGGTTTTCTGGCATTTGCAGCAGGTACGATGATCTATGTAGTTGTAGAGGAACTGATCCCGCAGGCGCATATGGGAGAAAAAGGGAAAATGGGAACGCTTGGATTTGTTGCAGGTTTTCTTGTAATGATGATTTTGGACGTAGCTCTTGGATAACGTTTCTCTGACTTTGAAAACGAAAAGAAATCATGTATAATAGAAACAGATTTTACAGGAAAGGACTAAGAACGTTGAGTTTAATCGATAAAATTCCAACAGAGTTTTACAAACTTTTCGCAAGTAAATACAGAACATACTATCAGAAATTTTTACTGGCAATCTATGAGGAAACGAGCAGATCTTATTCTCTCTTAGGACTGACAGAAGAAGAGTGTAAGGCTGTGATGAATGAACATATAGCGGATCTTACACTGGAGTGGAGCGAGGAGCAGTCAGACGAAGAGGGGGAGTTCCTTACAAGAGCCAATATGGCATCGATTTGTCTGAAAAATCTGGAAAGCTGGGGGTGGCTTAGGCGAGATTATGATGAGACATTGAATCAATATGTCGTTTCATTTCCGGAATACAGTCAGATGTATGTAGAGCTGTTTCAGAAATTGTTCAGTGAAGAGGGAAGCAAAGAGCGAGAGAGCGTGCTTGCAGTTTACAGCCATCTATATACATACAGCTCAGATACGGAGAAAAATAATGAAATTCTGAAAAGCGCACTTCATACTTCCCAGTCTCTTGTGCAAATGCTTGCAAATATGCAGGAGGGGATGCGCGGCTATTTTGATGAACTGTCCAGACAGAAGAGTTTTCTCGGTATTCAGGAAGTGCTTGTAAAAGAGATCAATAACAGTGACAGCAAGAAGTATGCCATACTTACAACGACAGATAGCTTTTATCGGTATAAGGAAGCAGTTAAGGAGTTGATCGATAAAAATCTGAGTGAGAATGAGATAAGGCGGCAGGAGTTTGAAGAAAAAAGTGTGGAGCTTGAAAAAGATACGCCGGCTTATTATAGAAATGAGCGTGCGATCAAGCTCTGTGAAGAAGCAATGGATATCATTTGCCGTATTGAACGGGAATTTGATGCGATTGAGCGCAGATACAATAAACTGATTGAACAGAAAACGGTATTTGCCAGCCGTGCAGCAGCCAGAATCCGCTATATTCTCATGGAAGGTGCGGCAGAACAAGACAGAACGGTTGAATTTGTTAATCTTTTAAATCAAAGTAGTCATCAAGAGGAAATCTTGCAGAAACTTGCGTCCGGTATGCGTATGACAGAACGATACAAAGCGGTGACAGACAGGAGCCTGTATCGGCGGAAGAATACCGAGAAGGAACGATTTATTCCGCAGGCGGTAAGTACCAAAGAAGAGGCGCAGGAAAATCTGGAAGGATTCGTGCTAAAACCTCTGTACACCAAAAAAGAAATCAGGGCATTCCGCAGAAAAAATGAGCATGATGGAGAATTTCTTGTGACAAAAGATACCGTTCAAACTATGGAAGATTTGGAAAAGCTGTTTTTTGTTTGGCAGGAAGCTACAGAACTTGCAGAGAGTGATGCAGTTGTGGAAGTACAGGAAGAACTTCAGACGAAGGGCTTCCGCTATTCGGGACTTAGAATAAAGGAGAAGTAAATGTTTGAATATATGGAAGAATTATCGGTGACAGAAACAGAGAATCTGAGAAAGACCATTTCGAATTTATTTCGTCAGACTTGTATTTTGCAGGTAAAATACGATCCGGTCACGTTGACACCGAGGGATAATCTATACTATGAAATATGCGTAAGACATAAGAAATTTATCGAGGACTATCTGGAGGTATTTGGCTGTGAACTTCTTCATGATCCACAGGAACATATTTTCCGGCTTGCAGGCGACGGGGTGGAGATTGAAAAATTCAGCCTGACGACAACAATTATTATCCTGCTGATCAAAATGATCTATCGAGATAAGATTTTGGGAGAAGGGCTGGAGGCTACCGTCACTACACTGGAAGAAATCCGTGAATACGGGAAAAATACAAATTTACTGAATTGGAAACTGAAGGTGACGGAGTGGCAGGAAGCACTTTATCTGTTGAGTAAGCATCAGATGATTGAGGTGCCGGGAGCAGTTCGCGATGTAGAGGATCAGACACCGATCTATATTTACAGCACTGTGAATCTGTACTTAAGTTCATCCAATATCAATGAACTGCTTGAAGAATATAGAGAGGAGATCGCAGAAGATGAAGCAATCGAAGAAAATCTTTACGAAAATGCTGCTGAATAACTGGGGTGGGATCAGTCATAAAGAGCTTTCCTTTCATGAGCATGTGAATCTGTTCAGCGGGAAGAGCGGCTCCGGGAAATCAACAGTCATGGATGCGATCCAGGTGATTTTATACGGAAGCGTGGCATCTACCTTTTTGAATAAGGCAGCAGACGATGCGAAAAACAGAAGAAGTGTTCTTAGTTATTTAAGAGGGGAACAAAAAGACGGAACTGCAAACCGTGAGGGGACAGATTTTTGTTCGCAGATCGTATTGGAAGTGGAAGATACGGCAACGAATATTGTTACCTGTATTGGAGCAATTTTTGAAGTTGGGAAAAATGATTTAGATCTGAAGCGTTATTTCTTTTTCAGCCATTCGGGAAGAATTCCCGAAGATGGATATATTTCGGAAAATGGAAGTCCTTATACGATTTCCAGATTGAAGAAGCTGGTAGAACAAAGGAAGCTGTCGGAAGACAATCGGGGGAGAGGAGAAGTAAATCGTCTGTATCCTTCGAAAGAAGCTTATTTAAACACACTATATGATGTGGTACTTGGCTATATTGAACCGGGACGATTTATGACGATGGAAAAAAGTGCGATTGCACTTCGCATGACCAACGGAACCGGTCAGTTTATCCGTGATTATATGTTTCCGAAGAGTAAAGAGGGAACAGTTTCGGTTATCAGCGAACAACTGGGCGCATACCGCGAGATCAAAGAGAGGGTCGAAGATCTGGAAAAGCGGATTGGGATGCTGGAAGAAATAAACGGTCACAATCTGAAGCTGGTACAGCTGAAAACAGATGAAGTCCGTACACAATCTATTTTGAAGGTAATTGCCATAGAAGGATTAAAGATTCAGCTGGAATCTAAAAAGGGAGATTTAAAGTCCGCCATAGAGGCTGCCAAGCGTTCAGAAGAAAAGTACCGGTCCTTAGAAACACAGAAGAATCAGTGTGCAGCTGATAAATTAGAAGTAGAATCACAGCTGCTTGCAAGTGATTACGGACAGAAGGAGAAGCAGTTAAAAGAAATCCGCAATACGATTCGGATTTTGGCAGAATATTCCAAGCAGTGGAGAAATGTGCTTCACGGACTGGAAAAATGGAAAGAAAATGAAGAGATCAATAATTATCTGTCGAATCCGGCATTGCAGACAATGGAAGAGATAGAAAATGGAGACCTTACTGATGACCTTCTAGAAAGACTTAAAAAGTATTTGAAAGATACGTTAGAAAATGTAGAAGAAGAGATCAGCGACTTAGAAGAAAACATCCGCAAAACGAGAAAAGAACTGAAAGAGAAAAAAGAAATTGTGGATGATCTGAAGAATGACAGGAAGCCATATAGCAAGGAATTGAAAAAAGCAAGGGCAAGGCTGCAAAGCGAGCTGCGTGACCGATATGGACACTCTGTTCCGGTGGCGGTTTTTGCAGATTTATTTGATATTACAGACGAGAAATGGAAAGACGCCATAGAGGGACGTCTCGGGAAAATGAAGTATAGTCTTGTGACTCCGCCGGAATACGCATTGGAAGCGGCTAAGATCTTCCGGAAAATGACTGGAAAAGAATTCGAAGAATTTAACTTGATCAACACTGCTGCGATTAAGAGAGACGAGCCGAAAACGAAGGAGCACACCTTATATGAAGCAGTGGAAACAAAAGAAGGTTACGTTGATCTCTGCCTGAAACAGTATCTTGGAAGAATCGTAAAATGTGAGACCATTGAAGAACTTCATGAAGTAAGAGAAGGGGTGACGCCGGACTGTTATTCTTACAGTAATTATATGTTCCGACATCTGCGAGAGAAAGATTACAGACTTTATGCATGCATTGGTACAAAAGTGTCCAAAGCGAAATTAAAGGAGCTGGAGGATGAAGTATATCGTTTGGAAAAAAGCCTGCTTGCAGATGAACAGATGCAAAGCAGTTTAACCGAGGCGAGAACTTATGAGCAATTACAGAATTACAGTGCAGAACAGCTTGTGCATATGTCAAATGCAGCGGAGGAATTGGAAGAATATTATAGAAAAGAAGATGCACTGATTCAAGAAATGAAGGAACTTGATGAAGGTACACTAATCCCGCAATTAAAAGAAAAAAAGAAGCAATTAGAAGAAAAAATGAGCCTGCTTGAAAAGGAAGCGAAAGAAACTGACGCGGAACGTTTGGCACGGGTTAAAGTACAGGCGAATGTGGAAACCGAGTTGAAAAACTTAAGTGAGAAGCTTAAAGCGGAATTAGAAGGCTATGTTTCCAATGAGAGCATTGAGCAGGAAGTGCTTCAAGAATTAGAGACAAACCAAGAGCATATATACCGCAGACAGAAGCTAAAAGAATTAGAGAAGCTCAGACAGGAGATTGAAGCAGAATCAGACGGACGTGCCGAAGCACGGAATCATTTTAATAAAGCATATCCGGCGTATGGTTTTACAGGTGTAGAACATGGAAATGAAGTATATGATAAGGTGCTGGAACAGTGCAGGAAAGATTTTGAACCGAAATATAAGGAGGAATTTGAACAGCAGTATCGATTAGTATATCATACGCTTCGCGAAAATGTGATTGCTACGATTCATGGAGAAATCAAAGCAGCGTTCCGCCATAAGCGGGAAATTAACCGAATGCTTGCTAAAATCCGCTTTTCTGACAGTATTTACCAGATTGACATTCTTCCGGCTGAAAATGAAAACCGACAGTTTTATGAAATGCTGATGGCGCCGGAGCTTGACAGTAAAGTATTGGATGATCACGGATTTGAAGGACAGCTTAGTCTCGGTGAAGACGAATTTTATCAAAAATATGAAGCTCAGATTCTGCGGCTTACCGAAAAGTTCATGCCGCCAAGAGACGAAGACGGTGGGAAACGCACGCTTCACAAAGAAGAGATGGAGCGATATGCCGATTACCGCAACTATCTTACCTTTAGTATGTATGAGCAAGTGAAGGATGAAGATGGAAATATTCGAAAAAATGCAGTGGATGAAATGGCGGGACGTGATTCCGGAGGAGAAGGACAAAATCCGAAGTATGTGGCGCTTCTGGCAGGATTTGCCATGCTATATATGAATCAGAGCAATCGAGACTCTAAGATACGTCTTGTGCTTTTGGATGAGGCTTTTTCCAAAATGGATAAAGAGCGAAGTGAAGTATGTCTTCATTATGCAAGAGAGCTGGAACTACAGCTTATTGTCTGTGTACCAGATGAGCGTTTGCAGTCTTTGATCCGAAATGTGGACAGTGTATATGGATTCCGAAGACATCAGAACCAGATTTCCATGATGCATATTGATAAAGGCGACTATTTAGCTATGATCGAAGGGGAAAAAGATGAAGAAGAATCTGACACTCAGTCAGTGGCTGATTGAGAAAACAGACGGAGAAGCATACCGTGCCGGGAAATTATCCGGGGAATCATCGGAGAAATCATCTGAAAAAGCATATGTAACAAAACATCCGAAAGTAGACCAGCAGATAATTAATCAGATCGGAAGTCTTACAAAACTGATCAGTCAGGCAAGAGAGATGGAAAAAGATGCGCAGCTTAGCGGATTCATACGGTTTGACTGGCGGGACATGGGAAATGATATCCGTGTGATACATTATTCTGTAGAAATCATACCGCTTCTCTGCGATAGAGAAGGAATCGAAGATCCGCGGAAGAGGCAGCAGCGCCATATCAAAACGGTAGGAGAACTGTTGCAGGAAGCATCCCAGTCAGAAGCGGATTGGCTGAAGTCCTATTATCGTTTCCTGTTGACGCGTTTGGAACAGGGGAAGCTTGTCAAGGAAATGGATGACGAAGCATGGTTTGCCTGCCTGAATGCAATTGGCAGGCTCCATTGCCCGACTTGGAAACGGGTATTCAGCGCCAGAGTTTTTCGTGATTCCAAAAGGTTTCAGACGTCATATGAGGACCGAGTAGTGAAAGTCTTAAGAGAGTATTCGGATATGCCCGATAAAGATGTTATGACCAATGAGCAGATCTTGAAGGCATATGGCATTATTTCTTACACTCAGACATTGGAGTGTAAGGGAACGGTACTTTGCAGAACAGATACAGGGCAGACATTTGATACCGGTGATTTTCCGTATGGAGCGGTTTTGAATTCGCAGACAATGGAGCATGCTAAGCCGGTGGACATTGCAAAAATCCGCCGGATCATGACTATCGAAAATAAAGCAAATTACGAAAATATGTCCTACAAAGAAGATACGCTTTATATTTATTGTCACGGGTTCTTCTCTCCCAAAGAGGTAGAATTCTTGCGGGAGCTGACAGTGTTAGCTGCGGAGAACGTGGAATTTTTGCACTGGGGTGATATGGATTATGGCGGAATTCGAATTTTCTTATTTAACAAGGATAAGATATTTCCAAGACTGAAACCTTATAAAATGGATCGTGAATGCTTCGTAGCAGCGGTGACATCAAATGCCGGCAGAACACTGGAGACTGAAAAATGTAAAAAGTTAGAGCAGATGAATGCCGGAGAACTGGAAGAACTGCGCAGCAGTATATTGGAGTATGGCATGGAGATTGAACAGGAAATGTTAGTGTGAAGGTGAATGGATAAAGTACAGAACAAACATTCGATTTGTTCTGTACTTTTATTTTATATTCTGATATAATAGCGGAAGAGAATGAAGATAATAGATTCATAGGAGGAATTTCATGGATCATTTTGAATTAGTATCAGAATATGCCCCAACCGGCGACCAGCCACAAGCCATCGACCAACTCGTCAAGGGCTTTCAGGAAGGCAACCAATGCCAGACGTTACTTGGCGTCACCGGTTCTGGTAAGACATTTACGATGGCGAATGTCATCGCACAATTAAATAAACCAACACTTATTATCGCACATAACAAAACGCTGGCTGCGCAGTTATATGGAGAATTCAAAGAATTCTTCCCGAATAATGCAGTGGAATACTTTGTGAGCTATTACGATTACTACCAACCGGAAGCTTACGTTCCATCCTCTGACACTTACATTGCCAAGGATTCATCTGTGAATGATGAGATAGACAAGCTTCGTCTGTCTGCCACGGCGTCTCTTATTGAGCGAAGGGATGTGATCATTATTTCCAGTGTGTCCTGTATCTATGGACTTGGTGAACCGGAAAATTTTGAGAAAATGATGGTGTCACTGCGTCCGGGAATGGAAAAAGATCGGGATGAGGTACTAAGGCAGCTTATTGATATTCAATACGATAGAAATGAAATGGATTTCAAACGAGGTACTTTCCGGGTACATGGAGATGTGGTGGAAGTAATTCCGGCAAATGAAGCAGATATGGCGGTTCGAATTGAATTTTTCGGTGATGAGATTGACCGTATTACGAAAGTAGATGTGTTGACCGGAGAGATAAAAAGTGAGCTGAGTCATGTGGCTATCTTCCCGGCGTCACATTATGTAGTAGGAAAAGAAGATTTGGAGCGTGCGGTAAAGGCGATCGAGGAAGAGTTAGAAGAACAGATTAAATATTTTAAAAGTGAGGGAAAGCTTCTGGAAGCACAGCGAATATCAGAACGGACAAACTTCGATATTGAGATGATTAGAGAAACCGGATTTTGTTCAGGAATTGAGAATTATTCCAGACATTTGACCGGCTCGGCGGCAGGACAGCCTCCGAGGACACTTCTTGATTACTTCCCGGATGACTTTATTATGATGATTGATGAATCACATAAGACAGTGCCGCAGGTGGGTGGTATGTATCATGGCGACCAGTCAAGAAAACGTACCTTAGTAGATTATGGTTTCCGCCTTCCGTCAGCGCTTGATAACCGCCCGCTTAGTTTTGACGAGTTTGAGCAGAAAATTGATCAAGTGCTGTTTGTGTCGGCAACACCGGGACCATATGAGGCGGAGCATGAACTTCTTCGGGCAGAACAGGTAATCCGTCCGACCGGACTGTTAGATCCGGAAGTAGAAGTGCGGCCGGTAGAGGGGCAGATTGATGATCTGATTAGTGAAGTGAATAAAGAAGTTGCCAAGAAAAATAAGATTTTAATCACAACCCTAACAAAACGGATGGCAGAAGATTTGACCGATTATATGCGGGAACTTGGAATTCGTGTCAGATATCTTCACTCGGATATTGATACGCTGGAACGCACGGAGATTGTAAGAGACATGCGTCTGGATGTCTTTGATGTTCTGGTGGGAATCAACCTTTTGCGAGAAGGATTGGATATACCGGAGATTACATTGGTGGCGATTCTGGATGCAGATAAGGAAGGATTCTTACGTTCCGAGACTTCTCTCATTCAGACCATCGGACGTGCTGCGCGTAATGCAGAAGGTCATGTCATCATGTATGCAGACGTGATGACAGATTCTATGAAGCAGGCGATTGAAGAGACAGAGAGAAGGCGTAAAGTACAGATGGCTTATAACGAAGCGCATGGAATTACGCCACAGACTATTAAGAAAAGTGTAAGAGATCTGATCGCTGTCTCGAAGAAGGTGGCAGCAGAGGAAGTCCGAATGGAGAAAGATCCAGAATCTATGAGCGAAAAAGAACTGGAGAAATTGGCAAAGGAATTGACAAAGCAGATGAAGAAAGCTGCAGCTGAGTTGAATTTTGAGGCGGCGGCTGAGCTGCGTGATAAATTAGTTGAGATTAAGAGGATGATGAAAGAGTAGATATAGACCGATAGATGATGAAAGAACAGATAACGAAGGGAACGAAGTAGTAGAAGCATGATAGAAAAAGAGTTGAAAAAAGAGGCAGAAAAGACAGATACCAAAAAACAATATATTAAGATCAGAGGAGCAAATGAGCATAATCTGAAAAATGTAGATCTTAATATTCCCCGCAATGAGCTGGTAGTTTTGACAGGATTGAGCGGTTCCGGAAAATCCTCTCTGGCATTCGATACGATTTATGCGGAAGGGCAGAGAAGATATATGGAATCGTTATCGTCCTATGCAAGGCAATTCCTTGGTCAGATGGAGAAGCCTGATGTGGAGAGCATTGAAGGTTTATCACCTGCGATTTCTATTGACCAAAAATCAACAAACCGGAATCCCCGGTCTACCGTAGGAACCGTAACAGAGATCTATGATTATTTTCGTCTGCTTTATGCGAGAATCGGTATTCCACATTGTCCGAAATGTGGAAAAGAGATTAAGAAACAGACAGTAGATCAGATGGTAGATCAGATCATGGCATTGCCGGAGAGAACGAAGATCCAGCTTCTGGCGCCGGTAGTGCGAGGAAGAAAAGGTCGTCATGAGAAGCTTCTGGAACAGGCAAAGAAAAGCGGTTATGTAAGAGTACGCATAGATGGAAATTTATATGAGTTATCCGAGGAAATCGCGCTGGATAAAAATATCAAACATAATATAGAGATTATCGTAGACCGTCTTGTCGTTAAGCCGGGGATAGAGAAGCGTCTGACAGATTCTATTGAAAATGTACTTCATTTGGCAGAAGGACTTATGACGGTGGATGTGATCGACGGAGAGCCGATTAATTTCAGTCAAAGCTTTTCCTGTCCGGATTGCGGAATCAGCATTGATGAGATTGAGCCGAGAAGTTTCTCTTTTAACAATCCGTTCGGTGCATGTCCGGAATGTTTTGGACTGGGATATAAGATGGAGTTTGATATTGATCTGATGATACCGGATAAGAGTCTGAGCATCTCTGAAGGTGCGATTACTGTGATGGGGTGGCAGTCCTGTACAGATAAGAAGAGCTTTACGTATGCTATTTTGAGCGCACTGAGCAAGGAATATAAGTTTTCTCTTGATACACCATTTGAAAAATATCCAAAGAAAGTGCAGGATATTTTAATTCACGGAACCGGTGGAAAGGAAGTTAAAGTACATTATCAGGGACAACGGGGTGAAGGAATCTATGATGTTGCATTTGAAGGTCTGATCAAAAATGTAGAACGACGTTATCGTGAGACAGGCTCTGAGACGATGAAAGCAGAATACGAAGAATTTATGCGGATTACGCCGTGTCACGAATGTGGAGGACAGCGTTTAAAACCGGAAGCGCTTGCAGTGACTGTGGGTGGAAAAAATATTGCAGAAGTAACAGAAATGTCCATTGAGAAACTTCAGCATTTTCTGGAAAAACTAGAACTTACTAAACAGCAGAATCTGATCGGAGGACAGATTTTAAAAGAAATACGTGCAAGGATCCGGTTTTTGATGGATGTAGGTCTGGATTATTTGACATTGGGAAGAGCAACCGGTTCCTTATCCGGCGGAGAAGCACAGAGAATTCGTCTGGCTACCCAGATTGGCTCAGGACTGGTAGGTGTGGCTTATATTTTAGATGAGCCAAGTATCGGTCTTCATCAGCGTGATAATGATAAGCTTCTTGGGACATTGAAACATTTAAGAGATCTTGGTAATTCTGTGCTTGTAGTAGAACATGACGAAGATACCATGCGGGAAGCGGACTATATTGTAGATATCGGTCCGGGAGCCGGAGAGCATGGAGGAGAAGTGGTGGCTGTAGGAAATGCAGAAGAAATCATGGCAAATCCGGCGTCTATAACCGGAGCTTATCTGAGCGGAAAAGTAAAGATTCCGGTACCGGAGGTGCGAAAAGAGCCTACAGGCTGGCTGGAGATTAAAGGAGCGAAAGAGAATAATCTGAAGAATGTGGATGTAAAGATTCCGCTTGGAATTATGACCTGTATTACAGGGGTGTCCGGCTCCGGGAAAAGCTCTCTGATTAATGAGATTTTGTATAAACGTCTGGCAAGAGACTTGAATCGCGCGCGCGTGATTCCGGGAAATCACAAAGAAATCAAAGGAATCGATCAACTGGATAAAGTAATCGCAATTGACCAGTCACCTATCGGGCGGACCCCAAGGTCTAACCCGGCTACTTATACGGGAGTCTTCGATCTGATCCGAGATCTTTTTGCCTCTACACCGGATGCAAAAGCAAGAGGATATAAAAAAGGACGTTTCAGCTTCAATGTCAAGGGAGGACGCTGTGAAGCCTGCAGCGGTGATGGTATTTTAAAGATTGAGATGCATTTCCTTCCGGATGTATATGTGCCTTGTGAGGTTTGCCATGGGAAACGGTATAATCGAGAAACATTAGAGGTAAAATACAAAGGGAAGAGTATTTATGATGTGTTGAATATGACCGTGGAAGAAGCACTTCATTTCTTTGAAAATGTGCCAAGTATTCGAAGAAAAATGGAGACACTGTATGATGTGGGATTATCCTATATTCGCCTTGGGCAGCCATCTACCCAGCTTTCCGGCGGAGAAGCGCAGCGTATCAAACTTGCTACAGAATTAAGTAAAAGAAGCACGGGAAAGACGATATATATTTTAGATGAGCCTACGACAGGGCTTCATTTTGCAGATGTGCATAAGCTGACAGAGATTTTGAAACGTCTTTCCGCAGATGGAAATACAGTTGTGGTGATTGAACATAATCTGGACGTGATCAAAACGGCAGATTATATCATAGATATGGGACCGGAAGGCGGTGACAAAGGAGGTACCGTTATCGCCAAAGGAACACCGGAGGAAGTGGCAGAAAGCCCGGTGTCCTATACAGGGAAATATATTAAGAAGATGCTTGACAAATAAGAACGAACTTCGACACGAGCCCGGGATACTTCACAAAGAATTAAGGAAAAAGGGGTTTCCATTTAAAGGGAATTTGATTATAATGATACGTGCATTATAACAAATGATAATAAGATTAATTGAAATAGATGGAAAGAACAGGAAGGGAGACTGAATATGTCGGTAGATATCGGGATTGATCTGGGAACGGCCAGTATTCTTGTATATGTAAAAGGTAAAGGCGTTATCTTAAAAGAACCGTCTGTTGTGGCAATTGACAGAGATAGTAATGCGATCAAAGCCATTGGCGAAGAAGCAAGACTTATGTTAGGGAGAACACCCGGCAATATTGTGGCGGTGCGTCCACTTCGTCAGGGAGTGATCTCAGATTATACTGTGACAGAGAAAATGATCAAATATTTTGTGCAGAAATCACTCGGTAAACGCATGTTTAAGAAGCCGAGAATCAGTATTTGCGTGCCGAGCGGTGTAACCGAAGTGGAACGCAAAGCAGTTGAGGAAGCCACATACGCTGCGGGAGCAAGAGATGTACATCTGATCGAAGAGCCTGTGGCGGCGGCAATCGGTGCAGGGATTGATATCTCCAAACCGTGTGGAAATATGATCGTGGATATCGGAGGAGGAACCTCTGATATAGCAGTCATTTCCCTTGGTGGAACAGTAGTGAATACATCTGTAAAAATTGCAGGTGATGATTTTGATGAAGCCATTGTCCGTTATATGAGAAAAAAGCATAATCTTCTGATCGGAGAGCGTACAGCAGAAGATATCAAGATTAAGATCGGGACAACATATCAGTTGATCGAAGACGAAGTGATTGAAGTCAGAGGAAGAAATTTAGTGACGGGATTACCTAAGACGGTAACGGTGACTTCCTCAGAAACAGAAGAAGCGCTTCGGGAGACAACCGGACAGATTGTGGAAGCAGTCATTGGTGTTCTGGAGCGGACCCCACCGGAGTTGTCAGCAGATATTTTGGAGCGAGGGATTGTACTGACCGGCGGCGGAGCTATGCTGCGGGGATTGGAAGAGATGATAGAAGAACGAACAGGAATTAATACGATGACTGCCGAAGATCCAATGAAAGTAGTTGCCATTGGCACCGGTCAATATGTAGAATTCATGGGGAACAGCAGAGAATATTAGCAGTAAAGAGTATTAGCAGCGGATAATACTAGCAACAGCAAGTAACACATAAGAGGAATACAGAGATAACTAAGATTCATGGAAACGATCAAAGGATATGTAGAGCACATCGTATATCGGAATGAAGATAACGGATATACGGTATTTAATTTGAATAATGATGACGGAGAGCTTACCTGCGTGGGAAAGTTCCACTTTATTGAAGAGGGGGAACTACTGGAACTGACCGGGGAATATACGATGCATAAATTGTATGGGACCCAGCTTCAGGTGGAATCTTCGAAGGTATGTGCGCCGGAAGATCTTGTATCCATTGAACGGTATCTCGGGTCCGGAGCGATCAAAGGAATCGGGACAGCGCTGGCAGGCAAGATCGTCAAAAAATTTAAAGAGGATACTTTTCGAATTATAGAAGAAGAGCCGGAACGACTGGCAGAGATTAAAGGAATCAGCGAGCGCAAAGCGAGAGAAATCGCGCTTCAGGTAGAAGAGAAGAAGGAAATGCGGGAAGCTATGATCTACCTTCAGAAATATGGGATTTCGATTGCGCTGGCAGCTAAGATTTATCAGCACTATGGTCAGAATGTGTATCGGGTGATTGAAGAGAACCCATATCAGATTGCGGATCATGTGGCAGGGGTCGGGTTTTAGAAAGCGGGTGAAAATGGGCGTGGGATGCG
>OGPN01001644.1_pt1 | contig 14115 bp, 7 predicted proteins | sample 1552941 | NCBI WGS metagenome assembly OGPN01 (sample SAMEA2580220, study PRJEB22360) | human gut metagenome | biome: human gut; feature: human-associated habitat; material: faeces | place: Denmark | collected 2008/2010
GATTGGGACGCTATCGTGAAGCATTACAGTTCCTTAATGGTCAGTCTTCTGCCCGACAGAATTTCGGTTCGCTCTATAATAAAGCTACTAATACATTTTCACCCCCGTTCTCTGACTATCCTGTTTGCCTGTATCAATGTGTAGGCAAAGAGAGCCAGTTGAACTGTCAGGGAGTTCGTGGACGTATTGCGGCTCCGGCTTTGGGTGAATGGATTTTAGGTGAAGACGAAGAAACCAACGAGGTGATCGTTGAACCGGAGTATGCCCATTGGATGGTAGATTCATTACTGGTTGAAGAGTCAAGGTTAGAGTCTGCCGGTGAAGCACGTACTTACTATACGATGTTGCGTTCGGCAAGGCGCTGGGGGGATAAGGCGCGTAAGATATGGGCAGATAAAATCGCTGAAAAGTATGTCACTGCTACTTCTGTGGGTAGTAATTTAGAGACTTCTGATGAGAACTGGTTTATTAAATATGATTTGAAGCTGAATAAGTAATCAAATGAAAAAAATAAGTATAGCATTATGTTTTTTGCTTCTTAGAGGTATCATGATACCTCTGTGGGGGCAGGAAAAATTGGATAGAGGAGTAGTTGCCGTAAAATCTTCCGACGGAGTGTTTCTGTCCTGGCGTAGTTTAGTTACTGATGCCAGAAAATTAGGCTTTGACATCTATCGGGATGGAGTCAAAATCACGACTACTCCTGTGGTAACTACAACCAATTATGTAGATAAAGACGGTACTATAGCTTCTCGCTATATGCTTAAAGGGATACTGGATGGTACAGAGACTGAAACTACAAAAGAAGTGTCCGTCTGGGCGGAACAATATAAAAGAATTCCTCTAAAGCGTCCGGGAGGTGGAGTGACTTTACCTTACGATGTTGTTCAAACGGATAAAGATAAAACGCGTGAAACTTATCCGGATGGGCAGGAATATACTTACACTCCAAATGATTGCAGCGTGGGGGATGTTGACGGAGACGGGGAATATGAGATTATAGTGAAATGGGATCCGACCAACTCACGCGATAATTCTTTCTATGGATACACAGGCAATGTTTATCTGGATTGTTATAAGTTGGACGGAACTTTCATGTGGAGGATTGATCTTGGTAAGAATATACGTGCCGGAGCCCATTACACTCAATTCATGGTGTATGACTTTGATGGTGACGGTAAAGCCGAAGTAGCCTGTAAAACGGCGCCGGGAACTATTGATGGGCAGGGGAAATCTGTAATTATGGGGAGTGATGATCCCAATGCCGACTACCGCTCTTCCGGTAGTAAAGCGGGAATTGTGGTGAATGGGCCTGAGTATCTGACTGTTTTTAGCGGACAGACAGGAGCGGAGATTTCGACCATTGCTTACAGTCCTCTTCGTGGAAACATTAATGATTGGGGAGATGGGTACGGCAACCGCTCGGAACGTTATCTGGCATGTGTGGCATACCTTGACGGAGTAAAACCAAGTTTAGTGATGTGCCGTGGATATTATGCACGTACAGCACTGGCCGCTTATGATTTTGACGGAACAAAACTGACAATGAGATGGGCTCATGATTCTAAAGTATCCGGTTCGGGAGCTTATGGACAGGGAAACCACAACTTGTCGGTAGCAGATGTAGATGGCGACGGATGTGACGAGATCGTTTACGGAGCGTGTGTCATCGATCAGGATGGGAAAACACTGTATCGTACCGGTTTAGGACACGGAGATGCTATTCACTTGTCCGATTTGGATCCCGATTTGGATGGTTTGGAAGTATTTTCTCCTCATGAAGAAAAAACGGCAGCTTATGGGTATGAGATGCACTCTGCCGCAACAGGCGAGATTATATTTGGTGAGAAAACCGGAACGGACGTCGGACGTGGGATTGCTGCGGATATAGATCCTGCCCACCGTGGGTTTGAAATGTGGTCGACTGCCAATGGTAATGTATATGATTGCAAAGGGAATATCATAGCCAGTAAGAATCGCCCTTCAGTTAACTTCAGGGTGTATTGGGACGGTGATTTGCAGGACGAACTGTTGGATGGAGTTAAGATTGATAAATGGAACGGCACGAAAGCGAACCGTATGATTACTCTGTCCGATTACAGCAATGCCGCTTCCTGTAACTCTACCAAAGCCACTCCCAATTTGAGTGCTGACATATTGGGGGATTGGCGTGAAGAAATTATCTTATGGGATTCAAAGACTTGTTCCGATCTGTTGGTCTTTACCACTATTATTCCTACTGAATATAAGATAACCACTTTGATGCACGACCCTGTTTATCGCATGGGAATAGCCTGGCAAAATGTGGCTTATAACCAACCTCCTCATTTGGGTTACTATCTGGGAGATCAGGATACGGAAAATGCTTCATTCGCAAAGAAGGGTATTGGTTATCTGAACCAGTCGATAGACCTGGGTGAAGCGATTTCACCGATTTCATATTCATGGAAGAATGCGGAAGATGTAAAAATAGCAGGACTGCCGGAAGGGCTTAACGTTGTCGTAGATAAGAAGGAATGTTTCTTCACGATTGAGGGAACTCCTCAGGCAACAGGTACGTATGCGTATACCATAGAGAGTGTTGGTGGACTTACCGTAGCTACTCTCTCCGGATCGATTAAAGTGAAAGCTCCGGTGGTATTGAATGAGTTAGCTTATTTCTCATTTGATGAAACAACCGGTACATCCGCTGTCAATTCGGTATATGGAAAGGCTGAGGCTGTAGGTTTCGTTCCCACATGGATAAACGGGATTCGCCAACAGGCATTGGAACTGCCTGCAACTCCTGCAACCCGTAGAATGGAACAGCCCTCTTACGATCAATTACGACTGGGCACCGGGGATTTTAGTGTTGAACTGTGGTTTCGTTCCAACGGAGGCGATGGGGTAGACTGGTATCTGTTCCACAAAGGTAGCCATGCGAAGAATGCTTCGACCGGTGCTACCGGGAAATGGGTAGGATTACAGTACAAGAATGGAAATCTTACCTTTGGTATTGACGATGATGTTACGAAATCCAATCTCGATATTCCTGCTACTCAATATTTCAATGGTGAGTGGAATCATGTAGTCTGTGTTCGTGATGGTGAAACCAAAACGTTGAAAATGTATATTAATGGAGTTTTCCAAGGTGAGGTGACTGACAAAACCGGTGATATTTCAGAGTCGGAATTATTTGTTATTGGTAACTGTAATGTGAACTTCAATACTCCCTTTACCGGGGCAATTGATGAGCTTCACGTCTATGGAGGAGCCATGAGTGCCGCCAAAGCAAAGGAACGTTATGAGCTTAATAAACCAACCGGCATCTCGGAAGAAACGGCATTCCACTCTGATCTGAACATTTATCCGCTTTATTTCAAGGATGAAATAACGGTTGAGTTCCCGGCAGAGATATCCGGATGTACTACAGTTTCGATGTACTCTTCTACGGGTACACTTGTTCACCGCACTGCCTATGTGGTAGACGGAGGAGCAGTACTGTACATCAGCGGATTGGACAGTTTGCCGAAAGGTACTTATCTTATTGTAGTGGAAGCAGGAACAACGAAGTTTGTGAAGAAACTATTAAAGTAATAACATTTGATTTGTTTCTATGGTACACGGATAAGGCAGATAGAGGACGGATGACGACGGATAAGATTCTCTACTTTTGATTAATAAATAAATAAAATCCCCGTTGTTTCTGCCTTTTCTGTCTTATCTTTGTGCTATACAAAAACACAGAATTTTAATTGTTCTATACAGAGTTTAAAACAATTGAAATTCTGTGCTTTCTGTAGTAAACTGATTTACACTGTTAATTTTCCTATTTGAGATGAAGTATATATTAGCTTTCTGGTTTATTTTTCTCTTTCAGGCGGTCTTTGCCCAGTCTACACATCGCCGCTATCTTTCCGGTACGGGATTGAATCACACCGTGATGTGGGATTTCTATTGTTCCGATGGGAATAATAGCCGTCGGTGGAGTAAAATCGAAGTACCCTCACAATGGGAATTACAAGGCTTTGGTACTTATACCTACGGACGGTGGTACAAAGAAAAAGGGGTGAAGAATCCGAGTATGGAAACTGGAATTTACCGACACTCTTTTAAGGTACCGAAGGAATATACCGGACAGACAGTGCAAATCGTTTTTGATGGGGTAATGACTGATACTGAAGTTCTGGTGAACGATTGTGTAGCAGGACCGATTCATCAAGGAGGTTTTTATCGTTTCTCCTATGATATAACCAGGCTCCTGAATTTTGGGGGCAAGAACCGGTTGGAAGTACGCGTCAGTAAGCATTCTGCCAATAAATCGGTAAATGCTGCCGAGCGTAAAGCTGACTGGTGGCTGTTTGGCGGTATCTATCGTCCGGTATGGCTTGAAATAAAACCAAAGGAACATATCGATCGGGTTGCAGTGAATGCTTTGTGTGATGGACATTTGTTGGCGGATGTCTATTTGTCAGGAGCAAAATCCGGTTATTGTTTATTGGCAACTGTTGAGAATCTAAAGAGTGGCGAATTACTCAAAGAACATTCTTTCCAACTGACAGATAGTGCTACTTTTTACCGGTTGGATACTCAATGGGAGGATATTCTTCCCTGGACCCCTGAGTCTCCGAATCTTTATCTTCTTAAATTAAAACTGCTCAATCGGAGCGGGCAACTATTACATCAACACCAGGAACGCATCGGGTTTCGTACGGTAGAGTTTCGTCCTCGGGACGGAATTTATGTCAATGGTGTGAAGATTGTAATGAAAGGTATCAACCGTCACTCTTTCCACCCGGATGGTGGACGCACTACGAATAAAGAGATTAGCGTGCGGGATGCTTTGTTGTTGAAAGAGATGAATATGAATGCTGTCCGTTCTCACTATCCGCCTGATACACATTTCCTGGATGCTTGTGATTCGTTGGGGCTTTTTGTTATTGATGAATTGGCTGGCTGGCAAAATGCTTATGATGAAAATGTAGGCAAACGTTTACAACGGGAGATGATTGTCCGTGACGTAAATCATCCTTCTATTGTACTTTGGAGTAATGGGAACGAAGGAGGCTGGAATTCTACTCTTGATAAGCATTTCTCGGATTATGATCCTCAGCAACGGCATGTAATTCATCCCTGGGCCGATTTTAACGGGCTGGATACACATCACTATCCGGCGTATCTCACCGGCGTAGCCCGTTTTACTAATGGCTATAATGTCTTTATGCCTACCGAATTTATGCATGGTCAGTACGATCAGGGACATGGAGCCGGACTGGAAGATTTTTGGGTAAACTACACTTCTCATCCTCTTTTCGCCGGTGGCTTTATGTGGGCATTTTCTGATGAAGCTGTCCGTCGGACAGATCAGGGCGGACGATTGGATTCTGATCGGTTCAATGCCCCCGATGGGATTGTTGGACCTTATCGTGAGCGGGAAGGAAGTGTATATACAGTACGCGAAGTCTGGGCTCCCATTCAGTTCCGGCAATTGTATATCACTCCTTCTTTTCGCGGAGAATTTGCTATCACCAATACCTATTTATATACTAATCTCCGTGATTGCCGGATGAATTACCGTCTTCATCGTTACCCTTCACCTTTGCAAAAGGAGGTTGATGGCTGTTGCATTGATAGCGGAGAAGTTCGTTTACCGTCTCTCGCCCCCGGTGAAACCGGATATGCACACATGCAGTTGCCTTCCTGCTTTTGGGAGGCAGATGTGTTGGAATTGGAAGCTTTCGGACCGGATGGTAAGAGCCTTTGTAACTGGACATGGCCTGTGCGTTATGCTGATGAGTATTTGAAGCGTGAAATGTCTTCCTTTCTAACTGCTAATAAGAATATGGCTTCTTTAAGTCAGTGTGATTCGCTGGTGACATTAAGTAGTAATGGGATTGCTGTTTCTTTTCGGAAGAGTAATGCCACTATTGCCAAGGTGGTAAAAGAAAAAACACATATCGAAGTTCCATTAACCAATGGTCCTCTTCCGGTAGGCATGAAAATGGAATTGGTTCGTTATTCCACTCGTTTGGAGGGAAACGATGCGGTGTTCTGTGCTTATTACCGGGGTGGCGTTGACTCTATACAGTGGCGCCTCTCGGCTTCCGGCCTGTTATCTATGGATGCTGTATTGCTCAATCGTGCTTCCGGCGGGGGCGGATTTGATGATGCTTTTATGGATGAGGCTGTATTGAATCTTGGTCTGACCTTTTCTTATCCTGAGACAGCTTGTGCCGGGATGCGCTGGTTTGGACGTGGTCCCTATCGCGTATGGAAGAACCGGGTGAAAGGAACCAATTATGCTGTTTGGCAAAAAGAGTATAACAATACGATAACCGGAGAGAGTTTTGAGAATCTGGTTTATCCAGAGTTTAAAGGATATCACGCTAATTTTTATTGGGCTACAGTGCAGAGTCGCATTGCTCCTTTTACTGTTTATTCTTCTACCGATGGACTATTTCTCCGTATGTTTACTCCACAAGAGCCTTTCGGTAGGCAGGATGGGATTAATACGATGCCCGATTTTCCTTCCGGAGACATCTCTTTCTTATTAGATATTCCCGCTATCCGTTCATTTAAACCGATATCACAACATGGACCACACAGCCAGCCGGGAATTGTGCGTATTAAAAAAGGGGATGAAGGACTAAGCATCAGATTGGTTTTTGACTTTATGTAGTATTGAAAGTTGTGCCCATTGGCACCTTATACCAATGGGTATAATATTTTGAGAATCGTTTAGGATGTACTAATTGCAATGAAAATCAGATCCAATACTTCAGATTTATATTAGTTATCGAAATAAACATTATCTCTCATTCATTGTATATGCTCACCACGTCTTTTCTTCTTTTAAAATTAGATTTATCTCTGTCTATATTATTGAAAGACAGTTGATTAATAAAGTGCATTTTTTATGCTATAAAAGTACGTACTTAAGTATGTGTTAAATGTACACTTTTATACCCCAAAAGTACGTACTTTATGTATACAAAAGTATACACTTTTGCATCTACAAAGACAGAGGTTAAAATATTCCGTTAACAATGTTAACGGAAAGTGCTTCTTTTTCCTCGTTTCTTTATCCATATATAAAGCCATTTTAATGGATTATACTTAAAAAGTCTCTTTGATGCAATGGATTTCGCAACAGCTAATTTAGTAATCGTTTCTTTCCCGTATTTTTCTTCATCTGCCCTGGCAAGTTCCAAAGCCGAACATAGCAAACAATAGCCACATTTCAGATTTGAAAAAGAAAGATCTTTCCAATCTTCCTCAGAGTCTATTTCTTCATAATAGACTCTCAAGAAATCATAAACATTTCTGGATTTTTCCATATCTATTTTCATCAGACAGGGACAATCATGAGTATCGAAAATCCATTTCATGGCATCTGATATATAGTGGAATGTTTATTGTCTAAGTTGTCTATCCGTTCAAATAGCTCATGCAGACACATGATACGAACCGCTTCTTTATCTGCTATTTTAGAACACTCTGTTTCAGATATTTTTATTCGAAGATTCAGGATTGTTTCATCCTGTCGCTCAATACGTATCCACATCATGGCGATGACAGACAATAACATAAAGTATAATAGAATAGCTACTATGCCAACGATGTGAAGTTCTCCCGATAAAGAAAAGCTGTGCCTCATATTGCTTGTTTTTTAAGTTAGAAATGGGCACAAAAAAAACGTGCCACACCCAATATTAGCCAACCAGAGGTACAGCAACGAACCACGATACGCCTATATACTGAATGGGCACGCATATTGTTCGTTAAACAACATACATATCCCATTTCAGTTTGAGCGTATCGTTTTGAAAGTTGCTGTTTTCTGGTTGATACCAAACTGAATACTAATAAAAAAGTGATACTCTTTATAAGTATCACTGCAAATATAGCGAAAAGAAAATACAATGCAATAAAAAGTAGCATTTATATGAGAGGTTTGAATATACTTCACCACAGAGGAGCACAGAGTCTCACGTAGTTTTTTATTAGACATTGTGGCTCTGTGTTCCCCTGTGGTAAATTTGTAATGGATTTGTTGTAGTGAGTTCAATACATTATTTCTCAGAAGCGATCCAAATTTTGATACGGTTATCCTGAATAAGATTACTTTCATCCACATTATCTAAAAAAAAATCGTAGCTTTGCAATAACTTAAAAAACAGAATGATATGGTACAGCCGGACAAATACATACGGTTTGATTGGGCGATAAAGAGACTCCTCCGCCAAAAAGCCAACTTCGGTGTGTTAGAAGGTTTTTTAACCGTTTTATTGGGCGAAGAGGTGAAAATCATCGAGCTGCTGGAAAGCGAAAGCAATCAGCAGACCAGTGATGATAAATTCAACCGTGTAGACATCAAAGCACGTAACAGCAAGGATGAGATTATCATTGTAGAGATTCAAAACACCCGTGAGCTCTATTATCTGGAACGCATTCTCTATGGAGTAGCAAAAGCGATCACAGAACATATCTCCCTTGGTGAACGCTATTATGAGGTGAAAAAGATTTATTCTATCAGCATCTTGTACTTCGACATCGGTAAAGGAAACGATTATCTGTACCACGGTCAGAACATCTTCACTGGAGTGCATACAGGAGACCGCCTTGAGGTGACCACTAAAGAGAAAGATGCCTTAGTACATAAACTGCCTGCCGAAGTTTTTCCGGAATACTTCCTGATTCGTGTAAATGAATTCAATAAAGCAGCCGTCACTCCTTTGGAAGAATGGATTGAATATCTGAAAACAGGATGTATCCGTGCCGATACCAAAGCTCCCGGCCTGGAAGAGGCTCGTGAAAAACTGATCTACTACAATATGTCTAAGGAAGAACAACATGCTTATGATGAACATCTGAGTGCCATGATGATACAAAATGACGTATTGGATGGGGCAAAACTGGAAGGACTCATAGAAGGGCGTATGGAAGGACGTGTAGAAGGGCGTATGGATATGGCACGTAATTTAAAGAAATTAGGAGTCTCTACAGCTATTATCATGGAAAGTTCCGGGTTGTCAGAGAAAGAAATAGAAAAGTTATAACCAATATAAAGCTGCCTTTTTACTATAAAGAAGGCGTATACCAATAATAGGTTCTTTTATTCTTTTGATTTAAGATTTGCAAGTGCTCAACTCAATAGTTACAGACTTGAGCACTTGCGAAAGTTAAGTTATTTATTAAAGCCTTTCTCAGTATGAACTACATTCTCTATATCAATTAAACCAATAAAAAACAATTTATCCTACTTCTCCCCGTCTCAGAGGAAGTCATACAATCCACTCAACGACTAATTATACTTTTTCCCAAGATTGTCTCTATACTCAGTTGGCGTCATACCCAGTTTAGACTTAAAGCATTTACTGAAATAGCGCGGATCATTAATACCTACCATATAGGAAATCTGCGTCATATTGAACTCACCTGTTTCTATCAATTGGGCGGCACGGTTGATACGCATCTCTTTTATAAACTCAATCGGAGCCAGGCCCGTCAGTGTCTTCAGTTTTTTGAAGAAAACAGAACGGCTGACTGCAACTTCCCGCACCAGATCATCCACCACCAGATCACCGTTATCCATATTTGCCTCCATCAGTTCAACCAGTTTATCCATAAACTTACGGTCGTTGGGAGACATATCCGGAAGCTTTTCTTCCTCCGTAGCAGCTTCTTCTGAGGTTGATAAAGAAGAAACATGCGTATTATTCATCAGATTGTCTCTATAAAGACTTTGCAGTTTCCGACGCTGGGAAAGCAGATTCTCAACACGTGCCTTCAGGTAAGTAGCGCTGAAAGGTTTCGTTATATAATCGTCTGCACCATACTCCAACCCTTCCAACTTACTTTCGATGGAAGTCTTAGCCGTCAGCAAAACAATAGGGATATGGCTGGTAGTCATATCGGCACGCAATTCTTTAGTCATCTCGATACCGTCTTTCTCGGGCATCATGACGTCGCTGATAATAATATCCGGCACAAACTTAAGTGCTTTACTCCAACCCTCCATGCCGTCTGCGGCTTCTACCACACGATACGTTGAGGAGAAAATAGTACGTAGAAATACACGTAACTCCTGATTATCTTCTACCAATAGCATTACCTCCTTATTGGAAGTCTCCTCCGACTCTTCATCCTGTATATCTTCATCCGGGTTAACAATCGGAATTACGGAAGCCGTAGCATCCATCACAGGAACAGGAATAGTCATGGATGAAGAAGTAGCAGAATCTTCCAGAATAAATTCTACCGTATCGTCATAATGCTCTTTTCCTTTGAGGAAATCCACTTTGAAACAACTACCTTCACCCAACTTACTATCAACAGAAATAACAGCTTTATGCATCTCTACCAACTCTTTCACTAATGAAAGGCCGATGCCGGTACTTGCCTGATTGAACAGATTCTTATCTACCAGGTTTTCAAAGCGGACAAAAAGAGATTTCTTCTTATTCTCAGCTATACCAATACCTTGATCCTGTACTCCTACAGAAACTGTTCCTTCATCTTCATGAATAAACACACGGATCAATTTTCCGCCCGGTGTGTATTTAAAAGCATTAGAAAGCAGATTAAAGACAATCTTCTCTAACTTATCTTCATCTACCCAAAGGTAAAGTTCATCCTTTTCTGTTTCAAACAGAAAATCAATGTTGTGCTCCTCGGCCAATGATTCAAAATTATCCATCACTTTACGCACAAAAGCTACTACATTGACACGCTGTACCTGCATCTTCATCTTCTTATTCTGAATCTTTCGGAAGTCAAGAATCTGATTGACCAGATGAAGCATGCGATTTGTGTTACGCTCCACAACCACCAACTGTTCACGGGCATCTTCCGGTAATTTAGAATTCTTCAATACATACTCTACAGGTCCGGCAATAAGTGTCAGTGGAGTACGAAGTTCGTGAGATATATTGGTAAAGAAACGCAGCTTGATATCCGAAACCTGCTGTTCTACAGACACTTCATGCTTCAACCGATAAATGGTAAAGAGGATATAGACAGCCACAAAGATCACAAGCAGAATAAACAACACATAAAGGAAATAGGCCAGTGGGGTTTCCCAGAATGACGGTAGTACTACGATGTCGAGAAACCGGGTATTGTCCACCCACACACCGTCACTATTGGTAGAACGTACTTTAAATGTATAGTGTCCCTTCGGCAAGTTAGTATAACTGGCATTACGCAGCCGGTCGGCATACGTCCACTGATGTTCAAAACCTTCAAGAATATAAGCATACTGAATATTCTGCGGATTCGTATAATCGAGTGCTGCATACTGAATGGCAAAAATATTTTCTTTATGAGAAAGTACCAGTTCTTTTGTATCATCCAAACCTACCTTCAATACTGATCCTTCGCCCGGAACAATGTCCTGATTGGCTATCACCAATTTAGATAATACAATGGGAGGTACAAAGCGACTTTTGTTGATAGAATCAGGATCGAACATGAAAATACCATTACTGGCACCGAAAAGCATTTTTCCTTTGGAGGTAACAGCCGAAGCCGCTTCACTGAAACGTACACGGAAAGTGATGCTACGGTCGTCATAATTTTCAAAACGCTCTTCGTCGGGAATGAATTTACTAATGCCATTCTCCGTACTCATCCATAAATTCTGCTTCTTATCCTCACGAATGGAAAGCAGCACATCAGAAGGCAAGCCATCGAGTACCGAATAAGACTTGAATACTCCGTTTCCATTCTTGTCGATGGAAAGAAGTTTGTTGAGTCCTCCTCCAAAAGTAGCAAGGTAGAGCTCCTTCTTTTTCGTAGCAATAATCCAGTGCACGTCATTATTACTCAGGCTCTTTGCATCATTCGGATTACGGGAGAAGTGATGGAACTGAATCTCTTCGGGAGTTTTAAAATTCTCATCAAAGGCAACTGCTCCGGCTGTGGTTCCCACCCAGAGATGTCCATTGTTATCCGAAGTAATAAAACGGGTTTTATAGCAAAGATCAATCGGATATCCTTTTAGGTTATTACGGTGATTAACGAAAATAGTATTACCTGCTTTGTCTTTTGATATATAATTAATTCCGTTGGCAAAGGTTGCTACCCAAATTCTTCCGTTATGGTCCTCATAAACGCAATACACATTATCATTACTCAGACTATACATATCATCTTCATCATACCGGTAACGGGATAGTTTGTAAGATAGTCCATTGGGTGCAACCGACTCGGCACGTACCAGTCCATCTCCCTTTGTAGCAATCCAAAGTACTCCTTTGGAATCCTGTGTTATATCATAAACCGTACCTTTCATTGGTACACCGGAAAGTGAAACATTACCTGTTTCGGTCAGAAAGCCCAAATATTTATGGTTTGCATCATACACACGAAGACGCCCGTCTTTCAATCCAACCCATATATTTTTATGTTTATCCTCACAAAGTGCACGTACTTCATTGCTTAATGATTCATAACTATGTTCTTCGGGAGTCAGCATACTAAACTGAACCGATCGAAAAGTAACCTTTTCTAATCCCTTTGAATGAGTACATATCCACAGATTACCCTGTTTGTCCGAAAAAGTAGAATGAATTTTATTGGAGAAACGCCAATCGCTACTTCCTAACTCATCATAGAAAGGTACAAGACACTGCTCTTTACGGTCGTAAAAAGAGAAACCTCCACCATAAGGGTGCACCCAAAGGTATCCATTAGTATCTTCGTGAATATGAAAGGAAGGGCGCGAACGATCGGCAGCAGTAGGTTCTACACGTATCTGCTCCCGTTTTAATATTCCGGTAATCGGATTAAAATGCACCACTACTCCGGGTTCTTCCTGTTCAAACCATACTTCTGAAGATTTGTCTACATAAGCTGAAATAATAGGTGCGGAAGGCAAATTACGACAAGTAATATGAGAATAATGTACGTGTTCTTTAGTTTTCAGATTGTAGGTAAAAAAACCATCGGTAGAAGTGGCTATAACGACCTTATCCCCCCCCACCGCGCTGATAGCAGCAATACGCGAACGGGTAGGAAGTTCAAGTAACTCAAACTGGCCGTTCTTTTTTTGGTAACGCCACACGCGCCCTCTATCCGAACCAAAACAAATCTCCGTATCATCCTCCTGTACAGCGTAAAATGCCTGTTTAGGATCAGAAAACCGTTCTTTAGTCTCTACAAAATAAGAAACCGGATTTTTCTCTCCCGGACGAATCAGCCCTAAACCATTATCCGTCAGTATCCATTCATTATTGTTAGCATCCTGATATACTTTAAAAACTTTCGTAGCAGGGAAAAGACCGGATTTTGCCGAATAAATATCAGTCGAGAGATGATTTGTCCCTGCAAGAGTAGTCACACGAATGGCACCATCATTTTCGGTGAGCAGCCAAACGGTTCCGCAAGGAAGTACAGTGATCGTATTTACATTGGAAGTACTCCCCGGTTGGCCGGCAGCAGGCACTTGTTCGAAAGTCTCCGTACGCGGATCAAAACGATGAGCACGGTTATCATAAGTCAGCAACCACAAAAAACCGCTGGGGTCTTCGTACATTCGGTCTACACGATTGTTAGTCAGGCTGATAAAACTTCCCTGGCGTGCCTTATAGGTTTTAAAAGAGTATCCGTTGAAGCGGTTTATCCCATCCCAGGTAGAGAACCAGAGATTGCCTTTATGGTCTTGCAAAATGCTCATTACAGTGTTCTGAGACAGACCTTCCTCCGAAGAATAATGGGTGAAGAAACAGCTACGCTGGGCATCAGTCGCCAGCGCGATACTCAAAAATGTTATCAGAAATAAGATTCTTCTCATCATTTTATAAACTTCCATGCTGTAAAGATACAAATTAAACCGAATTTCACTCCATTTTTGTGTACTTTTTAACAAGGTATTAGCATGAGAAGGAGCAGGTAATGTGGTAAGCTACAAGCTAAAAACAGCTTTGTGCTTTCTCAAAAAGGTACGTTTCTTTTCTCAGTGCACAGAATCTAAGCAGGAATTTAATTTGCAAGTTGCTTATTAAAGAATGCCAGTATCTCCTCCTGCATCTCTTTACTACAGAAGTGAGGTAAATCCCATAGTCTGGTAATCAGTTTATCATCGGCAGACTGGCTCTTCCAGACCCGGTGCAACTGTGCATAAGCATCTTCTAC
>OGPN01001646.1_pt1 | contig 14094 bp, 10 predicted proteins | sample 1552941 | NCBI WGS metagenome assembly OGPN01 (sample SAMEA2580220, study PRJEB22360) | human gut metagenome | biome: human gut; feature: human-associated habitat; material: faeces | place: Denmark | collected 2008/2010
CATGCGAATCTACTCTTATGCATTTTGCCGCAGACTCATCAAATAGAACATAATTACGTCCCCCTTTATGCAAAGAACTTTCAAAAGTAATTCCATCTGCAGTAGCTCCTTCTGAATCAACTATACGTCTGCAATATTCACAAATAAGTTGTATGGGCACATATTCTATTTCAGAATCATATCTGCGAAGTGGTTTTGATAGATCAGAGCTTATTGCTTCAATAACTTTCTTTTTAATAATAGTTTCTTTTAAAGGGACACTACCATCATTGTATGATAAAAATAAATTTACATCATATACAAAATCTATTAGCTTCAAATCTTTTTCTATTCTGAATGTACCAACACTCAATTTATCTAAATACACAGCACGAACTTCAAAATATGTGGTTTTAGCAGAGTCACTCAAATATAAATACGGTATTCCGATAGGATTGGCACGACCAGCTGTAGTTAATTCTTTTGGAGGGCATCCCATTTTATCCCATTTAATCTTTTTCTGACCAATCGGAGTAACACGGGAGCGATATAATTTTTGACCAATATGTAAACTTTTTCCTGCTGTAAGATATTCATATTGAGCAAATTCATCCATGTTGGTAAAAAAGCGAGAATTCTCTTTAACACTGTTTTTTAGCCTATCCCAAACTGCAACACGATCTTGGATTTCATTTGTGTAATCTACACAAGTATCTATAGAGTAGTCCAAATGGGATGTAGATATAATATCAGATAATAAAATTTTTGCAACATCTTTATCTTTAAAGATATGCCACTCGTCTTGAATAATATCAACTATTGTTTTGTTGCTGTTATCTGTTAAGGAAAATAGTGAAAGTAAAGCATTAAAGAAACCATGAAAATCTGAGAAGTCCATTAACTTTCCTTCTTTTCCACATACATCACATACGCCATTGATAACAGCATTGGCATTTATTTCGGAACGTAATTCTTCATCAAGAAAACAATCTTTACATATATACATACACAGTTATTATAAAGAGAGAATTAGTTCCAAGTGATTCTTTACAGATAATTTTTTCAAATATCCAAGACCTGGGTAGCCATCGGAAGCATCAGCTTTTTGGATTATTTCTTTAACCGCTTCTGTCTGATTTTTATCTTCATAGAATGGTGCGACTTTCTTTGCAGCTTCTCTGAATTTTCCGCGAATATCACTATTTGTCTCATTGCTATCGGAAACAAAATGATGAACATATAATTGTTCCTCGTTCTTTCTATAGGAAAGGTGAATAACTAAAGCGTATGGCAGCATGCCTCCTTCTATATATTCAGATGGTAAGGTCGTGTAATCTGAATATCCATCTAAATGGCCTTCTTCTTTATAGAAAAATGGTTCCTCAGAAAACAATTCATCTACTTCGAGTGCATAGTCTGCATTACGAACCCTTGATTTGAAACAGTCATCTAATCGAATGATTTGTTTTCCCGTTTCCTTTAATTTACTTCTTAATCTTCTTGAGATAGTAGAGCCGAATGAGTTTACAATATATCCGATAGATGGATTATTGATTATCTCCCATGCATTTTCATCATCCATATCCATACAGGTACGGAATATAATCATAGCACGCTCAAACTTATACTTATCAATTATTGATGGTATTTCATGAGCATTACGTTTGGAATAAAGAAATGCAGGAATCCAACTCTTCTTATGATCATTATCCATTAATTTTTCATTCAGCGACCATGCATCAAAATGAACTGTAGGGTGTTTGAAATCCCCATCTTTAGGATTTAAGATAAGTGCAAATTTTAATCCGTTAGCAAGTATCTCATCTATAGCAAGATCTAATGCATTAGGCTGTTGTTTTACCGGCTCTAAAATGGGTGTTATTGAATCTTGCCCTTTATGTTCTGCTGAAAATTCTCTTAAAGCCTTAAGCTCATATTGTTTTGCACGAAGATATGGATAATACATAATTTATGCATGATTTATGTTGATGTTCAATTGTTTCAATAATTTATTCGCCTTATCTTCCGGCAAATTTAAACTTAGCATCATTTGTCTGATTGACATAGGGTATTTCCGTAGTAACGATGTATTGTTTTTACGCTTTTTTACCTCACGCAAGAAAAACTCCCTAACCTTGCCTGAATCTGCATGAGAAATAACATTGTAACAATATGTATACATATCATAACCTGCTACTCCATCCAAAGAAACGCCTAAAGACAATGCGATATTCTTATATTCGTCTGTTCTAAGACAAGACATTAATGTTTTAGGTTCAAAGTGTTCGTTCTGATATACCGATCTGACTTCCTTTAGAATAATACGTCCATTATCCCGACTCATTGTTATAATCCCAGTAGTGGGTTCGACTATATTATAGTATTCTTCTAATCTGTCTTCTGGAACAACTAAATAGCATTTATCAAAAAAACGTTTATAGTCTTCCATTTGTTTATCTAACCTTCGAGGTGTATCATACTCGGTTTTGATTTCAAACGCCTTACTCTCTCCATTAAACATTACCATATCAGCAATAGAGTTCCCGACTCTGAATTCGCTGAAATAAACCGAGTCTCTTGCGCCATATTTTTTTAGAAGAAGTTTTATTAACTCATTTTTATATACATACTCACATCTGTAGTATTTAGAGATTAAAGAATATGACTTTTTGAGTAATTCAAAATATGTAGTGCATTTTAAAGTATCGTATTTTGATGCCAACCAATTAAAGTGTGAATAGGCATTGTAATTTAAGACATCTACAAATGCGTTACGAGAGAAAGCTGAAGATAAATTCCTCAGTTTAATCAACTCTTTATTTACACTTGTAGTAACCATATACAAAACACCTAATTTAAAACTATATTGCAAAGGTACAAAAATATTTTGTAAAATGCAGAATCCCATTGATAAAACGTCCTCCATATGCAAAGAGCGTTTCTCCTGTTTCATTTTCCGTATAGGGCAAATGCCGTGCCGATATAATATTTGGACGGAGAACCGATGCAGTGGAGCAGTGTTTCAATGTTTTCTGCAAATATCGTCCGGATACCCGGATCTTATTCCATATAGGATTTTCCTGTCTTTATATACGTATTTCCCTGTCTGTATAATAGATTTTGAAAGGGGGAGGCGATGGTGCTACTTTTACTTCCGAAATTTGATTCCGGCCGGGATCTTGTGTATAACCTATTAAAACAAAATGTTATGGCAAAGAGTGAAAATGTGATTCGGGGCCGTATCGGGAACATGATTTTTTACCGGGTGAGGGGAGTGACCCGGATTCGTTCTGTTCCGTTGTCGGCGGTCAGGCCGGATGCGTTGAAGTGCCGGACCGCCCGGTTGCGTCTGATTGCGGCAGTCCGGTTTTATCAGCGTTTGCAGGATACCCGGTTACGGGATATCTGGCGGCTGGCGGCCAAAGATACGGCGATGAACGGGTATAACCTGTTCGTGAAACAGAACATCCATGTGTTCAACGACCGCACGCTTTTCGATCCGGTCCGGTTGCAGTTGGTTTTCGGCGCTCTTCCACCGATGAATTGCCTTGAACTGTCGGAACAGACAGGGCGGCGTATCGTCCTGACTTGGAAAAACAGTCTGGAGCCGGCGGGTATCCGGGCAAGCGACCGTGTGGGAGTGGTGGCCTTGTGTGAAGGGAGAATGTATTCGCCCCTTTGGCTGGATAAGATTGCAAACTGTCGGCAGGAGCAAAGGGCGACCGTTGAATTGGATGATTTGTCGGCGGGGACGGTCCACCTGTACTGCTTTTTCGTTTCGGCGGACGGGTCGGCTTATTCTTCCGGCAGTTATTTGTGTATTCATTTAAACTCTGACGTATGAAAGGAATTGTAGAAACTGTGGCTGGCGTGATAGAACGCCTGTCGATATCCTCGACCGAGAAAAAACGGTTGAAGCAGGAACTGGAAACTCTTTTGGTGGATTATGAACGGGAACATTTGCAGGTGCAGTCGGGTGTGCTGCGCAGCGAGGCACAGGGCAACTGGTTGCAGCGTTCGTGGCGTCCGGTGATTATGCTTGCCTTTACTGTGGTGATATTGGTGGGAATGTTTACCGATTTGCCCATGCCGGAAGATACCTCCCGGTTCTGGGATTTGCTGGAAATCGGATTGGGCGGATATATCGTCGGCCGTTTCCGGATGAGAAAGTGATAAATTTTATTATTGTCAATTATGGAAATCTTGAAACATCGTTTGGTGGATGGTGGCGTGCAGCATCTGGTTTGCCGGAAAAACAGCCGGAAGCTGTCAGGTCCCGATATGATTGTGGTGCACTACACGGCCGGGACAAGTGCACGCACGGCAGCCGAGTTCCTGGCAAAAGAAGAAGTGAAAGCCTCGGCGCATTTGGTCATTGGCCGGCAGGGCGAATTGTTCCAGCTGGTGCCTTTCGATACGGAGGCCTGGCACGCCGGGCGGAGTTGCTATGGCGGGCGGGCGAATCTGAACCGTTATTCCATCGGCATTGAGTTGGACAATCTGGGGCGTTTACAGTGGCAAGAGGGGCGTTTCGTGGCGGAGTGCGGCGTGGAAGTGGCTCCGGCGGATGTCTATGTCGACGACACGGGTGAGGCGGCAACTTTCTGGCACCGCTATACGGACCGTCAGAAAAGGATGCTCGGGGAGATATGCCGGTTGCTGAAACAGCATTATCCCATCCGCTACGTCGTCGGGCATTCGGATATCACTGACCGTAAACAGGACCCCGGTCCTGAATTGCACGGATTCATGTGCAAGTGATTCATCATGTTAAACTTAAAATTAAAAAATCATGGCAGAATTTAATTCTTATTTATTGGGAAAAGCAAGAAAATCAGTCGGAAACCTGACAATCGTTTATGCAAAAGGCAAAAATATCGTACGGGCGAAAGTGTTCGGCCGGAAAGACAATCCTACACCGGAAGTATTGGTGCAGCGGATGAAAGTAAGGCTTCTCGGCAAGTTCGCCCGGCGTATCCTGCCTGTCATCCGCAAAGGCTTTGCGGGAGTAGGTAACGGGACAGCTTACAACGCTTTCATGTCGGCCAACATGAAACAGGTGACGGTGGACGAGAACATGACCGGAAGCATAGACTTCGAAGGTTTGCAACTGTCATCGGGTTTGCTGTATACGCCCCGGGTGGAAGTGGTCCGAGATGGGAATCCGGAAGTATATCGTTTCCTCCAGACGGCGGAAGAGGCGGAAGAAGGTTTTGCCGCATTGGACGATAAAGTATACGGCGTGTTGCTGGAAAGGGCACTGCAACGGGTGCGTTTAGTGCCGTTGAAAAGTCGCGGTGTGGCGGGAGAAACGGAATACACCTTGCCCGAAGAGTGGGATGCGTCGAAAGTAAACGTGTATTGCTTTGCCACTTCCTCCAATGAACGGATGGTGTCGGACAGTGTCTTTGTGCCGGTTACCCCCCAGGCGTAGAGTATGGCGATTGCCTGATTGCGGCATAGGCGGGAAGAGAGGAAGCCGTGATATTGGGCAATAGGGAGCAATGACTCTGTGTGTATGACCGCCTAATCGCAACATTTGCAGTTGGGCGGTTTTTCATTTTGTTTCGGTTAACACGATTGAATCACAGTATATTAGATTGTGGTGAGTTTTTGCAGGATATTGTTAAGGGGGAGAAGGATTAAAAAAAACTTCAAAAAAAGTCTCGAAAAAATTTGTGTGTAATAAAAAAGTATCTACTTTTGCACCCGCTTTCGAAAAGAAACGGATGTTCTGAAAGATTTTGGCAGTTGCATTTTTTCATCTTCAGGATTTTGCCCGGTGGAAGATTTCTTTACCGGCGGCTTCTGAAAAAAAAGTTTGAAAAAAGTGGTGAAAAAATTTGGAGGTAAAGGGGAAATGATATTATCTTTGCATCCGCCCAGTCGGCATGGTCATAGTAAGGCCCGTCACCACCATCAGCAACTATCAGCTCAAGCCTTTTGACTCCATCCAATGAAACCGAACATAATTTAGGCGCATCTCCTGCCTTTACAATCCCACTGGACCAAAGCCTGGCTCCATCTCCTATTACAATAAATTCGGCAGACGTTTTATGCTCGATGATCTCATCATCCAGCCCTACCTGAGCCGTAAATGATACGGCTTTGCCATCCAATTGAATTGCTATCTCACTGACTGAATGAGTACCTACTCCACGTTCAAACGTTTGTCCTCCGATTGTCAAGGTTTTACCATCAACCGATTTATTTTTCATAGCTACTCCATTACCTTGAGTCATAGCTGTCAGATCCAAATCATCAAGCCACACAGTATGGGATTGACCACATCCTGTAGTAATGGACGCTATTACAAACCCTACGAGGGCCAAAAACGACTTCATATTATTCTTCATATTTTAAGATATTTCCAAATCATTGCCTCAAGAAACACTACAGTGATATCACCATTGACTTTCCCTCATAGACAATGCTCTTATTCACTTTTGACTGATAAATTCCAGTGCCTGACTCCGGCGTTACAATTACAATATTGAAGTCCATTCTTTCCTTCATTCCTGCAAACGAACCTTTTCTGTCACTGATAGTAAGTGTCTTATCCGAATCATTCCACTTCAGATCAAACGTGCAGAACTGACCTTTCTCATAATTGTAATTGATTCCTTCGTCTTCATAAACAGAATAAGAACCATCAGCTCCCGGATAAATACGGATTTCCCACGGTTGTTCCGTCTCCTCAGCTGCATATTGCTTCTGAGGTCCCAACGGCAATATAGAACCCGCTTTCACAAATAAAGGAGTCTTCATAAGATCCACATTTACATCTGTGAATATACCTCCCTTATGAGGTGTGCCATTCCAGAAATCTACCCAGCCGGCTGAACATTCCGGAAGATAAACCTTCATCCGGTTAACACCACTTTCTACCACCGGAGCCACCAATATAGAAGGTCCGAACATGAACTGATAGTTTTGTTCCAGTGCAAAACGGTCTTCAGGGAAATCCATCACCAACGGACGCATCAAAGTAGAACCATTGAATGAAACCGCAGCATTTTGTGAATAGATATAAGGAAGAAGCCTATAACGTAAATCCAGATATCGGGCAATGATATGTTCCACCTTTTCTCCATATCGCCACGGCTCGGTATTACTCATATAACCATGCACACGCATCAGTGGGAAAAATGTTCCTGCCTGTATCCAGCGGATCAACTGTTCATGGTATCGGGTATTTGTATACTGGTCGCCCGGACGGAAGAACCCACCTGCATCATAAGTCCACCAAGGCAGCCCTGTCACCATCTGTCCCAATCCCCCTACGATTTGCCGACGTAAGGTTTCCCAGTCATGTCCTACGTCTCCCGACCATGTGGCGGCCGCATAACGTTGCATTCCTGAAAATCCACTGCGAGTAAAAATCATAGCTCGCCTGTCAGGATCATCCTGACGTAAACCTTCATAGATTGTCTTGCTGACATACATCGGATATACATTCCGGTACACCTCTCCCGGAGTTTGTTCACGATTAATGCGACGGTTCTGCAAATCATCATTCTCCGGTTCAGTAGCATCCTGCCACCAAGCATCAATACCATATTTCAATAATCCGGTACGGAAATTCTGCCAATAGAAAGCCGCCGCGTCCGGATTGAAAAAGTCAATCCAGTCACTGCCCGGTATGTAATATCCCTTTTCCTTGGCTTGTTTTCCCACTTCGGACTGAGCATCGATTTTAGACCATACAGAGATCATCAGACGCACATCCATCTCATGAAGTTCTTTCATCATACTTCCCGGATCAGGATATCTGTCTTCATCAAACTTCATGGCATTCCAGCCATATTTTCCCCAATATTGCCAGTCCTGTACAATCATATCGATAGGCAATTTCCGTTCCATGAATTCACGGGCATTCTCCAGCAATTCTGCTTGAGTATTATAACGCTCCCGACAATGTATATATCCCAGACTCCACAAAGGCATCATGGGGGCAGGTCCGGTCAGTTCCCGATAGCTGGCGATCACTTCATCTCCGTTACCAGCGAAAACCGTATAATCTAACATTTGGGCAACCGGAGAACGGAATACAGTCTCTTCTGAAACAGGACGCCAATATAACACAGGCTTATCATTACGTTCACCTTGTACTTCTATATCGTGCTTACCGGCTGTCAGCTCCACAATGGCAGAAGTAGTGGGAGGCAACCATAAATTATTGACATCCACAATCTTTTGTCCGTCAATAACCAGATAATATTTCCGTGCCATTCGCTGTCCCACATCCAGCAACAAAGAATAACTACCGGAGCGAGGTACATCCACCGAAGCTGTAAACGAATAGGTTTGTCTGGTTTCCCTTACATTTCCACTCGTACCGGTGGTATTTACCGTAACAGCCTCTCCACTTGCATTGGTGGGAGTCAACTCCACAAATTGATCTGCCGGATTGAAATCCGTCAATCCATAGTTGTTCCACAGCAACCCATAGCCTTTACTTGAAAGAATAAAAGGAATAGAAATCTGTGTATTCACCTGCGTCAAGCGCCGTGTCAACCCCCGGATATTTAGATAACCATCCTGAAACTGCCCTGTACCATATATGTATTCATCTTTCGGAGAAACAAAACGCTGTTCCACCTGATAGGTAGGTTCATTCTGTACAGAAGAAACCTTCATGAAACGTCCGCCAACTTTCTCTTGAAGAATGATACGCTTATTCGCATCTTTAAAAGTCAAGACTTCCGTACCTTTGTCGAATTCCACTGAAATTCCATCCAGAGATAAAACCAGCGATTGCTTATCTTCTGTAACTTCATATTCAGGAACAGGAAGTTTTTCTGTATAGATAAGCTCTTCCATAGGCGCCGAACCCGGTTGGGAAAACTGTACCCGGACAGCATTCTGATTTAATGGTATCAGCGAAAGTAATCCCTGTTTCAGTTCAAGAACGACTTTCTCTTTTTGCTTTGAAACACATGCCGTATTCAACAAAGCAACACAGAACAACAGGATGATTCCTGTTGTTCTGATATACTTCCTTTTATTCCTCATAGTATTTAGTACAAGTTATTTAGAAAACATCCAATAATCAAAATACATAAGATTGGTAGCAGGGCGCCCCTTTGCTACAAAATACAAATCATGTACTCCTGTCACTTTTGTAATGTCAATAGTCCGTAAGTCCCAACGATCACTTCCTCCTGTACGCGGTACCTTCATTGTCCCTATCAGTTGCCCATCAACACCATCCAGACGGATTTCCAGATTTACGGGATCATTATGTGTAGTTCCTATTCTGGCACTGAACTTCGTTGCACCGGTTGCCTTGAAATCTACACCGCGAACACAAGTATAACTGCCATTCTTCATTGCCGTAACAAAAACACCCACCTGATCATTTTTGAAAGACTTGAACCCTTCGGAAAAAGCAATAGTCTCCGCTTCCGTTTTTACATACGGATTCAGTGTCGTAATCCCTTTTGTAATACCCTCTGTCATCTTCAGTTGAGGAATAGATCCGTCTTTGTTGAATTTAAGCTCTTCCACACATACCGAACGGTTGAATCCACCACCTCCGGGCAACTGTCCGTTATGATAGAAAAAGTAAGTTTTACCCTTGAAATCAATAACTCCCGGGTGAATGGTAAACGCTCCGCCACCGGCAGGCATCACTACTCCACCGTATTTCCACGGACCTGTAGGAGTATCGCTGGTTGAGTATCCGATATGCTCGGGCAGCGGACCTCCCGGCCAAAATAAATAATACTTCTTATCCCGCTTATAAAGCCAAGGACCTTCTTCATACAGAGTGGCTCTTTGGGCATCGCCTTCGCGTTTACCAAACGATTCCGCCACCAAAGGTACACGTACAATATCTCCACTATAAGAAATCATATCTTCATTCAACTTCACATAATACAGGTTGGGGTTTCCCCAATACAAATAAGCCTGTCCGTCATCATCAATAAAAACAGTCGGATCAATGTCTCCCCATTCACTCTGGACCAGTGGTTTCCCAAGCGGATCATAAAAGGGCCCGTAAGGACTGTCAGCTACCGCCACACCGATTGCACCTCTGTTGTTTATATTCGAAATCATGGGTACGTACATATAAAACTTACCATCTCTCTCAATGCATTGTGGAGCCCATGCATCCCCTTTTGCCCAACTAAAATCAGTATATGATAACACAGCGCCATGATCCGTCCAGTTCACCATATCACTGGTCGTATACAAGCGCCAGTCGTTCATCGTAAACCAGGTAGAATTATCCTCATCATGGGTAGTATAAAGATATACTTTATCATTATATACCATTGGGGCCGGATCAGCCGTATAATTTGTCTGAATGATTGGATTTTGTGCTAATCCCGAAGTACTCACCACCACCAATAGCGATGAAAGGAATAAAGATTTCATTTTATCCATATTGCTTTTTTAGTTTGATTATTCTACAATTAATATTCCACCATTGCAAGGAATTGCCAATTGTAACTCCTGTTTCTTATTTACCTTTATCTGTTTTACATTTCCTTGCAATTCTTCATTATCAGTAAATACCCTCACTTGATCACCAGGCATAAACATCGGTAAAGCAATCTTCAACTTTACGGTCTCTTTCTGCGCATTAACTCCTGCAACATACCATTTATCTCCATGCCTGCGTGCCATAACTACATATTTACCGGGATAGCCATCAATAAAGCGTACTTCATCCCACGTAGTGGGGACTTCTTTCATGAAGCCTATCGCCCATTCCGGAGCATCTGTCAGATTGTTCGGAGCCAAGGCAAAATGTTGTACCGGACTTTGGAACAATACTGCAGTAGCTAAAGCAAACACATCAGAAGTCATACGCCGGCTTCCGCGTGGAGCATTATCCGCATTATAATATTTATTCAGTGCACTGCCGCCAAAGTCCATGCTACCCACCGTATTACGAATAAATGGATGCAGACAGGCATTGAAAGCTTCATTGTCACAACTTCCCTGAGAGAAATGCAGGTTCTCACTGGCCAATACAGCTTCACTCGACGCAAAGTTAGGATACATACGTTCCCAACCGCGAGGCAAAGTACACCCGTGGAAAATCACCAGTAACCCATATTCATTGGCATCAGCAAGAATATCTTCATACAGCTGCATGGTGACTTGCTTATCACCACCAAAGAAGTCAACCTTTATACCGCGTATTCCAATGCTTTGCATCCATTTCATCTCCTTGCGTCGGGCTATCGCATTGTCCATGATACCACGCGGTGATTGTGGGGCATCATTCCAATATCCATTAGAATTATACCACAGATAAAGCCCCACTCCTTTTTCCGTACCATACTTAGCCAGCTTTTCAACTTTGTCATAGCCTATTTGCGTATCCCACAATGCATCTATCAATACAGACTGGTATCCCATTGCCGCAGAGAAATCAATATAACGTAATTGCTCTTCATACTTCGTACTTCCATTCATACCAATAATCCAGCTCCAGGAACCTCTGCCGTATTCATATTTTCCGGATGCTTCATACAGTGGCTTTACAACATCAAAGGAAACTGTCGTTTCAACAATCGGAGCCAAAGTTTCACCCAAAGTGATCGTTCTCCAAGGCGTTTCTCCCGGCAGGGCAAGTCCGGGTGCAGTTGTACCATTTCCATTCATTTCACCCTCCTGAGGAAAACCGATTGTATACAAGCCATTTTCATGTCCCAGTAAGCGACTTCCACAATATTTGCTATCTACACCTGTTTCCGAAATAAGTATCCATCCCTTATCACCATTACGGAACAGACAAGGGAAAGTATAACCTTCACCCCATCCATTTTTGCCCATGGTATCATCTGCTTTATACGGTGTCTCATAACTGGGAGAAGTACGGGCAAATCCTCCCATAGGTTTGCTTTGCGGACACAAAAAAATCGTACTCCCATCAGGAAGCACAAAACTTGTCGCCTCCTCTTTTACAATGCAGGATAAAGTATTCTTTTGAGGATACATTTTATATTTGAAAGCAACATCCCGGTCGCTTACACGAAATATAACATCGTAAATCATCTTGCCTTGCTGACTAAACCGGTATATACCCTCTGTGGCTACATAGTGCACATTACTCTGCTTTATATTGGGCAATGTATAGGTCTCGTCAATTCTATTTGACTGAACATCGTGTTCCAAAGACATTTCCCGGGAAAAATCACCTATATTCGTAATAAGTCCCAAAGAAGAAGAATTGATAAAAGGAGTATCCTTATAACTGATGCGATAGGAAGGTTGTCCATTCTTATCAGAGATGGTTACTACTATTTTCCCATCCGGACTTGCTATCTGTTTTTCCTCCGCTTTTATTGTGAAGCAAATCAATAATGCCGTTATAACTAAAAAATATTTCATGAATATCAAGATATTATTTATTAATAGTCACCCTATCATTAGCCCTCTCGTAGTCAAAGTAATCAACGTCGACATAACCTCCCAACGATTTTGTTGCATAGTTAAAGATGGCAAACTTACTTCCCATAAACAGTTTTGTATAATCAAAACGCATTTTGAAATCCGTTCCAATCTTCTTCCATTCCTTATTGTCCAGGCTGTAATAGAAAGTAGCAATATCCCGCTTCGGAGTAAAATCACCTTCTATACGCAAATAAATGATATTCTGATTAAGTTCTACCTGTTCCTTTTCCTCTACATCCACACTTGCGATAGCTTTATTTGGAGTATTATCAAAGTTGACTACATTGGTAGACATTACAAGTCGTTTTGCATCTCCCTCCTTCACCACAGACAAAAGCCCGGAATGTCCATTGAATGCACTAAAACCTGCCACATCACCATCCTTCATATTCGAAATATCAAGCGAGACAGTAGCCTTACATTTCGGTCCCTCCATACGCTGCGTAATTGTATTCGGAGCAAGATACAGATTATCAACCACCCGGCTGGTTTCTAAACGTAAATATCCCGGCCGTTCTGTGAGCGACCACTTATCATCCACCGGGTTGTGATTCCATTGCCAATAGAGTGAAAGTTTCTCTCCGTTGAAATCATCACTTCCAAGTATTCCTTTGGTATTTTCAGTCGGATATATCTCTTTTTCCATCGTCAAAGGCACATGTCCATTTTCATCTCCCAGCATCGGCCATCCGTCTACCCAACGGCAGGGCATAAGAGTAGGTACACGGCCTATTCCTCCGCGGTCTTGAAAAATAACCCCATACCAGTCTCCTTCTTCCGAGTCAATAATACAACCTTGACCTACTCCTCCATAACCATCAAAATCATGCTCCAGGATAACCTTCTTCTCATAAGGCCCTGTTATCTTGTCTGCACGATAACATACTTCCCTGCGTACCCGACCGGGGATACTCCAATCCATGGAAATCATCAGCAAATAATACTTTCCGTTATGTTTCACAACCTGGCTTCCTTCCAGCAAGCCCTGTTCATCAGCATCCCGTTCAAAAATCTTCATACTGACTCCATCGGCTTTCACATCCGACAAGTCACTCTTCAACTCCTTCAGCTCACCGGTTCCATAGAATACATATACTCGGCCGTCATCATCAAAAAACAAAGAGGCATCATGAAAATGCTGTGTTCTTGATAATAGTTCCCACTTCCCTGCCGGATCTTCCGCCGTGAATATATACGACCGATAGGGTACATCGTTTGGCGAGAACAATACATAGAATTTCCCATTATGATAACGTATGGAAGATGCCCATTGTCCGCGTCCATAAACAGTTCCACCAATCAAGTCATACTTTGAGTTATCAGTCAGCTTATCGAAGACATAGCTCACTGTTTCCCAATTCACCAAGTCTTTTGATCTCATAACAGGTCCACCGGGCATTAAATGCATAGTGGTACTTATCATATAATAGTACTCTCCTGCACGCGTAACAGACATATCCGGTACATCAGCATAAATTACAGGATTACGATACGTCCCCTTCACCGACGTTTCCGAACCGGAACACCCCATCAGTAATGAAGCAACAGTCAGCCATGTTAACATCATCTTTTTCATGATACTCTTAGTCTTTAAAATCTATATTTCCAAATAACACTAGAATTTCACACTAACTCTTTTCCCTTTGTAGTCAACAACTTTCCGAGTTCCGTCTTGAAGTACGATTGTGAACTTTCTATTAT
>OGPN01001651.1_pt1 | contig 14069 bp, 10 predicted proteins | sample 1552941 | NCBI WGS metagenome assembly OGPN01 (sample SAMEA2580220, study PRJEB22360) | human gut metagenome | biome: human gut; feature: human-associated habitat; material: faeces | place: Denmark | collected 2008/2010
GCAGGTGCTTCAAGATTTGCTTATAACTGGGCTTTGGCCAGGGAAAAAGAAACTTATGAAAAAGGCGGCAAATTCATTTCGGATTCAGAACTCAGAAAAGAATTTACAAGGCTTAGACATTCTGAGGAATACGCATGGTTATTGAATATTTCTAACAATGTAACCAAGCAGGCAATTAAAGATGCCTGTACTGCGTATCAGAACTTTTTCAAGGGTTTGCAAAAATTCCCAAGATTCAAGTCCAGAAAGAAATCCATGCCGAAATTCTATCAGGACAACGTTAAGATACAATTCAGTAATACCCACGTTAAATTTGAAGGCTTTTCTTCCAGCAGGAAGGCAAATAAGCAAAAAAGGAATTGGGTAAGACTTGCAGAACATGGACGTATTCCGACAGATGCTAAATATAGGAATCCGAGAATATCCTTTGATGGGGTGAACTGGTGGATCAGTGTATGTGTGGAATTTCCTGATTGCAGGGAAACGCTGAATGAGGATGGAGTCGGCATAGACTTAGGAATCAAAGACTTAGCTGTCTGCTCTGATGCTGTTAAGTATAAGAACATCAATAAGAGTCAGAAAGTAAAGAAACTAGAAAAACAAAAACGCAGATTACAGCGTAGTATCTCTCGTTCTTACGAGAAAAATAAGAAAGGGGAAAGTTACTGTAAAACAAATAATGTAATCAAAAAGGAAAAACTTTTATTAAAACGAAATCACAGATTAACAAACATCCGTAAAAACTATTTGAATCAGACCATATCTGAGATCGTAAATCGAAAACCAAGATTTATCTGTATTGAAGATCTGAATGTCAGCGGAATGATGAAAAATAGACATTTATCCAAAGCAGTTCAGGAACAAGGATTTTTTTGGTTTAGAAAACAGCTTGAATACAAATGCAGTGATAAAGGGATCCAGCTTATTGTGGCTGATCGGTTTTATCCATCATCAAAGCTTTGCAGCTGTTGTGGAAACATCAAAAAAGATCTGAAGTTATCTGACAGAGTTTATAGATGTGCGTGTGGGAATATGATTGACAGAGATTTCCAGGCATCTATAAATCTCAAGACTTATGGAGAAAAATTTGCAGGCTGACACTGAAACGTTAATGCAAATATGTACGGATACGTTAGTCCGGAATTTACGCCTATGGAGAGTACAAGAACTTGTGAGTAGATAGATATTTATATCATCAAAAGCATACTCGTTGAAGTAGGAATGAAACATAGAAGTTTATAACTTTTTATAAGTTTTCAGTAACGGATGCGGATGTGACGAAACGAGAAAAAATCATTTCCTGTATTCAGGAGGGACGCGGGGTATTGGGGATTGAATTCGGTTCGACCCGGATCAAGGCGGTGCTGATTGACGAAAACCATAATCCCATTGCAGCGGGCGACCATGAATGGGAGAATCGTCTGGAAAACGGTGTCTGGACCTACCGTCTGGAGGAGATTTGGGAAGGGCTGCAGGACAGCTACGACAAACTTGCGGAAGATGTGAAAAACACCTATCAGATCCAGCTGACCCGCCTGGGAGCCATCGGATTTTCCGGAATGATGCACGGATATATGGCATTTGACCGGGAGGAAAAGCTGTTAGTGCCGTTTAGGACATGGCGCAACACGATGACGGAGGAAGCGGCTGCTGTGCTGTCGGAATGCTTTGCCTTCAACATTCCGCAGCGGTGGAGCATCGCACATCTGTATCAGGCGATTTTAAAGGGCGAGGAGCATGTGGAAAAAATCGACTATTTAAGCACCCTCGCCGGTTACATCCACTGGAAGCTGACCGGACAGCGCGTTGTCGGAATCGGAGAGGCATCCGGGATGTTCCCCATCGACTCTGCAACTGGCGATTATGATGCAGAAATGATACAGAAATTTGATGCGCTCGTGGCGGACAAAGGATTTCCCTGGAAGCTGCGGGAAATATTACCGAAGGTGCTGCGTGCCGGAGAAATGGCAGGCACGCTGACGAAAGAGGGCGCAAGGCTTCTGGATCGTTCCGGGTGTCTGCAGCCGGGGGTTCCCCTGTGTCCGCCGGAGGGAGACGCCGGAACCGGAATGACCGCGACAAAGAGCGTGGAAAAGCGCACAGGCAATGTGTCCGCAGGGACGAGCGTGTTTGCGATGATTGTTCTGGAAAAGCCGCTTTCTGCCATGCACCGGGAAATTGATATGGTGACAACGCCCGCGGGTGATCCCGTTGCGATGGTGCATTGTAACAACTGCACGTCAGATCTGAACGCATGGGTCGGGCTGTTTGCGGAGTTTGCAGAATGTTTTGGCATTAAAGCAGATAAAAATAAACTTTTTTCCACACTTTATCAAAAGGCGATGGAGGGCGATAAGGATTGCGGCGGCATGATCGCCTGCAATTATTATTCCGGGGAACCGGTGACCGGTCTGGAAGAGGGCCGTCCGATGTTTTTGCGCAGACCGGACAGTCATTTGGGACTTGCGAATTTTATGCGGTCGCATTTATATGCGTCACTGGCGACGTTAAAGATCGGTCTGGACATTTTATTAAAAGAAGAGGACGTGAAAATCGATTCCATCACCGGACACGGCGGACTGTTTAAAACAAAGGGCGTCGGACAGAGTATTCTGGCGGCAGCCATGAACGCGCCGATTTCTGTGATGGAGACGGCGGGAGAGGGCGGCGCCTGGGGCATGGCGCTTCTGGCGGCATACATGCTTTCAAAAAAAGACGGACAGAGCCTTGGGGACTATCTGGACAGCCGGGTATTTGCTGAGAGAAAGTCAGAGACCATGGAGCCGGATCCGTCGGATGTCGCAGGCTTTGAGACGTATACGAAGCAGTATCAGGCATGCCTTGCAGCGGAAAAAGCTGCGGTACAGGCGTTCTGAAAAGATGCAGGTGCAATGCTGCAAATTGCAGATGCCGCAAAATAGCGGCAGAAAACAGGGAGAAAACGATGCTGGAAGAACTCAAAAAAGCAGTATATGAAGCGAACATGGATTTGCCCCGGTATGGTCTGGTGACCTTTACCTGGGGCAACGTCAGCGGAATCGACAGAGAAAGCGGGCTGTTTGTCATTAAGCCAAGCGGTGTGGAGTATGATCAGCTGACACCGGAGGATATGGTTGTGATGAATCTGGACGGTAATAAAATAGAAGGAAGCTACCGCCCGTCCTCGGATACGGCAACGCATCTGGAGCTGTACCGGGCGTTTCCGAAGATCGGCGGAATCGTACATACCCATTCCTCCTATGCGACCGGCTGGGCCCAGGCAGGACGTGGGATTCCGTGCTATGGAACGACGCATGCGGATTACATGTATGGGGAAATTCCGTGCGTGCGCTGTCTGACCCCGGAGGAGATTGCAGAAGCCTATGAACAGAATACCGGCAGGCTGATCGTGGAGGAATTTGTCCGGATGGGAAAAGATCCGATGGCAGTTCCGGCAGTTCTGTGCAAAAACCACGGCCCCTTTACCTGGGGAAAGGATGCCAGAGAAGCGGTACACAATGCGGTCGTGCTGGAAGAGGTTGCAAAAATGGCATACCGGACAGAATCGATCAATCCGCAGGTAAAGCCGGCACCACAGGAGCTTCAGGATAAGCATTATTACAGAAAACATGGCGCAAACGCCTATTATGGTCAGGAGAAACACTAGAACAGGAGGAACAACATGGCAAAGCTGGTTATCAACGAGAACAAAACAGAAGGACACATCAACCCGGAAATTTATGGACATTTTTCCGAACATCTTGGCAGATGTATTTACGAGGGGCTGTATGTAAAGGAGGATTCCGGGATTCCCAATGTCAACGGCATGCGGACGGATGTTGTGGAAGCGCTGAAAGAGATGCAGATTCCGGTGTTGCGCTGGCCGGGCGGATGCTTTGCGGACGAGTATCACTGGAAAGACGGTATCGGGCCGAAAGAAAACCGCAAAAAGATGATTAACACGCACTGGGGCGGTGTTGTCGAGGACAACAGCTTCGGTACGCACGAATTTTTTGAGCTGTGCCGCCAGCTGGGCTGCAAAACCTATGTCAACGGCAACGTCGGAAGCGGAACCGTACAGGAAATGTCCGAATGGGTAGAATATATGACCTTTGAAGGCGTTTCTCCAATGGCAGATCTGCGGAAGAAAAACGGACACGAGAAGGCGTGGAAGGTGGACTATTTTGGCGTCGGCAACGAAAACTGGGGTTGCGGCGGAAACATGACACCGGAATATTATGGAAACCTGTACCGCAGATATCAGACCTATGTGCGCCATTATCAGGACAGCGCCCCGATTCAGAAAATCTGTGGCGGCCCGAACGCAGGGGATGACAACTGGACGAAGAAGGTGTTGGAAACCTGCTTTGCAAGTCCTGCGCCCGAGGATGCCCATGGATTTATGGATGGTCTGTCCATGCATTATTATACGGTTCCCGGGGAAAGCTGGATGAACAAGGGTTCCGCAACGGAGTTTACAACTGACGGCTGGTATCAGGCACTTGGCAAGGCGCTTCACATGGATGATCTGATCAAAAAGCACGGCGCGATTCTGGATCAGTACGATCCGGAGAAAAAAATCGGTCTGATAGTGGACGAATGGGGCAACTGGCACGAAGTAGAGCCGGGAACCAATCCTGGATTTTTGTATCAGCAGAACACGATGCGGGATGCGCTTGTAGCTGCCGTGACGCTCAATATTTTCAACAAGCATTGTGACCGCGTGAAGATGGCGTGCATTGCGCAGCTTATCAATGTGCTGCAGTCCGTGATTTTGACAGAAGGCGAAAAGATGATTCTGACGCCTACGTATCATATTTTCCATATGTATAAATATCATCAGGATGCAGAGCTTTTGCACAGCGACTTAACCGGCGTCGACACGATCCAAAACGGCGAATTTTCCATTCCGGCGCTGCAGGAATCCGTATCCGTGCAGAAAGATGGCACGATCACGGTTACATTGGCGAATCTGTCCGCAGAGCAGAGCTATCCTGTGGAAATCGCGCTGACGGAAAAGAAGAACCGTACTGTTTCTGCAAAGATCCTGACCGGCGCAATGAATGCGCATAACACGTTCGAGGAGCCGGATGCTGTGAAGGAAGAATCCTTTGAGGGTGTGGCGGAAAAGGACGGTACCCTGAGTCTGGAAATTCCTGCGTGCAGCGTCATCTGCCTGCGGATTTCCTGAAAATGGACACACAGAAGAAGCCTTGCTTGAAATGTCTGCTGCGGGATCTTGACGAAGAAGCTTATATGAAACAGCTGCACCGCTATATCGTGCAGCTCGATCCGGATGTAAAAACGGCGCAGCAGGTGTATGAAAAACGGCTGGAACTATGTAAGGCGTGCGACTATCTGGAAGCCGGTACCTGTCTGGCATGCGGCTGTTATGTGGAGCTGCGGGCTGCGGTGAAAAAGAATCGCTGTCCGTATCGCCACTGGGAAAAGTAGACCCTGCGGATGGCTGACGTTGTGGCAGCATGGATCGACCGTGACAGGAGCGCGGGCGGAAGAAGCCGGGTATCGCAGTCAGGAAAAGTAGGACATCGTAGCTGGATAAACCAGGAAAAAGGGGAAAATCGGATGCTGCATATCAGAAATTTGGAAGAGGGCGTGGAGCTGTTCAAGGTGCTTGGCTCGGATATCCGGGTGAACATCATTTTACTGCTGTTAAAAGAAAAAGAAATGAATATGAATGAGATCGCAGCCAGGCTGCAGATCACCAACGGCGCGCTGACCAGCCATATCCGAAAGCTGGAGGAGGCCGGGCTGATCCGTGTGACCCAGGACAGTGTCGGACATGGAAACCAGAAGGTGTGCAGCGTTTTGGAAACCCGAATCCTGGTGGAGATCGGGACGCAGGAGGAGACAGACGAAGGCAGTATTTTCCGGGCAGAAATCCCGGTGGGGCAGTATTCGGACTATCAGGTATTTCCCACCTGCGGCATTTCCACGACGAAAAAGATGATCGGTGAAGTGGACGATCCCCGCTATTTTGCCCATCCGGATCGCGCGGAAGCTGGAATTTTATGGCTTTCGAAAGGCTATGTGGAATATCTGGTCCCGAATATCCTTCCGGCAGGACAAAAGATAGACGAGCTTACCTTCACCATGGAGATTTCCAGTGAGGCACCGGGCTTTAACAACGACTGGCCCTCTGATATTACCTTTTTATTAAATGACACGCCGGTTGGAGTGTGGACATCTCCGGGAGACTTTGGGGACAGGCACGGGCTGTTTACACCCAACTGGTGGTTTTCCGGATGGAATCAGTACGGACTGTTAAAAATGCTTGTTATCGATCAGAACGGGACATATATTGATGGAATGAAAATTTCAGACGTTTCCACAACTCAGCTGCAGCTCGATTATAAAAGCCAGATCCGGTTAAAATTTGCCGTACAGGAGGATGCTGCCCATGTGGGCGGCATGACGCTCTTTGGCAGCGGCTTTGGCAATTACAGTCAGGGAATCCGTGTGCGGATGCGCTACAGCCCGATGGAAAAAGGGAATGAATGAGATCTTTAGAAGAATAGAGGTACGGCCTCAGCTGATTTGTTCGCCTTTTTGTCATCTGAGGCCGTTTCTTTTGTTTGCTACGCCTTTTCTCCCTGTGCTGGTTTTTTCATACAGGCATCTACCGATTTACGCAGAATCTTCGCTTCTCCAAAGCCCAGGCGGAAGGATTTGCTGTCCTGCATCGTTACCTTAAGCATGGAGATGGATCGGATCTGCCGCATGTTGAGCACCGTATTACTGGCAAGCAGGACAAAGTTATCATATTTGTTTAAAGTGCCGCAAAACGAAGCAAGGGACATATCGGTTGTGTAGTCTCTGCCGTCGGCAGTGTGAATGCAGACTTGACGGTTGTTTTTCGGCCAAGCGTAGGAAATTTGGTCCTCCGTCAGGTAAATGGTGTCGGTCTGGTTGCGGAATTCGAGTTTTTTTACCTTGCTGTTTTTAATGGACAGCAGATGGTCGATGGTTTCGGTAAGCTCGGAAACGACAATGGGCTTGTCCAGAAAAAGCGCATTATCGGGAAGATTTTTCGATTTGCGGTAGTCTACCTTATCGCAGCAAAAAACGATGGGGACATCTGTGCCATCGGCCCGAAGCATGTGGGAAAGCTCGATCGCATCGCAGCCGTCTTCTGTCATATCCATAAAAATTGCATCATAGATCATAGGCGTTACGAGGATAGATTCCTTACTGCCGAAAGAGTCCACATACAGGACACCGGTTGTATTCAGGCGGCGGTCAGATTCCCGTCCGAGAAGGCGTTCCATTTGTTTTCGGTCCGCCATATGGTCATCACAGATTGCCAAGTGCATAATGATACCTCCTGATCTTTTGTAAATAGCATTCAAAGATGCGATTTTGCGAATGGTGCGAGTGAACTGTAAATTTTTTAGCTGCGTTTTACAGGATGCCTGTAAGCGCCGGCCTGTTATAAGAGGGAAATGGAAACAGGACCGAACAGGATGTACAAAACCGCAGCGATTTGTAGGATTAAAATAGCGGGCATTCCCCAGACGAACTGTGGATGCAGTGTCTTGTGATGGAATGTATACATCCCGGCGATGCTTCCGATGCTGCCGCCGATGATGGCGAGCAGAAACAGCGTCGATTCCGGAATGCGCCATGCCTTGCGGCGTGCGCGGTTTTTATCAATTCCCATTGCAGCAAATCCTGCAAGATTTACAATCAGCAGATAAATTGCCAAAATCAGTAAAACATCCATTCAAAAACTCCCTGTATTTTTAAACCTCAAATCATTTCGTATTTATTATAGGAGATTGAAAAAAAGATTGCAAGAAGCCGAGGGCAAAAAAAGGACTTCCATGCCAAAAGCACGGAAGCCCTTTTTATGTAAATAGAAAGTTCACGGAGCGTGCATCTATTAGTTGTTGTTCTTTTCTACTTCCTGCATCTTCATTGCACGAACCTTGCTGGAAAGTCCGAACAGGTTGATGAAGCCTTCTGCATCGTGGTGGTCATACAGATCGCCGGTTGTGAAGGAAGCAAGGCTTTCATTGTAGAGAGAGTAAGGAGAAGTTGTGCCGGCTTTGATGATATTGCCCTTGTAGAGCTTGAATTTTACTTCGCCGGTTACATATTCCTGAGTCTTTTCTACGAATGCCTGAACTGCCTCGCGCAGAGGAGTGAACCATTTGCCTTCGTATACAATCTGAGCCATCTTGTTGCCCATATCGATCTTTTCTGCATAGGTATCGCGGTCGAGGATCAGCTCTTCCAGCTGCTGATGTGCCTCCATCAGGATCGTTCCGCCGGGAGTCTCATAAACGCCGCGGGATTTCATGCCGACAACACGGTTCTCAACGATATCAACAATACCGATGCCGTGTTTTCCACCCAGCTTGTTCAGCTCGGTGATGATTTCAGAAACTTTCATTTCTTTTCCGTTTAAGGTCTTCGGAACGCCGGCCTCAAAGGTCATGGTTACGTACTCGCCTTCGTCCGGAGCTTTTTCCGGAGGAGTGGTCAGTACGAGAAGATCGTCGTAGTTCGGCTCGTTGGACGGATCCTCAAGCTCAAGTCCCTCATGGCTGATGTGCCACAGGTTACGGTCACGGCTGTAGCTGTGGTTTGCATCAAACGGAAGGTCGATGCCGTGTGCTTTACAGTAAGCCAGCTCGTCTTCACGGGACTGCATGGTCCATACATCGGTCATTCTCCAAGGAGCGATTACTTTGATATCCGGAGCAAGGGCTTTGATGCCGAGCTCGAAACGGATCTGGTCATTTCCTTTACCGGTAGCGCCGTGGCAGATGGCAACAGCACCTTCTTTTCTTGCGATCTCAACGAGTTTTTTTGCGATAACCGGACGTGCCATGGAGGTACCGAGCAGGTATTTGTTCTCATAAACAGCGCCTGCTTTTACGCACGGCATGATGAAGTCTTCACTGAACTCGTCGATAACGTTTTCGATATATAATTTGGAAGCGCCGGAAAGTTTTGCTCTCTCATCGAGGCCAACCAGCTCGTTTCCCTGGCCGCAGTCGATGCAGCAGCAGATTACTTCGTAGTCAAAGGTCTCTTTCAGCCACGGAATAATGGCAGTAGTATCAAGTCCGCCGGAATAGGCAAGTACAACTTTTTCTTTCATAATGTAAGATCCTCCTTGGATTTCTCGTGCACCTATATGCGCGGTGCATCGTCAATGACTAAAATATACATCATACGACAGGATTATGCAAGCTTTTTTTCAGAAATTCAAAAAAAACTTGCATAATATACATTAGAGGTGTATACTTATGCAATCGACGGTATATGACAGTAGAAAACAAAGATTTTTCATTGAAAAAAGAAAATAATTGAGCTATCATAAAGAGAAAAGAAAAAATGTCCGGCAAGACAAGAAAACGGGCGAAAGAAAAAAGGAGAAAAAGGTATGATCAGAGCAGGAATTATCGGTTCTACAGGATATGCAGGAGGCGAGCTGGTGCGTATTCTCCTGGGACACAAAGATGTGGAGATTAAATGGTATGGTTCCAGAAGCTATATCGATAAGAAATATGCGTCGGTTTACCAGAATATGTTTCAGTTAGTAGACGATGTCTGCAAGGACGACAACATGGAGCAGCTTGCAAAGGAAGTAGACGTCATTTTTACAGCAACTCCGCAGGGACTCTGTGCTTCCCTGGTAAATGATGAAATTCTTTCGAAAGTAAAGGTCATCGACCTGAGCGCCGATTTCCGTATTAAAGATGTAAAAACGTATGAAGAGTGGTACAAGATCGAGCACAAATCCCCGCAGTATATCGGCGAGGCGGTTTACGGACTGTGCGAGATCAACCGTGAGAAAGTAAAACAGGCGCGCATCGTGGCAAACCCGGGATGCTATCCGACCTGCTCGACTCTTTCGATTTATCCTTTATTAAAGGAAGATCTCATTGATGGCAATACCATCATCATCGATGCAAAATCCGGAACTTCCGGAGCAGGAAGAGGAGCGAAAGTGGACAACCTCTACTGTGAGGTCAATGAAAACATCAAGGCATACGGCGTTGCCGGCCACCGCCACACACCGGAGATCGAGGAGCAGCTTTCCTATGCAGCCGGCTACCCGATCACCCTGAACTTCACCCCGCACCTCGTTCCGATGAACCGCGGCATTCTCGTAACGGCATATGCATCCCTGAAAAAAGATGTGACCTACGAAGAGGTTAAAGCCGTTTACGATAAGTATTATGCCAACGAGCAGTTTGTACGTGTTCTCGATAAGGATGTCTGCCCGCAGACGAAATGGGTCGAGGGAAGCAACTATGTGGATGTCAACTTCAAGATCGATCCGAGAACGAAACGAATCATCATGATGGGTGCGATGGACAACCTGGTCAAAGGCGCAGCAGGACAGGCGGTACAGAATATGAACCTGATGTTCGGCCTGCCGGAAAACGAAGGCCTGTGCATGCCGCCGATGTTCCCGTAAAAAAGACAGAAGCAGACAACAGACGGAATTTACGAAAAGTGAGGATAAAAGAATGAAAAAGATTGAAGGAGGCATCACTGCTGCAAAAGGTTTTCAGGCAGCAGGCGGCGCAGCAGGAATTAAAAAACAGGGCGTAAAGGATATGGCACTTGTCTACAGCGAGGTACCGTGCGTAGCAGCAGGAACCTTTACTACAAACATCGTAAAAGCAGCTCCGGTCAAATGGGACCAGGAGATTGTATACAACCATCCAACCGCACAGGCAATCGTCTGCAACAGCGGAATCGCCAATGCATGCACCGGCGAGGAGGGCTATGGCTACTGCAGAAAAACCGCAGAGGCAGCATCGGCTGCACTTTCCATTCCAGAGGACTCCGTTCTCGTTGCATCGACCGGTGTTATCGGAAAACAGATTCCGATCGATAAGATCGCAGCCGGCGTGGAAATGCTGAAACCGCAGCTTGCAGCTACAAGAGAAGCCGCAGCTACAGCAGCACAGGCGATCATGACAACCGACACCGAGCCGAAGGAAGTTGCTGTTCAGATCGAAATCGGCGGAAAAACCGTAACGATCGGCAGCATGTGCAAGGGCTCCGGCATGATCCATCCGAATATGTGCACCATGCTGAGCTTTGTGGCAACCGATGCCAATATTTCGAAAGAGATGCTGCAGAAAGCACTGAGCGAAGTCGTACCGGACACCTACAACATGGTTTCCGTAGACGGTGATACTTCCACAAACGATACCGTTCTCCTTCTGGCAAACGGTCTTGCCGGAAACCCGGAAATTACGGAAGAAAACGAGGATTACAAGATTTTCAAAGAAGCACTCTTTGAAGTCAATAAAACACAGGCGATGCACATCGCAGGCGACGGCGAGGGCGCAACCGCACTGTTCGAAGTGACGATTCAGGGAGCCGAGAGCAAAGAGCAGGCCGTGACACTGGCAAAATCCGTCATCACATCGAGTCTGACGAAAGCGGCAATCTTCGGCCATGACGCCAACTGGGGAAGAATCCTCTGCGCGATGGGTTACTCCGGAGCAAAATTCGATCCGGAAAATGTAGATCTCTACTTTGAGAGCGCAGCCGGAAAACTGCAGATTATCACGAAAGGTGTTGCCGTTGACTACAGCGAGGAGGAGGCAACGAAGATCCTCTCCGAGCCGAAAGTAACTGCGATCGCCGACATCCACATGGGAGAGGCGACAGCAACGGCATGGGGCTGCGACCTGACCTATGACTATGTAAAAATTAATGCGGATTACCGTTCTTAAAAAACATTCGGATGAAATTCTGAGGGAATACAACGAAAACGTGCCGGGAAATCGTGTTTCCGGTACAGCAGAACCAGGAATCAAAAGAGGAGAGCGAGGAAAAAATCATGGTAAATCAGATGTATCTGGACAAAGCAAATGTGCTGATCGAGGCACTTCCTTATATTCAGCGGTTCAATCGCAAAATCATTGTCATCAAATACGGCGGAAGCGCAATGGTGGATGAAGAGTTAAAGAGAAACGTCATCCAGGACGTGGTTCTTCTGAAACTGGTCGGCTTCAAACCGATCATCGTACACGGCGGCGGAAAGGAAATCAGCCGCTGGGTCGGAAAAGTCGGCATGGAACCGAAATTCGTCAACGGCCTTCGTGTAACGGATGCCGATACGATGGAAGTGGCAGAGATGGTGCTGAATAAGGTCAACAAAGAGCTTGTCACCATGATTCAGTCACTCGGAGTTAATGCTGTCGGCATCAGCGGAAAAGACGGCGGACTCTTAAATGTAGAGAAGAAGCTGTCCAAGGGCGAGGATATCGGCTTCGTTGGAAATATCAAGAACGTAAACCCGAAGGTGCTGTACGATCTTCTGGAGAACGACTTCCTTCCGGTTGTCTGCCCGGTAGGCATGGACGATGATTTCAACACCTACAACATTAACGCAGACGACGCAGCCTGCGCGATCGCAGAGGCGTTAAATGCAGAAAAACTGGCATTCCTGACCGATATCGAGGGTGTCTACAAAGATCCGAAGGACCCGGAGAGCCTGATTTCCGAGCTCCACGTACAGGAAGCAAGAGATCTCATCACCAACGGAAATGTCGGCGGCGGTATGATTCCAAAGCTCCAGGGCTGTATCGACGCGATTGAGAACGGTGTTTCAAGAGTCCACATCATGGACGGAAGAATCCAGCACTGCCTGCTGCTTGAGATCTTTACGAACAAAGGAATTGGTACGGCGATTTTAGGGGAAAACAAGGAGAAATTCAATCATGAAGACAAATGAGTATATGGAACAGACCGAGCAGTACGTGCTCCACACCTATAACCGGTTCCCGCTCGTGATCGACCACGGCGAGGGCGTTCATCTGTATGACACCGACGGAAAAGCATATCTGGACTTTGCAGCAGGTATCGCGGTATATGCGCTCGGCTACAGCAATGACGATTATAAAAAAGCAGTGAAAGACCAGGTGGACAAAGTCATCCATGTTTCCAACCTGTTCTACAATGTGCCGATGGGCTCCGCGGCAGAAAAGCTGGCGAAGGCATCCGGCATGGATAAAGTATTCTTTACGAACAGCGGTACGGAGTCGATCGAGGGAGCCATCAAAGTAGCGAGAAAATACGCTTACTTAAAAGACGGCAGCAACGATCACGAGATCATCGCGATGAACCATTCTTTCCATGGAAGAAGCCTTGGAGCGCTTTCTGTAACAGGAAATACGCATTATCAGGATCCGTTCAAACCGCTGATCGGCGGCATTAAATTTGCGGATTTTAATGATCTGGAGAGCGTAAAGGCACAGATTACCGACAAGACATGTGCGATCATCATGGAGACTGTACAGGGCGAGGGCGGTATCTATCCGGCAACGAAAGAATTTTTACAGGGCGTGCGCGATCTGTGTGACGAGCACGACATTCTGCTGATCCTCGATGAGATCCAGTGCGGCATGGGAAGAACAGGAAAGCTGTTCGCATGGCAGGATTACGGCGTACAGCCGGATGTCATGACGTGTGCAAAAGCACTTGGCTGCGGCATTCCGGTCGGCGCCTTCGTGCTGAATAAAAAGACGGCAGAGCATTCGCTCGTTCCGGGAGACCACGGAACGACATACGGCGGAAACCCGCTGGCCTGCGCGGCTGTCAATGCTGTATTTGAATGCTATGAGAAACAGAATGTCGTAGAACATGTAGCAGAGACGGCTCCGTATCTGGAGAAAAAGCTGGACGAGCTGGTGGAAAAATATGACTGCCTCGCAGCACGCCGTGGAAAAGGCTTTATGCAGGGCCTTGTCGTAACGGGCTGTCCGGTCGGAGAAGTCATCAACCGCGCGATTGAGAACGGACTTCTTGTGATTTCCGCCGGAAGCGACGTTCTTCGTATGGTACCGCCGCTTGTGATTACGAAAGATGATATCGATGAGATGATTGAAAAACTGGAGAAAGCATTACAGTAATGTGAAATAGACAGCCGTCTGGTTTCCTATGCAGGAGACCGGGCGGCTGTTTTCCTGCTGTCCCTGAGTTCTGTATAAAAACGGGGAAAAAAGGAATAGTATAAAATGTACTCTCGGAGCCTTTCTGCACTTGCTTTTACGGCCGATTTTCCGCCAGCTGCACCCGAATTTCATCAA
>OGPN01001652.1_pt1 | contig 14065 bp, 16 predicted proteins | sample 1552941 | NCBI WGS metagenome assembly OGPN01 (sample SAMEA2580220, study PRJEB22360) | human gut metagenome | biome: human gut; feature: human-associated habitat; material: faeces | place: Denmark | collected 2008/2010
CTTAATATCTTGTCCATTGGAACAGGTGCACTGTTGGGGCTTCCAGGAATTATTGTGTTGTATGCGGCAGCGGTGTTTTTATTGCAGTAATAATGTGATGTAAAGTGCGCTAGTAAAATACTGGATTTTGTATTTATGTAAAATAATAGAAAAAAATGGGGATACAGTATTAATGGGGATTCATTGGGCTGCAGAAATTAGCTACTGGAAAAGAGAAGAGGAGTTTGTACAGTCGTTTTTGAGACTTATATCACATGATGATACAAAGGAAATTTTATTATTTGGAGACTTGAATGCGAACCCAGATGTTAAATTTAAAGATCCAGAGAAAAATGTGGGAAAATATATAACCAATTGTCTAATTGAGTATGTTATGAAGTGTTCCGGATTAGAGGAAGTTAATTCTGATTCTGACTTAGGGACGACAAGTTGGGGGACAAGAATAGACCGTGTTTTTACTAACATTCCAAGAGAAAAAGTAAACGTAAGGGTTCAAACCTCTTTTTTAAAAAATGAATGTTCTGATCATGCAGGACTAATAATTCAGCTCGATGAAGAAAAATAAGAAAATTTAATACAATAGTATAAACGAATGGCAGGCTTCCTTTTATTCAGAAAATTTATGCAGAAGGAAGCCTGTTATTTTTTGGGGGAAAAATTGTAAAAAAAATGAAAAACATGATTAGTGTCGAAAGTGGGACAAGAAAATGAGTAATATAAGGGCATAAACAAAAGGGAGGTGTAAAGAAATGATAAACAAAAACTTTCAAGTGACCTTTGCAATTAGAGAAGACATTTACTTCCAGTTTAAGGATCTTTGTTTAAAAGAAAAGAGAAAGCCGGCGACAGTAATACGAGAATTTGTAGTTGATTATGTAAAAAAGAAAAACAGTAAAGTAGAATGTTGTGAAAAGTAAAAAGAAACTTTTGATGACATACACGAGGAGAACACAAATGAGCAAAAAACATAAGAGTTTCGTAGTATTTCTGGATGTCGATGGCGTCCTGAATACCAGAACCATCGTTCAGCAAACTCCAAAAGGATATCAGGGAATTGACGATGCGCGTGTGGAAGTTCTGACAAAGACAATCGGCAAGTTTGGCGGAGCAGATATTGTTCTGTCATCTGACTGGAAGGAACTAGAGCCAACAGATGAAGATTACAGGTATCTGATTTCCAAACTCGCCCGATATGGTTTGGTCATATCAGGGCATACACAGGACAGCATGTACAAAAGATGTGCCGGAATTATTTCATATCTGGAAGAACATCCAGAGATCAAGGAATATGTGATTCTGGATGACTGCAGATTCGATTTACAGAGTTATCCGGAACTCTGGGAGCGGCTTCTGCTTACCAACGGAATAGAGCATGCTCAGTTCGCAGCCGTAACTCCGGCGGTGGAGACTATGGTATTTCTGGATTATTCAAAACTATTTTAAGAGAATAGAAGAAAAAGCGCTTACCTTTTTGCTCACACTGTTCCTACCCTTTTTGGAAGGAACAAATATTGTATGATAAAATCGCGGATTAAAGAAAAGGAGAAATCGAAATGATGAAATTTGATAATGCAAAATACAGAACCGTACTCAATCTGATTAAGAAAACAGGTGAATTCAAGGGAAAAGCAGTACGAAGTAAGTCCTGGCTTCATGAGATGATAGGAGAGGCGCTTGGGATATCACCAGAGACGGTAAAAGGCTGGGAGAGAGCAGAATCAAATGGTCCAGACCCGAGAATTCCGGGCTTGCTGGATGGGCTGGAAGCATATTTGGAATTACCGAAGGGTGGGCTGCGGAAAGGAACAAGTGAACCAGTTAAAGCGAATGAAGAGGAGAGAAAGATCATGAATACAACAACTGATTTTCAGAAACAGCAGATTATGGAGTGCTATGAAAGACTCAGAAAATTTGTCAGCGACATGGATATTGAGGATGAAAACGTGTATTACGACATTCGCAATATGATCGATGTGAAGAAAATTGCATTGCCGACAGCAGTATACAAGGCAATGATGAACTTCATGGATCAGGTCGTTGAACCGTATGTATTTGAAGATACGACGGAGATCTTTTCCGAAGAGGAAGCAAAGCGCAATGAGAAAGGAATTGTGGAAATAAAGTCGGAGCAGGCATTTCAAAAGCTGATGGTTCGGTTTATGGAGAAGCTGTCAGAACTGGATGCGAAGATCGAAACGTTTGCAGAGAGTGAGTTAAAGCCTTATCTCGAATGACAAGGCTGTGAAACAGGACGGAGAGATATTATCGATTTCGGTCGGGATATCTCTCACAAAACAAAGACAAGATCAGAAGAAAAAAGTTGGAGGGACAAAATGGGAAATCAAATTCAATTTACCAAGAAAGATGCTTATCGTAACCCAGAAAAGGCAAAACAGGAGAGAACCAAAGCCACAACCATTCAGAAGGCCCATCTGCTGCAAAAGTTCTCGAATGTCCTGCGAGACAATAAGAATGGCATCAGCTTCTGGTTTAATACGGAGAAATTTCTGGCAACAGCAGAAAGATACAACTTTGTAGCCTCCAGCATGCTGCTGGACATAGAATTATCGGAATACATTGAAGAGGATGAGTCCCCGAGTCTGAAAACGATCCGCAGATTACTGAATTACTGCCAATACCCGAATGATGAGGAACTTACGGTTGGAATTCAGGCGATCAAACATATTGGCAAGGCGTTATACGGAAATGAAGATGCCTTCCTGGAAGTCATTGACGAGGAAAGTCTGTGCTGCATGGCAGAGCAGTATCTGGCAATGTAGAAGCCAGACTATCATAAACAAGTACAAAGAAGGGAGTAAAGAAAAATGGCTAAGAAAGTGGATTACAAAAAATATAACTGTGTATTAGAAATGAGCAAATGGATGGGAAGCACACCGAAAGCCTTTAAAGCAGCAATCCTGAAAGAGGCTGTGCGCCAGAATGCGAACAGCGGCAGGAAGGCGGAAAAGAAGAAAATGAGAGTATGACGGAGGCGAAGGGTATGACAACAATTACCTGTGAGATGGATTCTATGGAACTGTGTGTCTGGAAAGAAAAGCATTTGGAGAGGGCATGCAGCGGAGATGAATGGATTTTCCGTGAGAAGGAAAAAGAACCGGAAGGCATCCGGGTGAATTTTGATGTGACGCATGCATATGAGATATTCAGCTGTTTAGGCAGATATTGGGGAGACTTCAATTCCTGTCCAGACAGCGAAACCATGGGGCGGGTGGCCCAAAGGTGGGAAGAAAAATATGGATTGCAGCTGGCAGAACTTTCACATGATACGCTGACCTTTCAAAGCGCTCGTCAGATTTCGAAAAAAGAGGAGGCCGAGATCGCAGAAGAAACGACGGAACTTTGTGCAGAAATCGTAAACGAAAAAGAAAATCAGCAGATCGAGACAATCAGCAGAACAGGGAGGATTACATTATGGTGGGATTGAGTGTATAAAAGGCCAAAAGAGTGTCCACATGCAGGAACGGTTCCATGATAAGCTAAGGCATATCTGGAAAGTAAACCACAAGTTCAATGCAACCGCCGGGAAAAAGTGGAATAATAGGAGTACATCAGAACACCGGCGAATGCATTCGAATACTGAACAGATCAGGAGGAACAACTCGATATGACGTTGAACGAACTTTTCGCAATTCAGGAAGCAGACGTAACGGGAGAATTATTACTGAAAGCCGGCTGGAGTGAGATCGCAGAAGAACCGGCGGAGATATTCCGGCGGATGAAATCGTTGATTCGGACTTTTCGAGAAGGTTATACTTCGGCGGAGGAATGGGCAACAGACTGGTTTTTGTCGCAGGTATCTGTTCGGGGATGGAATCGAAGAGACAGCACCTATGGGAAAAGCTTCGACAGACTGATCTTCCATTATGAACAGAATTCTTATACGGTGATCTGCAATATGACAGGTGCGGGAGCAAAATATGTGATTTATGCTACGGGGAAAGCGACTCCGCTGGAAAAATGTCATTCGAGAATGCAGATGGAGAAATTTCTGCGGAGCAGGCTGGTCCCTGACGGGGTGGAATCACATAAGGAATACAAAAGTTAAAAGAAAAATATGAGTGAGGTAGCTCAGCCATGGTAGAGCAGAGAAACCAAGCCGATCATGGGTGTGGTCGGTACAGCAAAAGATCTATTGTCGCTGGTTCGATTCCAGCCCTCACTCCTGAAACATGAAAACTCACAGCCAACGTACAAAAGAATGGAGACGAGATCACAAATGAACACAGGATCTGCAATCGAAACTGAAAGATTATTCCTTCTCCCAAGCCGGACGGACAGAGATTCCGAGGCATTTTTACAAATGCTGCGGGATGATGGCGACTTCTCTATATTCTGCGGAGTCAGCCCATCCGAAAAACATGTAAGAAGGTTTGCAAACTATTTTGAGAGAACTGATCACGAGCTTTGCACCTATTCCATTTTTCCCAAACAGCAGAAAGACAAGTTTATCGGCTACGTAGGCGTACATAGAGAAATGGAAGACGAATACGAAATTGAATTTTATATCGCCAGCGAATACCGAAGAAACGGCTACTGTGAAGAAGCCAGCCGAGAGCTGATTAATCAGCTCTTTGGTGATGGGGTTTCTGCAAACGGAAAGAATCTTTTCGTCGATAAGCTGTATGTGACGACCCAGACAGAAAATGAACCAACGATCAGCCTGCTGCGGAAGCTGGGATTCAGAGAAGTAGAGGACGGCCCGGTCATGGTTGTGCTGGGTAACATTTTCGAAGAAGAAGATAATTTTTTCGCAAATCCGGTAGTAAAACTGGTGCTGAATAAGGAGGATTTTTCTGATGGCAATTAAATTTGAAGAACTGAGAAAATATGTTGCACGCAACGTCCGCTTATCCATCTGTTTTGAGGATGGTTATTACCACGATTATCTGATGATGTCAGACATTCCGGAACAGAAATATGCTGGCTTTTACATCTATGGAGTCGGAATGGTGGATGTGGAATTTTCCAGAGATGTCTATATGGCTTTGCCGGAACCGGAAGGAGAATGTTGGTGCAGCAAAGATGATACACTGAATCCAGCGATCGAACTTATGATTTCGGAAGAACCGAGGGATATCAAACGGAGTGTGGAACAGAAGCTTTTGTTCCGGGATCTGAAACCGTATCTGCAGATCGGCAGACATTTTTCCATCGTAAATCGAAATGACTGGTCATCTGAATACTATGAATACAGAAGCAAGATACCGGAGAAATACGATGATATGTATGTGTACGGTATCGGAATGGAAGAGTGTCTGCATGCTGAAAAAACGTGGATGGATGTTCAGTATGAAACTATTCGCAGAAAGCAGATGGTGATTGTGCTTTCCAATCAGCCGAGAGAAGATCTCAGGTCACTGTTCACACAGCAGTGAAACACTTACTGTTTCGATGCGTAAGAATGTGATTCAAATGTGAGCAACCCTCCCTTTGCGAAGCAAAATTTTAAATGAGAGCTGTGAATGTTCCAGTTCGCTGGGGCCGAGTGAACTGGGACGAGCTGGGAACAGAGTAGTCAAACATTTTTCATTCAACAAAAAGGAAAGAAGGCTAGACATATGGATAGAGATCATACTTTTGATTTGCCGGATTTAACAGAAGATTTCTGGAAAACAGTTGTGTTTGCACAGAAGGAACATCCTTCTGGAATGGGAGGCCCGGGCTGTGTATGGCTGGTCAGCGAAGACGGCAAAGTATACTTTTTCGGTTTTGAAGAGACACCATTTTACAAATGCGACGAGCTTTTTCCGATCTTTGAGACGACCGATGAAAGAATTGGCTGGCATTACAAATACAAAGCAGAAGATCACGAATGGAAATATCTGGAGAAAGAAAATGCACTGATCCGGGAAGATATTCTGGATGCTTACAGCAAAGCGGCTGCAGAGGAGAAACAGACAAATGAAAAGTTCTGGTATTTGTATGGACCCAAGCTGGCAGGACTGGCAATTGGTGTGGATCATCTGGAACGGTATGATTATATTGGAAGCGTTCTTTACATGGAAAAAATAGAACAGGAAATGGCGGAGCATCAGAAAACATGGGAAAAAGACAAGCTGACGGAGAACGAATTTGACTGGAAACCGATGCATATGAACAATATTCCGGACAATCCCGAGATGGGTGTTTACGCACTGCTGATGAGAAGGGATGACGAAAAAATCAAGGGTGTAAAATACTCAATTCTGTATCAGTACGAGGAAAGCAGTCCTATGCTGTTTGACAGTGATGCAGAGATAGAAGCGTATATTCTTTTCTGTGAGGATTACGATGATATCATCGGTCCGTGGGACTATCATTCCGTCAGCAGACAGGAATGTGCAGAGATTTACGGAAAAGAAAATCATTTCCCAACAGAGCTGGCATATTATGACTGGATCACGTTTTCGGATGGTGATATTCACAATTTCGGCAGATTTCTCCGCACATTCCAGAGTCTGGAAGAAGCCAAAGAATACGCGATGTATTATGCCAACGTGAACAGCGGCGGAATCAACAGGAAAACAATTCTGAAACAGGAAGAGGAATCCAGAATGGAAGACCATGCAAACCGCATTGCGCATTACGAGGCATATCAGATGTATCGAAAGCATTATAAAGAAATTCTGGATGCTATCAGCGAAGAAAACTGTTTCCCGGATTCCTGCAGCGGAGGCGGTGTGTATCTGCGGGATGCAATTTTAAAGAAAGTACCGGAAATCACAGAAGAACAGCTCAGGATAATCTGGAGAGAACTTCCATTTGTGCTCGAGAAGAGAACGCAGGAATGGATTGAACGGGAAAAGCAGTTCAGTGAGAACTATATCCGGAAGCATAGATAAGAGAAAAAGGATGGGGGAAAAGAAGGATGATTTTCCTGGCGGGATCTGAGGCGAGCGGAAAAACGAAAAAAGCGTTTGCATATGGCTGGAAAGAGCGAAAGACCAGCGAGGATGGAGTTCTCCTTTTTTCACTGCAGCATGAAAAGAAGGAGATGTGGAAGATTCTGCAGAGCATGTACGGGCAGGAGGAGCTTTCCAAGATAGAAATTGATGATACACCAGCGATAATGGTGGAGAGAATGGCAGAAATCATAGCGCAGAAAGCAGAGAATGGAGCAATTTCTGTTTTTGTGATTGATGAAGTGCCGATGATGACGAGCAGGAAAAACTTTACCGACAGAAAAGAAGAGCTGCGGTATATGATTGGTCTGCTGAAAAAATGTGAGAAAAAAGAACGTGTTGTGATTGTAGCTGTTATTCCGGTATCGAAATACTGTACAGAAATGCAGAAGAAAAAAGAAGTGAGTACCTGTTATGGAGAAATAGAAAAACCAGAAAATTGTCTGGTTTTCGTATAGACAAGAACCTGTCCACATACGGAATACGGCTGGTGGTAAGATGACAGATAGAAAAAGATAATAAAATGTTCCGGTTTCAAAAAACAGTGAATCGGAACAATAGGAGTTCGTAGGGATGGAGGAAAGCAAATGCTGATTTACAAAGAACAATTACCAGAAGATACTATGGATGTCCGGCTGCTGGAACTGCCGTTTTCAACGGTGGAAGCAGCAAGAAAAGCAGTTTTAAAAATAGACATGCAGTATGGCACTCCGTGTATGTGGTATCAGGCAGATGCGGAGGAACAATGCTTGATCAGCGGGAAAAAGAACTCATTTTTGGTAATGGCGATCGGAACAGGGCATGACTGGGGGCATGTTCTATCACGTGATGGTTATATTGGAACGGCATTATTGTATGACGGTGCACTGGTATTGCATTATTTTCTGCTGGAAAAGCCGAACACGGAAAAGACAGAGACTGAAAAACAGGAAACGAAACAGTAAGAAAATACTTGCCGATAAGATACTCAAGGAATACAAAAAAACCGGACAGGACCAGGGAGGTATCATCGAATGATTCTTTACAAATACACAGCAGACTGTTCAAAACTGAATCTGGAACAGGAAGATTCAACGAAAGAAGGACATGAGAGCCTCTATTCCAGACGAAGTGACATTACAGAATGGAACAGTAAATTTTACACAGCCTACCGTACAGAAAAGAAGTTTTTCATTATGATCAGTGACATTCGGAAGGATAAGATGACGATTGTAGCGGCGCTTGAAATGGAAGTGGTTCCCCGGGAATGTGTAGATTGTATTCAGAAGATACTGCCGGAAATTGAGCTGCTCGCGTGTGAGGAGATCACAAATGATGCGTTTTGTAAAGAACTGGTCCGGGCAGAACGGAATAACTGGACGGAGTGTTACAGCGGGTCGCTGAAGGAAAAATTAAAACTTGCGATAGAACCAGAACATCACAGCTTTTTTGAACCTGTTGCGTATCAGGTAAGTGAACGGATTTATACCGCTCAAAACATGACCAGACAAAAGCAGGCGGAGCAGATGCAGGAGATTATGGCATCGAAAAGCTTCTATGACGAAATGGAGCGGATTTACGCCCCGGAAAATGAAAAACGTTTTGTTGGGCATCCTGTTCATTATCTGATTACAGCCGGTGACAAAACGGCTGCGGATGATATGATAGAGCTTCTGATTCCGGCAATGATGGAGAATCAGCGATTGCTGAGCGGCAGAGTTTACGATGTGCAGAAGATGACATACAAGGCAGAACGAGAAGATAATTTTGACAATATTTTCTCCGGCGCCAGAGGCGGAACGGTGATTCTGAACCTGGAAGGCGAAAAGAGTACCGGAATGTACGCCACCGGCAATTATGATCTGGCGAAGACACTTGGGAAGAAACTGAATGAGTATGGAAATTATACATTATTTATCTTTGTGGACATTTCAGGAAGCCGCAGTGTATCCGATGAGACGATGGCGGAAATCCTTTCCAACGCGGATCTGATTCAGATTCAGGAAGGCCAGGGGGATCTGGAACGGGCGACTGGCTATTTGAAACGTCTGGCAGATCGGACGGAGTATCATGATTACACAATAGAAGAGCTGACGCGGTATCTTCCGAAAGAGAAAAACCTGTATTCTGTTTCTGATATTTTTAACGCATACAACCGCTGGTATGGCCGCGGATTAAAAACCCATATCTACAAGGCATATAAGGAAAAAGATCTGGTTAAAATTGAGCTGAAAAAGAAGACGGATAAACCTTACGTGGAACTGCAGAAAATGGTAGGCCTCGCGGATGTAAAGAAAGTGACCGATGAGATTCTGGCGGCGGCAAAAATGCAGAAAATGCGGAAAAAGATGGGTCTTTCCGAGACAAGTCCGTCCATGCACATGCTGTTTTCCGGCAATCCCGGAACAGCAAAGACAACCGTGGCGCGTCTGCTATCCCAGGTCTTGAAGGAAGAGGAAGTGCTGAAATATGGCCACATTGTCGAGTGCGGCAGGCAGGATCTGGTCGGAAAGTACGTCGGCTGGACAGCACAGATTGTTGAGAGTAAATTTCAGGCGGCGCGTGGCGGCATTCTGTTTATCGATGAGGCGTATTCTCTTGTAGAAGACAACCGCACGTATGGCGCCGAGGCAATCAATACCATTGTGCAGGAGATGGAGAATTACCGGGATGAGGTCATTGTCATTTTTGCAGGATATCCGGAGAAGATGAAGGAATTTCTGGAGCAGAATGAAGGTCTTGCAAGCCGCATTGCCTTTCACCTGAATTTCCCGGATTACTCGCCGGAAGAGCTGACGCAGATTCTGGATTTGATGCTGGAAAAATCGGAATACCGGATGGACGAAAGAACAAGGGAAAAATGCTTTTCCATCTGCGCCGATGCATGTCGGGAAGAAAATTACGGCAATGGACGGTTTGTCAGAAACCTGCTGGACCACGCTATCATGCGCCAGGCAGACCGCCTCATTCGGGAACATCAGAATGGTACGTTGGGAAAAGAGGAGGCCTGTCTTCTGACGGCGGACGATTTCGAGATGATCGGCCTGAAAAAGAAACCGCAGAGCCGGCAGATCGGATTCTGTGCCGGGTGAACAGCATAAAAATTAAACCAGCGGTTAAGTGCAGAAAACGAAAGCATGTGATACAGTATATACATGAAGATTGCGGGAGTGCAAAGCACGTAGCAATCTGGTATCAAAGGGGTCAAAAAACCTTTTGACCCCAACACCTATATATAACAAAACACAGATATTCACAAAAAGACCAGAAAGGGGGAGTGAACACATGAAGTTAAGCGAGCTGTTGAATGTGTTGAAAACAGCAGAAACTGCGGAAGAGATGGATGTGAGACGAGAAGAAATCGCAGCGCTGATTCCGGCCGTACGAACCATGTTTGGCTATGATCAGAAGAACAGTGCACATCAGTATGACTTATGGATGCATTCCCTCCATGTGGTCTGTAATCTTCCGCGGAGGATGGAAAATGATATGGTCTATCTGGCGGCGCTGCTGCACGATATCGGAAAGACTGAAGTGCAGTGCAGGGGAAAACGCGAGGGTGATCCGGACATGCATTACTACGGTCATCCCGAAAAAAGCATGGAAATTGTGCGCGACATCGTGATCCCGGAGCTGGACCGGCAGGGGTATGTGATTCCGTGTTTCGATGTACAGGAACTCCTTTATTACGTGAAATACCACGATGATCATGTCAGTGTGAAGTTAAAGCACGTCAGGCGCCATACCAAAATGGCCAGCTTTGCGATGTTTCAACATCTGATGCTGCTGCAGGAAGCGGATGCCAAAGCACATATCCAGATCCCTGTTATCGCCGAACGGGCAGAAATCTGCGGACGGCTTGCCGGGGAGGAAGGCAGACTTCTCTATCAGAGAATTCTGGATGGGGAGTAGGTTGATGAGTCGAAGCTGTAAAAAAACGCCCGTCAGCAAAGGCCGATGCAAAAATTCCCGTTGGGCAAAGCGCGCGGCAAACAAGAGGGTTCGACGGGCGAAAACACTGTGGGGAAAATCAAAAGCATTTCGAAAGATTTCTGAGACATGGGATATCTGCGACTGGAAATTTTACGGTGAGAGACCCTGAAATCCGAATCGGAAAGAAAAAAATCAATGGGAAAAATGCTATTACAGAAAATGATCTGGAAGAGATGCATGAAGCTATGGATGAATTATGAACCAAGATCCCGAAAGGAAATTCTGAGCTGGGGACAGAAGACAGAAACACTAAAATAACAGAATAAGGCGGTAGTTTAACGGACAAAACCTGTGCAGAAAAAAATGTTTCATGTTTGTGGAACACACAGCAACTTTTTAGGAGAATAGGGAGGCACAGAATGCAGGTTCAAGTCCTGCCCGCCTTACGCGAGTGAGGTAGCTTAAAAGAAAGAGCGCGAAAAAACGGTCATGTGCGTGACCGTAACGGCAAACTTTTTTCCAGTGGTAATGGCGAAGATGCCGGTTCAAATCCGGCCCTCACTCAGAAAAAACAGAAGAGCAAACGAGAAAGAATGGAGTCCATAGATCCAGAAAAGGATGTCTGGAGAAAACAGTGGAACGAAGGAAAGGAGCGGCAGCGATGGATTTTGCAGAATGGATACGGGAGCAGGCGACAAAAACTTATACAGAAAATGGAGCAGCAGCACGGAACACAACCGGCGATGCGCGGCTGGATCTGTTTGCGACAATTGGATCCCTGCGCAGAGCGGATCCGGAAAGAATTGAGCTTCTGTTTGCGGAAGCATATCAGGCAGACCCGCTGTTCGCATTGAAAATCCTGTTTTATGCGCGTGATATCCGGGAAGGTCTCGGCGAGAGACGTGTCTTTCGGATTCTACTACAGTATCTTGCCGAGTACCATCCGCAGGCAGTCATTGCCAACCTTGACCTGATTGGTGTTTTCGGCCGTTTTGACGACTGGTACTGCCTGATCGGAACTGGCGTTGAGGACGAGATGTGGAGTGCCATGAAGCAGCAGCTGGAAGCAGATCTGAAAAACTTTCAGGAGGGAAAAAGCGTTTCCCTGCTTGCTAAATGGATTAAAACGGCAGACTCTAAAAATACGGAGACGAGAAAACTCGGCATTCTGACGGCGCAGAAACTCGGCTATCCGGTTTACAACTTCAAAAGAATCGTCCGTTCCCTGCGGAAATATATCGGTGTGCTGGAAGTGAAAATGTCAGAAGGAAAGTGGGAGGAGATCGTTTACCCGGAGGTCTCCGGAAGAGCCATGATGATTTACAGGAACGCATTTCGAAAACATGATGAAAAGCGTTTTAACCAGTATCTGGCGAAGGCACTGGATGGAAAAGAAAAGATTCATGCGGAGACGCTGTACCCGTACGATCTCGTGGAAAAAGTTCTGTATGGACGTCAATGGAATCAGGTATTGGAGGCGCAGTGGAGGCAGCTGCCGGATTATGTGGCGCAGGAAACGAATGCAATTGTCATTGCAGATGTTTCCGGTTCCATGAGTGGAAGACCTCTGGCGACATCCATTGGTCTTGCTATTTACTTTGCAGAGCGGAACCGGGGCGCTTACCACAATCTTTTCATGACGTTCAGCCAGAAGCCGGAATTTGTTTCTCTGAGAGGGGAAACCCTGCTGCAGAAAATCAAATACGTCGAGCGTACGGAATGGGGGATGAATACTAATCTTCAGGCTGCATTTGATCGGGTTCTGGAAACAGCGATGGATCACGATGTACCGCCGGAAGAAATGCCGAAAGCGCTGATCGTTGTATCTGACATGGAGATCGACAGATGCGGAGACCGCAATTGGATGTTTTATGATCATATGAAAGAAAAGTACGAGTATTGCGGCTACCAATTGCCGAATATTATTTTCTGGAATGTAGACAGCCGAAACGATATCTTCCATGCCGACAGTCGGAGAAAAGGTGTCCAGCTATACAGCGGCCAGTCGGTTACGACATTCCAGAATCTCCTGAACAATATTGACAGTACACCGGTCAAATCGATGGAAAAAGTGATTGAGAGCGAGCGGTACGCATGCGTCAGAACTGGAAATGCGGCATGAAAATGTTAAAGTTAGCAGTATGGATAGAAAGCTTTCAAAAGATGTAAAGCTGATATTGGAAAATAGAATGTAGAAGAATAAAGGAAAAGAGGACACTATGGCATCAAGCATGATTCACTTGGCAATTGTACAGGGGATGAGAAAGGAAGTCTCATTTCGAGATATTAACCGCCTGTTTCTTGGGGTGATTCTGCCGGATGGGGCGGTGGCGGGAAATGGCCATTTAAAGAAGAAAATCTGTGAAAATACCAGATACACGTACGATCTCGAATTTTTCCGCGACAGATACGGGAAATACATGAAGAAGGATGATTTATATCTCGGCTATTATCTTCATCTGATCCAGGATATGCTATATCGGAGATTTATGTATGGGGAGCATGGCTGGAATTCGAGCGCTCCTGGAAATGTAGAAAAACTGCATCGGGACTACGAGATATTAAATGAATATGTTTCGAAAAAATATGGTCTTTCCCAGGAAATGATCCAGGAGCTGGATCTTACAGAAGATCCATTGGAACAGCTTGCTGAATTTGATGTGAAAGATCTTATAGAAGAAGTCCGCGGGGAATTCGTCCAGAGAAAAGAAGAGAAACTGTCCATCCTTACCAGAAAAATGGCCGACGAGTACATCGTACGCGCGACGGAATTCTGCGTGGAAGAGCTAAAGGCACTGTCCGAAGGGAAATCAGGTCTGGACAGTACTGTGTGGAGCTGGGAAAAACCAGAAAACATATCACATGAAAAATTAAACCAGAAGTTAAATGCAAAAATCGAAAATATGTAATATAGTATATACAGAACAAAGCACGGACATTCACAAAAAGAGAGACGTGCAGAAAGCAGGAATGCAGCAGACACATTTATGAGTGCAGACCGCAGGCATACAATGTGGGGTGCATGAAGCCATGGATGAATTATGAACCAAGGTCTCTGAAGGAAATCCTGAGCTTTAGAGAGAAGGCCGAGGCAGGAAAATAGCATCTCCACCGATGATAGAAAGCAAGTTAGAGTGGAACAGCATTTGATACACATCAGTATCCATAAAAAATGTGGCTGAAAATAAGGCGGTAGTTTAACCGAATCAAGTAAGTCCCCTGCTTCAATTGCGAAAAGCAATAAGCAGTGG
>OGPN01001673.1_pt1 | contig 13897 bp, 13 predicted proteins | sample 1552941 | NCBI WGS metagenome assembly OGPN01 (sample SAMEA2580220, study PRJEB22360) | human gut metagenome | biome: human gut; feature: human-associated habitat; material: faeces | place: Denmark | collected 2008/2010
GCGCGCGGGGTGCCGCGGTGGCCCCTTTGCCCAGCCGTACGGTGCTCTCGAAACCGCCGCCCGCAAGGTCGAAGATGTGCCGCTCCTCGCGCTCTTTTTCGAGCACCGTGAGCGCCAGCGCGAACGAGGTCACGTGGGAGATGTGCGACACGTAAGCCGCGTGCAGATCGTGTTCTTCGGCTCCCATGTAGACTACGGGGACGTCCAGCGTGCGGAAGATGCGCTCGACCGTCGCCAGTGCGTCGGCGTCGCTGCGCTCCGCTTCGCACAGTACGGCGTTGCGACCCGTGAAGGCTCCGTGCTGCGCGGCCCGCGGCCCGCTGTACTCGGTGCCCCACATCGGATGCGCCGCCACGAAACGGCCGCGCCGCGCATGCATCGAGATGACCTCGCACAGCTCGGCCTTGATCGACCCCATGTCCATCACCACCTGCCTGTCAGTCACATGGTTGAGTGCTTTTACGGCCATCAGCGGAATCGTGTCGACGGGTGTCGCCAGCACCACGAGATCGGCCTGCGGAACGCCCTCTTCGAGCGTCACGATGCGGTCGGCCAATCCGAGCCGGAGGGCTTCGGCGGCGTTTTCGTCCGACTTCTCGACGCCTAATATTTCGTCCGCTATTCCGCGGTCGCGCAATGCGAGGGCAAAGGAGCCTCCGATGAGTCCCAGACCCGCGATCAGAATTTTCATACCTATATATAATATATTTATTTACCGCCCGCAGCGCACTCCGGGCGGGGAAATCAGAGCAGGAACGACAGGTCGCCGCCCGGTTCGATTTCGAAAGTTTCCGTGCCTTTGCGGAACATGCGCATCGGGCGTTTTCCGATCAGTTCCAGTTTGCCCTCCTCGTAGCGGAGCATGCAGCCTTCGCGCAGTCCGGCCACCCAGCGGCGCGGGTTGGCTTCGATGTATTCGAGTATGCGCTGTTCACGCGTCTCGCCCGCATGTCCTTCGGGATTGGCGTCGAGGTAGTGGGGGTTGATCTGGAATTTCACGGCACCGACGGCCTTGAACGATTCAGGCTCCACGATGGGCATGTCGTTTGTTGTGCAGATGGTCGGACAGGCGACGTTGCTGCCTGCGGACCATCCGACATAGGGCGTTCCGGCTTTGATTTTACGCAGAATGGCCCTCATAAGCCCCTGCTCCTGCATTTTTTTTGCCAGCGCGAAGGTGTTGCCGCCGCCCACACATATGGCTTCGGCCTCGCGGATCATGCGCACCGGGTCCTTGGTGCGGTGGACCGAACGCACGCGGATGCCCAGCTCCGAAAAACGCGCCTGCACCTTCTTTTCGTATTCCGCGTACGAAAAAGTCACGGCGGCATAGGGAACGAAGACTATTTCGCGCACGCCCTGAAGAAACCGGCCTATTTCCGGCAGCGGATAACGGAGATATTCCTCCCCGGCATTGGTCGAATTAGAGATCAGAAGCAGTTTCATAAGGATATGGTTTTGAATCGGTTAATTGTAAAAATGTGCTAAATGTCGAAAAAGTTGTGAATAAAAAAAAGGTTCGTTTTGTCAAAAGTAATAAAAAAAGTGTTACTTTTGCGCAAAATTACCTCGGAAATAAGAAAGAACTATTTCCAAATAATTGTTTAACTAAAAAATTAAAATTATGTCAGAAGTTCAATCAAAAGTTGTCGAAATCATTGTCGACAAACTGGGTGTTAAGGAGTCGGAGGTAGTGCCCGAAGCAAGCTTTACCAACCACTTGGGCGCAGACTCGCTCGACACCGTGGAGCTGATCATGGAATTCGAGAAGGCTTTCGATATCCAGATTCCGGACGAGGACGCTGAGAAGATCGCTACCGTCGGTGACGCGATCAACTATATCGAGGAGCACAAGAAATAATTTTACCAAAGGTTTTCACAGCCTCTTATAGCCTTAAATTTATGACAGAAAGAAGAGTAGTTGTTACGGGCATCGGTACGATCAACCCGCTCGGTAATAATATTGAAGAGTATTTTTCGAATTTGGAGAAGGGAGTCAGCGGTGCCGCACCGATTACTCATTTCGATGCTGAAAAGTTTAAGACGAAGTTTGCTTGTGAAGTAAAGAATTACGATTCGAGCCTCTATTTCGACCGTAAGGAAGTACGCAAGTACGACCTTTTTACACAATACGCTCTGATCGCGGCCACGCAGGCCGTCGAGGATTCGGGTCTCGATCTGGAGACCGTGGACAAGGAGCAGGTGGGCGTAATATGGAGTTCGGGCATCGGAGGAATCAAATCTTTCTTCGATGAGTGTCTGGGCTGGGCCGCAGGGGATGGAACCCCGCGGTTTAGCCCGTTCTTTATTCCTCGCATGATTTCCGACATCGCGGCCGGTTTCATCTCCATGAAGTACGGCTTCATGGGGCCGAACTACTGCACGGTGTCGGCCTGCGCATCTTCGAACCACGGCATGATGGACGCCATGAACGCCATCCGTTACGGCAAGGCCGACGTGATGGTGACGGGCGGCTCGGAAGCTGCGGTCAACGAGCCGAGTGTCGGCGGTTTCAACTCCATGCAGGCGCTTTCCACGCGCAACGACGATCCCACGCACGCTTCGCGTCCTTTTGACAAGGACCGCGACGGATTCGTGATCGGCGAAGGCGCCGGCGCCCTGATTTTCGAGGAGTACGAGCATGCCAAGGCGCGCGGTGCGAGGATTTACTGCGAAGTCGTCGGCAGCGGCTGTTCGGCCGACGCCTACCACTTCACCGCTCCCCATCCCGAAGGAAAGGGGGCCATGAAGTCGATGCGCGACGCCATCAAGGACGCCGGCATCAAACCCGAAGATATTGACTACGTGAACGTTCACGGTACTTCGACTCCCGCGGGCGACATCCCCGAACTGAAGGCAGTCGCCGGCGTGCTGGGCGATCACGTCTACAACATCAATATCTCTTCCACCAAGTCGATGACGGGACACCTGCTGGGTGCCGCCGGAGCCGCCGAGGCGCTGGCCTGCATCTTCGCCATTACGCACGGCGTGGTTCCCCCGACCATCAACTGCGAGAATCTCGATCCGGAGATCGACCCGAACCTGAACCTGACGCTGAACAAGGCGCAGAAGCGCGACGTGAAATGCGCGCTGAGCAACACGTTCGGTTTCGGCGGGCACAACTCCTCGATCATTTTCCGTAAACTCTAACGTTTTAAACCGTCCGGGCCGTGTTTGATTTCATACTGCGCCCCCTTAGAAGGAACTTCGGGCGGGATAAGGCGTATTACAGAATTATCGATGACATGTTCGGGTTCATCCCGAACAACATCGAACTCTACAAGCTGGCTTTGATTCACAAGTCAGCTTCTTTGGTTTTGGAGGACGGCCGCGCTATCAACAACGAACGGCTCGAATTTCTGGGCGACGCCGTCATCGAGGCGGTCACCTCCGACTACCTTTTTATCGAGTATCCCGACCGGGACGAGGGTTTCCTGACGCAGCTGCGGTCGAAAATCGTCTCCCGCCAGTCGCTCAACGTGCTGGCCGTGAATATCGGGCTGGACCGCCACGTCATTTCGAACGGCAGCACCAGCGTTACGCAGAAACATATCTACGGCGACGCTTTCGAGGCCATGATCGGCGCGGTCTACCTCGATCAGGGCTATGAATTCGTGAACCGGCTGCTCATCAACCGGATTTATTTCAGACACCTGAGTCTCGACGAGCTGACCGAATCGGAGACCGATTTCAAGAGCCGGCTGATCGAGTGGTGCCAGAAAAACCGGCATAAGATCGTTTTCCGCACCGGTTACGACAAGGAGTACTCGGCGAACCATCCGGTTTTCTACTCCACGGTGCTGGTCGACGGCATGGAGGTCGGTCACGGGTCCGGCGATTCGAAGAAGGAGGCCGAGCAGCATGCGGCTTTCTCGGTGGCGCAGTACATGAGCGACGAGCAGTGCGCCACGCTGCTGGACCGGGTGGACAAGCTGACGCAATAACTTTTGGTTATTTCCCGTGCGCCTGTATTGCGTGCGGTCTCTGCCGGAGGCCGCCGGACGCATGGCGGGATAGCTTCCCTATAACATTTCCGAATGAAGACGATAGCCGATAAGATGGCGGCGCGTGGCGTCGATGCGCTGACCGACCGGGAACTGCTCTCCCTGCTTACCGAGGATGAACAGAGCGCCGAAGCGCTGCTTGCCGCTTACGGCGGATCGCTTGCGCGTGTCGGCTCGGAGGAGGCCGCCCGTCTGAGGATGATCGGCGGGCTGGGACTCCGGCGCGCCCGGATGTTGCTCGCCGCGGCCGAACTCGGCCGTCGCATCACCGCTGCGCGCGCCGCCGAAACCGACGTCGTCTCGTCGAGCGACGACGTGGTGCGGCTCTTCCGCCCGCAGCTCGAAACGCTCTCGCATGAAGAGTGCTGGGCCGTTTACCTCACCTCTTCGAACCGGATCATCGAACGCCAGCGGGTAAGTCAGGGCGGCGTGCAGGGCACGGTCGTCGATCACCGGCTGATTATCAAACGGGCTTTGGAACTGCTTGCCACACAGCTTATCCTGATTCACAACCACCCCTCCGGCGCCGCCGAAGCCAGTCCGCAGGACAAGGTGCTGACCGAAAGGATCGCGCAGGCGGCCGCGCTGTTCGACATCCGGCTGCTGGATCATATCATCATCGCCCGTGAAGGAGATTTCTCGTTCCTGCGCGAGGGGCTGATTTCGTGACGCATTATTTGTCTCTTCCGATACTGCCGCACAACGCTATTATGGCGACGGCAATGAGCGCAATCAGAAGTTTTACGATTCCCGTCATTGGTTGATTTGGGTCTTTTCACCTGTTGCCGGACACAAAAGCGCGGACCTGTTTCCACATCCGCAAGTGGGGTATTGGACGACCCGTAAGGTAGAATGATGGAATATGCCCGCGCCGAAAAACAGCGAGAGCATCAACCTTTGTTCCTTACCTTATGCGAAAGTGTCCAATTTTCACCTGCAAGAAAAAAGCCGATGCGCTTTTTATGTCTCGTATGTCGGCCGTCCTCGCAGACCGCCGCGACAAATATAGAAATAAAATCGCAACAGAACAGCTTAATTTCCATTTATTTTGTACTTTTGTAATTCGGAAAATAATTTAAAAACCAAATACGATGACACAGGAAGAACTCTTCAAAAAGCTGATCGCCCACTGCAAGGAATACGGATTCGTATTCCCGTCGAGCGAAATCTATGACGGTCTGGCTGCGGTGTACGACTACGGACAGAACGGCGTGGAGCTGAAAAACAACATCAAGCGCTACTGGTGGGATTCGATGGTCAAGCTGCATGAGAATATCGTGGGCATCGACGCCGCGATCTTCATGCATCCCCGTACGTGGGAGGCTTCGGGTCATGTCGGCGCGTTCAACGACCCGCTGATCGACAACAAGGACTCGAAGAAGCGTTACCGTGCCGACGTGCTGATCGAAGACTGGCTTGCCAAGCAGGACGAGAAGATCGAGAAGGAGGTGGAGAAGGCCCGCAAGCGTTTCGGAGAGACTTTCGACGAAGCCAAGTACCGCGAGACTTCGCCCCGTGTCGCCGAGACGGCCGCCCGGCGCGACGAGATGCACAAGCGTTTCGTCGAGGCGCAGAACAGCGGCGATCTGGGCGAGCTGCGCCAGATCATCGTGGACTGCGAAATCGTCTGCCCGATTTCGGGTACGCGCAACTGGACCGAGGTGCGGCAGTTCAACCTGATGTTCTCGACCCAGATGGGTTCCACGGCCGATGGCGCCAATACGATCTACCTCCGTCCCGAAACGGCGCAGGGCATCTTCGTGAATTTCCTGAACGTGCAGAAAACCGGACGCATGAAACTGCCGTTCGGTATCGCGCAGATCGGCAAGGCGTTCCGCAACGAGATCGTCGCCCGTCAGTTCATCTTCCGCATGCGCGAGTTCGAGCAGATGGAGATGCAGTTCTTCGTGCGCCCCGGCGAGGAGATGAAGTGGTGGCAGGCATGGAAGGAGACCCGTATGGCATGGCACCGCGCGCTGGGCTTCGGCGACGACCGCTACCGTTTCCACGACCATGAGAAGCTGGCGCACTATGCCAACGCCGCGACCGATATCGAGTACAACTTCCCGTTCGGCTTCAAGGAGGTCGAAGGCATTCACTCCCGCACGGACTTCGACTTGGGCAACCACCAGAAGTTCTCAGGCCGCAAGATCCAGTACTTCGATCCCGAAACGGGCGAGAGCTATGTACCCTACGTGGTCGAGACGTCGATCGGCGTGGACCGCATGTTCCTGCAGGTGATGTCTGCGGCCTATACCGAGGAGCAGCTCGAAGGCGGCGACTCGCGCGTCGTGCTGCGTCTGCCTGCGGCGCTGGCCCCCGTGAAGGTCGCCGTTCTGCCGCTGGTGAAGAAGGACGGCATGCCCGAAGTGGCGCAGAAGATCGTGGACCTCTTGAAATACGATTACAACGTCGTTTACGACGAGAAGGATTCCGTCGGCAAGCGTTACCGCCGTCAGGACGCCGTCGGCACGCCGTTCTGCGTGACCGTGGACGGTCAGACGCTCGAAGACAACACCGTGACGGTGCGTCACCGTGACACCATGCAGCAGGAGCGTGTTGCGATCGACAAGCTGCCCGCGCTGGTCGAGGAGGAGTGCTCCTACCGCAAGCTCTTCCGGAAGCTGAATCTGTAATCGCTGATCCGTGGGCCGCATCCTCGCCATAGATTACGGTACGAAGCGCACGGGAATCGCCGTGAGCGATCCCCTGCGGCTGATCGCCGGGGGACTCGAAACCGTCGAGACGAAGGGACTCGAAGCGTGGCTGGCAAAATATTTCGCCGCGGAGGACGTTACTACGATAGTGGTGGGCAAGCCGACGCAGATGGACGGCACGCCCTCCGAAACGTGGCGTTTCGTCGAGCCGCTGGCAGCCCGGCTGCGCAGGGCCTATCCCGATAAGGAGGTGGTCTTTCACGACGAGCGTTTTACCTCGGTGCTGGCGCACCGCACGATGCTCGAAAGCGGTATCGGCAGGATGGCCCGGCGCAACAAGGCGTTGGTGGACAAGATTTCCGCCACGATTATTTTACAAAGTTATATGGAGTTTAACAAATGATTTATCCGATTGTCATATACGGGAACGAGGTGCTTCGCAAACAGTGCGAGGAGATTGCGCCCGACTATCCCGAAGTGAAAAAACTTGTCGAAGACATGTTCCTGACGCTCGGCGAAGCCGAAGGCGTCGGACTGGCCGCGCCGCAGATCGGCAAGGCCATTCGTCTGTTCATCGTCGATTGCACGCCGTGGGGCGAGGACGATCCCGAATGCGCCGACTACAAGCGTGCCTTTATCAACCCCGAAATCTACGCTTTTTCGGAGGAGAAGAAGACCTACAACGAGGGATGTCTCTCGTTTCCGGGCATCCATGCCGATGTGCCTCGTTCGCTGGCCATCAGGATGCGTTATCTCGACGAAAACTTCGTCGAGCACGACGAGGAGTTCCACGGCCTGAAGGCGTGGGTCATCCAGCACGAATACGATCATATCGAAGGCGTGGTCTTCACGGACCGCATCTCGCCGCTGCGCCGCAACCTGCTGAAAGGCAAGCTGCTGAACCTTGCCAAGGGAAAGTACCGCGCGGCCTACAAGACCAGATGATCTCCGGCGTTGTGCCGTATCGCATGAAAAAGCGGATCCCGACATCGGGATCCGCTTTTTGCATGTGTTATGCAGGTGCGTTTGTCAGAATCTGTACGCGGCGCCGACGTATACCACCAACGGGTTCGAACGGTCGCTGTCAAACATAGGCTCGTACTTGAGACCTGCGGAGATGTTCCAGCGGTGGGCGACGTTGAAGTCGAAACCTGCGCCGACACTCATGCCGACCGCCCAGTCCTTGATGTCATTGGCCACGATACCTACCTGCGGGAATACGCCCCACCAGTCGGCGATCTGGAATACGTAGTGTGCGTCGAAGTTGATGTCTACGGAGCTGTCTTTTTCCGTCAGTACATAGATCGACGGCTCGATGCGCCAGTGCGAATTGAAGCTGTAGCGGTAGTAGGCGCCGATACCGACCGAGGCGTCGTCCGTGTTGGTGTAGAAATTGACACGCGGACCCACCGCACTGCGGTAATTGGAGGGCGTGCCGCGGTAATTGCCGGCCTGAGCCGCATTGTTGTTGTAGGTCTGAGCCGCGTTGCGGTAGTTGTTTGTCTGAGCTGCATTGCGGTAGGTGTTGGTCTGTGTGTTGCGGTAGGTGTTGTCCTGAGCGGACGCTGCCCAAGCAAACAATGCCGCAACCGAGATGAGAAGAATTTTTTTCATAATTTTCAGTTAAATTTTATGTATTAATAAGTGGTTGTCAGTCATTTAATTCATATCTCCGGATTCGGAAAGCTTCCCGAACCGCCTTTCTTCCATTGCCTTAACGGCGTGCAACACTCGTGCCGCGATCGGTTGCCGCCGGAATTTGTGCGCGACCGGAGGATGAAAAAACGTCCCGTGCCGGAGGGCTGCGAAGTTCTCCGGAAGGGTTTTCAGGTCGCGGAATCCGGCCGGTTTGCTGTGTTTTACGGCGGACGGGCCGTGCGTGCGGTTCTGTTTGGGGGACTTTTGGCCGGGTGTTGAAAAATGTACGGCTCTCCGCCGCTGCAGCTCGTCGTCTCCGCTGCCGTCTCCGTTGTTGCCTCCGCTGTCGTCGCTGCCGCGTCGCAGCAGTCACCGTCGCTTGCCGCATCGTTGTACGTTGGCTTTCGTGGCGGGCGGCAGCAGGTTGCGGCGTTCGTGGCCGGACATGAAAAATCCCGGAGACCTCGTCGAGGTCTCCGGGATACGTTTTCCGGGTTGCGCCGGATTAGAACTTGTAGGTTGCGCCGATATTGATGAGAATCGGATTCTTGTGGTACTCAGCGGTCTGGATCATCCACTTGAAGCCTGCCGAGAGGTCCCAGTTGCGGGCTACCGAGAAGTCGGCGCCGCCGCCCAGATTGATGCCGCACGACCATCCGCCGATATCGTTGGCGCTCAGACCCGCCTGCGGATAGATATGCCAGTCCGGGGCGATATTGAAGAGGTACTGCACGTCGGCGCTGATGTCCACCGAGCAGAATTTCTTGCAGATGGCCATGATGCCCGACTCCATGCGCCAGTTGTCGGTGAAGCTGTAGCGTCCGCTGGCTCCGATGCCGAAGATGGCGCCGTCGGCGCCTGTATTGGTATATACGCCGATTTTGGGTCCTACTGCCCAATTGCCCGGAGTTTGTGCTGATACGGTTGTCACTGCGAATAATGCGACGATTGCCGCAAAAAACATCTTCTTCATGTTCTGTTATTTTAATTCAACAAAAAAGTTGCGTGTTATACTGTTTGCCGATAGCAAATATACAAAACTTATCCGCTTTCGCCAAACATATTCAACGAACCGGACTTTTTTTCCGCTGAAAACGAAAGCCTGCGGCTTTCATGCCGCAGGCTTTCGTTTTCGGATATTCCGGCCGTAACCGGAGGAATGCTACTTCTCGTTGAGCGCGGCGTGTGCGGCCGCCAGACGTGCGATGGGCACGCGGAACGGCGAGCAGCTCACGTAGTTCAGACCTGCGAAGTGGCAGAACTCCACCGACGAAGGTTCGCCTCCGTGTTCGCCGCAGATGCCGCATTTGAGTTTTTCGCGGGTCGAACGGCCCTTGAAAACGGCTTCGCGGATCAGCTGGCCCACGCCGTTGCGGTCGAGGATCTGGAACGGGTCGTTCTTGAGGATGCCCTTTTCGAGGTAAACGGGCAGGAACTTGCCGATGTCGTCGCGCGAGAAGCCCAGCGTCATCTGCGTCAGGTCGTTGGTGCCGAACGAGAAGAACTCGGCAACCTCGGCGATCTGGTTGGCCGTCACGGCGGCGCGCGGAACCTCGATCATCGTGCCGACCATGTAGTCGATCTTGTCGTTACGCTCGGAGAACACCTGCTCGGCCGTCGCGTCGATGATGCCTTTCTGGTAGCGCAACTCCTTGTGGTTGCCTACGAGCGGAACCATGATCTCGACGTGTACCGGAATGCCCTGCGCCTTGACGTTCATGGCGGCCTCGATGATGGCGCGCGCCTGCATCTCGGTGATTTCGGGGTAGGTGTTGCCCAGACGGCAGCCGCGGTGTCCCAGCATCGGGTTGAACTCGGCCAGCGACTCGACTTTGGCGACGATTTTCTGGAGGGGTACGTTCATCTCCTTGGCCATCTCCTGCTGTCCCTTCTCGTCGTGCGGCACGAACTCGTGCAGGGGCGGGTCGAGAAGACGTACGGTCACGGGGAATCCGTTCATGGCCTTGAACAGACCCTCGAAGTCGCCGCGCTGGATCGGCAGCAGCTTGGCCAGCGCCACGCGGCGTCCGGCTTCGTCGTCGGCCAGAATCATCTCGCGGATGGCCTTGATGCGGTCGCCTTCGAAGAACATGTGCTCCGTGCGGCAGAGACCGATACCCTCGGCGCCGAATGCGAATGCCTGCAGGGCGTCCTTGGGAGTGTCGGCGTTGGCGCGCACCTTCAGCACGGCGTATTTGCCCGCAAGCTCCATCAGCTGGCCGAAATCGCCGCTCAGGTCGGCGGCCATCGTGGCTACCTGACCCAGATAAACCTCTCCCGTCGAGCCGTTGAGCGAAATCCAGTCGCCCTCCTTCACGGTAAAGCCGTTCACGCGGATCGTGCGGGTTTTATAGTCGATCTCCAGCTCGCCGGCGCCCGATACGCAGCATTTGCCCATGCCGCGTGCGACGACGGCCGCGTGCGACGTCATGCCGCCGCGTGCGGTCAGGATACCTGCCGCGTCGAGCATGCCCTTGAGGTCCTCAGGCGAAGTCTCGATGCGGACGAGGATCGCTTTCTGGCCCGACTCTGCGAGGATCTTCTCGGCGTCTTCGGCGAAGAACACCACCGGACCCGTAGCGGCTCCCGGCGATGCGGGCAGACCCTTGGTGATGACCTGCGCATTGGCGATGGCCTTCTTGTCGAATACGGGGTGCAGCAGCTCGTCGAGTTTGGCCGGCTCGCAGCGCAGCACGGCGGTGCGCTCGTCGATCAGACCTTCGCGGAGCATGTCCATCGCGATTTTGACCATGGCGGCGCCGGTGCGCTTGCCGTTGCGGCACTGCAGCATCCACAACTTGCCGTCCTGAATCGTGAATTCGATGTCCTGCATGTCCTTGAAGTACTGCTCCAAGTGGCGCTGAATTTCGTCCAGCTCCTTGTAAACCGTCGGCATGACCTCTTCGAGCGAAGGGTATTTCGTGCGGCGCTCCTCCTCGGAGACGTTCTGGGCCACGGCCCAGCGCTTCGAGCCTTCGATGGTGATCTGCTGCGGGGTGCGGATGCCGGCCACGACGTCCTCACCCTGCGCGTTGATCAGGTACTCGCCGTTGAAGAGGTTTTCACCCGTCGCGGCGTCGCGCGAGAAGGCTACGCCCGTCGCCGAGTTGGCGCCCATGTTGCCGAATACCATGGCCTGCACGGTAACGGCCGTTCCCCACTCTGCGGGGATGTTGTTGAGCTTGCGGTAGAGGATGGCGCGCTCGTTCATCCACGAGCCGAACACGGCGCATACGGCTCCCCAGAGCTGATCCCAAGGGCATGCCGGGAAATCCTCGCCGGTCTGCTTCTTGACGGCGGCCTTGAAGTTCTGCACCAGCTCCTTCAGGTCGTCGGTCGTCAGGTCGGTGTCGTTCTTGACGCCGCGCTTCTCCTTCTGCTCCTCGATGATGACCTCGAACGGGTCGTGGTCCTCCTTCGATTCGGGCTTCATGCCCAGCACCACGTCGCCGTACATCTGTACGAAACGGCGGTACGAGTCCCATGCGAAGCGGGGGTTGCCCGTACGCTTGGCGACGGCTTCCACGGCCTGATCGTTCATACCCAGATTGAGGATCGTGTCCATCATGCCGGGCATCGAGGCGCGTGCGCCCGAACGGACCGAAACCAGCAGCGGCATCTCCTTGTCGCCGAACTTCATGCCGGTCAGTTTCTCGATATTCTGCATCGCCCGCTCGACTTCGGGACGGAGCATCTTGATGACCGCCTCCTTGCCGTGGGCATAATATTCCGCACATACTTCGGTGGTGATGGTGAATCCCGGAGGAACGGGAATGCCGATGAGGTTCATCTCCGCAAGGTTGGCACCTTTGCCGCCGAGCAGCTCACGCATTTTGCCGTTGCCTTCGGCTTCCTTGTTGCCGAAGGTATAGACTCGTTTTACGTCTGCCATAATTTTTTTCTTGGTTAATTTAATGATATGTAAATTTATAAAAATTTTTAGCTAATCTCTTCCCCTACAGACGAAAATTGCGGTGACATCGCTGTTACCGCCTCGTCGAAGAATCCTATTTGCCGTTGGGAATGCGAATATAGGAAAACTTTTCTGAAATTCCAAAAAATTCTACTCCAAGTAAACGAATACCGGCAGGGCGTAGCCGAAGCCGCCCCGGGAACGCCGTCTCTCGTAGGTCGGCTGCGGGTTACCCGTCTTGGGATCAAGCAGATAGCGGCGGGCGAAAACGTCGCCGCCCGAACACCTCAGCGCGGTGTCGGTCAGAATGCGGTCGCGCATGAGCCAGCCTCCGCGGCGGCGGACGTTGCCCCGGCCCAGCCGGGCCGGCCGTTCGAGGGCGTCGCGCAGTCCGTATGCCGCCGCGTCGAGCGACGCGGTGCGCCCCAGAACGATCAGCTTCACGCCGGGGCGTTCTTCGCGCAGGTCGCGGACGACCCATTCGGCCATGCGCGTGTCGCTGCACAACACCAGTCCCACGGTGTCGGTGCGCGCCGGGCGGACCGGGCGGCCGGTTGTGCGGCGGGTGCGCGGGGCAGGGAAGCGCAGGGTGCCTTCGATGTAGAGGTAGCGGCGCCCCGGCTCCTCGTAGTGGGGATCGAAGAGGTCGCCGTAGTAGAGCAGTGCGAAATCCATGCCGTCGAGCGAGTTGAGCGTTTGGTGCAGGTAGCTGTAGTCGCCCCGGCAGGCCGCCGCGATGTCGCGCACCGACACCGCATGGAAGCCGCGCGATGCGAACAACGCGAACGCCTCCTCGACGATGCGTTCCTTCGTGTCCTTCCCCCGCATGGTCTCTCCTCTACAAAACTAGCGACTGCTAGTATATTAACTAACAATCGCTAGTTTTTCAAGGGATGACGCTCATTCCCTTTGTCATCCTGAGCGGAGCGCCGAAGGCGCGGAGTCGAAGGATCTTGCTGAAAGGAACCACTTATGACTGTTGAAACCACCTTCGCCGTTTCCGGGCAGCACTACCTGTTCAACGTGCAGACGTTCGCCCACACCGTGCTAGCGCTGGGCGGCGACGCGTACGCCTACGCGCTGCGCGACCGCACGCTCAAAGGCGTCATTGCCGACGTCCAAAGCGGCGAAAGCGAGATCGGCGTCATCTGCGAGGGCACCCCGACCGCGCCCAAGATCGAAGCTGCGCTCGCGGAGGCGGGCCTCGAGTTCCACGCCCTCACGGAGTCTGCCCCCAAGGTGGCACTTCCCGCGGCAAGCCACCCGCTGGTAAACGCGAAGAGCCTTGTCATCGAAGACCTCGCGGATTACCCGTACGTGTACTTCGAGCAGGAAGACGACGCCCCGCTCGCGTTCTACGAGGAGGCGCTCTCCAACGTCGAGCGCGCCCGCAAGATCGCGACGACCGACCGCGCGTCGCTGTCCGAGCTCATCTGCGCGCTCAACGGCTACACCGTCACGAGCGGCATCCTCGTCGGCATCAGCGACGGCACGCTGCTCACCACGGTTCCGCTCGAGACCGACTTCGTCATCAAGCTCGGCTACGTTTCCAGGAAGGGCGAGGAGCTCGACGGCTTGGCCAAGAAGTTCGTCGACACGCTCTCGCGCAGCCTCGAGAGGTACGCGCGCCTGTAAGCCGCTTCATACAATCCAACCGCGGGGGCCTTCGTTACGAGCAGGTAGCG
>OGPN01001674.1_pt1 | contig 13890 bp, 10 predicted proteins | sample 1552941 | NCBI WGS metagenome assembly OGPN01 (sample SAMEA2580220, study PRJEB22360) | human gut metagenome | biome: human gut; feature: human-associated habitat; material: faeces | place: Denmark | collected 2008/2010
GCCGGATATGACGAGAACGTGTTCCTGGATCCCGGTACCAGAACCTATATTGAGGAGACGGGCGGAGCCAATTTCCTGTTTGTCACCAAGGACAACACCGTCATCGTCGACGGCGCTGGCGACGCCAACGAGATCAAGGCCCGCATCGCCGAGATGGAGGCCGAGAAGGCTTCCAAGTCTGCCGCTCCCGCGAACGAGCAGACGAAGGAGGAAGAGAACGCCGTCAGCGTGAAGGTTTGCCCCGTGTGCGGCGCGGCCAGCGAGGATAAGTTCTGCCCCCACTGCGGCGCTCCCATGGGCGAGTAAGAGGCGTAAAATACAAAAAACAGCCCTGTCCGATGGAAGTGACCCCAAAAAAGTTGGACAAATATTCCTAATAGAAATTGTTCAAGCAGCCGAAAGGGCTTGCTGTCTGTGTAATACAGGCGGCAAGCCCTTTCACTTTACCTTGCTCCTGCGGCTGCTGCAGTGATCCGGATAGTCAACGAGTTCCTGCTTGAAATGTTCCATGGAACGGAGATCCTGCAAATACAGAGGTTCACTGCTGAGGGCGGCGGTTTGCCGTTGGGAGTTGCTATTTGCCTGAAAGTGTGGTATAAGTAATATCCGCAGGCGCGTCCGGTCCACGCCGGACGGCAGCGTACATCAGAATTTTACAGGAGGCTCACATCATGAAGAAGATCATCGCTACCAATAATGCTCCGGCTGCCATCGGCCCCTATTCTCAGGCTATCGACTGCGGCAGCTTTCTGGTCACCTCCGGCCAGGTGCCCTTTGACCCCGCTACCGGCGAGTTTGTGCCCGGCGGCATCACCGAGCAGACCCGTCAGGTGCTGACCAACGTGAAGGCTATTCTGGAGGCCGCCGGTCTCACCATGGACAATGTGGTCAAGACCACTGTGTTCCTGCAGAATATGAGCGACTTTGCCGCCATGAACGCGGTGTATGCCGAGTTTTTCACCGAGGGCCAGTATCCCGCCCGCTCCGCGGTGGAGGTAGGCGCTCTGCCCCGCGGCGCACTGGTGGAGATCGAGACCATCTGCGTCAAGTAAGTACACATAACAGGGAGGAATACTCGAGTGGGAGATACCAAGTACTTATCCATCGAAAGCATCTCAAAGGAAAACACCGGCGGCAAGGTCACGCTGACTGCCTCCCTATGCAGCTCGGCGGGCATCCGTGCAGACCTCTGGTACAGCTTTGACCGCGAGTTTGACGATGCCGTCTGCGATGACCGCTGCGACGCCGTCGTTACCACGCTTCTGCTGGCCGCCATGAAATTCGGATACGAGGAGCTTCGCTGCCATTATCCCATTTCCAGAAAGCTGTATTACAACCTGACCTATCATGTGATCCCGCAGCTATACCACGGCGGCAACGCCCTGTCCCGCATCCGTATCGCTGCCCCACTGACGGACACGGTCTTTCACGGAGATATAATAGCCGCCGGTATGTCCAGAGGCGTCGACTCCTTCGCCACCATGTATGAGTACGGCCCTGATTTTGAACTGGCGGACTACCGCATCAATGCGTTTACCTATTTTCAGGCAGGCGCCCACCACGGTTGGGATGCCATTGTGGGCCGCGGGGCCGAGTCCAAGCAGGAGCTCTATGTCCACCAGATGGAACGTACCCGGGAGTTCTGCCGGAAGTACGGCTATCCGCTGATCGTGGTGGATTCCAACATTGACGATATCCTTCAGGACCGGCGGCTGTTCAGGGAGTGGTCCTTTGACCGGACACACACGTTCCGCAATCTGGCTATCGCCATGCTGCTGCAAAAGCGCATCTCCCGTTACTACTATTCCTCCGCCTATTCGCTGGGTGACTTCAGGCTGTCCCTCAACTGTGACATGGCCCACTATGAGAAATGGCTCATCCCGCTGCTTGATACGGGGAGCATTGAATTCTACCAGTCCAATCAGGACTGGACCCGTATGGATAAGGTGGAAAAGATCAGCAGCTTTGCGCCGTGCTATGACTACCTGCAGGTCTGCCTTACGCAGTCGGACAACTGCGGCCTCTGCACAAAGTGCAAGCGGACGTTGATGGAACTGGATGCGCTGGGCGACAGGGTGCTGGACCGCTTCGGCAATTCCTTTGACATACAGCGCTATCGCCGGGAAAACCGTGCCAAATGGTTTGGCAGCATTATGACCGACAAGGAAAAATCGAATGGCGAGGCTCCCTTTTTTGACGAGATTTTTGCCTGCGCCGCCGCGCATCATCCCGAACTGCTGCGCGGTTTGTCCCCCGAAAAACGGAGCGGTGTCCGCACCGCCCGCCTGCTGTACGACGGCGTCAACGTCCGCCCCCTGCCCAGCACACGGTCCACCGTTCTGTTCGCCGCCAAAAAGGACGATACCTTTGCCTATTTCGGTGAATATCCCAACTGGGTCTGCATCCGGACGGAGGATGGAAAGACAGCGTTTGTATTCAAGAAGTACGTAAGTCTGCAATAAACCGCGCACCCCGGCGAAACCGGGACCAGCCTGCGGCAGGCAGGTATAAGTCCCGCGCGGCGGAGGCCGCGAAAAGCTATATTCTAACGAGAAAGAAGGGTTTTCAATATGAAAAAGATCACCGCGCTCCTGCTGGCGCTGGTCATGGCCCTGAGCCTGGCCGCCTGCGGCAGCAAGGATGACAGCAAGCAGCTGGTGGGCACCTGGCAGTGCGCTCTGGATCTCACCGAGAAGATGGATGAGGAGATGGCCGCCAATCTGGGCACTGAGTACACCTCCGAGGTCCCTGTGTCCCTGTACCTGACCACCGTGTTCAATGAGGACGGCACCTTCAGCATGTCCCCCGATCTGGACGCCACCACCGAGTCCCTGAACGCCTACATTCAGGCGCTGAAGCCCGCTCTGGTGGAGCTGCTGTACAAGGAGGCCGAGGACCGCGGCATGACCCGCGACGAGTTCGACAGCGCTCTGGCCGACAGCGGTCTCACCGTGGAATCTCAGGTGGACAGCGTTCTGGCGCTCTTTGATGTCAGCACCCTGCTCAGCGACGTAGAGTCCGAGCTGGATTCCGGCAAGTACAAGCTGGAGGACGGCCGCCTGTATCTGGCGGAGACCGACGGCAGCTTCACCCAGGCCGATTCCATTGGCTGTACCGTCAGCGGCAGTACCATGCAGTGGACCGACGATCAGGGTGCTCTGGCCGATCTGGAGACGGAGCTGGGCGTATCCCCCGACCTGACCTGGACAAAGCAGTAAGCCTGTATACACAAAAAGAGACAATATATCGAATGATGCTTACTTTCCTGATCTGACCCCGATGGCTCGGCGGCGATTGCTGGAGGCTCAAGAGTTCTCCTGCGCAGAGAATGGGGACTACGATCCGGATATCGTCCCGCTCTTTCTCTGAAGGACGCAGCAGAAGCCCGCCGCACAAGGACTGTGACAGAGGACTGCCGCGTGACAACATCAGCCTCACCAAGCACGGCTTGAAAATTCCTGTAGATGCTGCGGATTACGCTGGGTTTGTGCTGCGAATGAGTATTTGTGAGCAGAAATGTAAGCGTGAGCTAACTGGTTGAGCGTCTCAAAGGAGAGGGCGTCATCTCACACCCCCTGCGCCGCAATAGACAAAGAATAAGAAAAGCCCTCTGAAATCAACAATTTCAGAGGGCTTTTGGCCCGAGTAGTGCGGCTCGAACGCACGGCCTCCTGGACCCAAACTTATCGGGAATACTTTTTCCGCTCGTTTATAGCGGTTTTCGGCGCTTTTTAATTTGTTTCACTTACTCTTTGGCGCTCTTATCTCCGCTGTTTCCGGGTGTTCCGGAGCCGTATGTGGTAATCTATGTGGTCAAAAACGCTTCCCGCCCGGTTTCCGGTGAAGATTCACCGATGCCGGACGGGAAGCGTTTTGCGTTGCTGTGTGGTCTGTATTGTAACTCTGGGGAGGGTATTATGCAAGTGGTTTCTGAGCAGAGGGCAGTTCAAAGGTTGAGCCGCAATAGACAAAGAATAGGCAGGTAGATAGGCAGAGGTGCTTTTCTTGCTCCCTGGGTATAAATCCCTTAATACAGGCATAATAGTAAGGGATTTATGGCACAGCCCATTGACTATTCCCTTATTTTATATTATTATTTAAGGGAAAGTGAAAGGGGGGTACAGGAATGAGAACCTTCAATTATTCCGCGATCAGGGAGCAGAAGTGGGACTCGGATGTTCTTGGCCTGATTGCGGCCATATACAAGGAAGCCGGCAAGCAGGAACTGTATTTGAAGCAGCGTCCGGAGGAACTCGAAAAGCTCGTGGAGATTGCCAAGATACAGAGCACCGAGGCATCGAATGCCATCGAGGGCATCGTCACCACGAGTACCCGAATCCGGCAGCTCGTCGAGGAGAAAACCACGCCGAGAAACCGTGACGAGCAGGAAATTGCCGGATACCGCGATGTGCTGAGTATTATTCACGAGAGCTTTGATGCGATTCCAATCACGCAAAACTATATCCTGCAGCTTCACAAAATCCTGTACAGCCACATGAATAACCCGCTTGCGGGCCGCACAAAAATCACGCAGAATTATATCACCGCTACCTATCCGGACAGCCATGTGGAAACGCTGTTCACACCGCTTGCCCCTTATGAAACGCCGGAAGCGCTGGATAGAATCTGCGAGGAATACAACCGTGTGATTGGAAATATGGAACTGGAGCCGTTGATTGCGATTCCGGTTTTTGTCCATGACTTCCTGTGCATTCATCCGTTTAATGACGGCAACGGAAGAATGAGCCGATTGCTCACGACGCTGCTTTTGTACCGAAACGGTTTTTATGTCGGCAAGTATATCTCCTTGGAAGCCAAAATCGCCAAAAACAAGGATCTGTACTACGATGCGCTTGCACAGGCGCAAACCGGCTGGCACGAAGGCACCGAGGATGTAGTGCCGTTCATCAAGTACCTGCTCGGAATGATCCTTGCGGCCTATAAGGACTTTGAGGATCGCGTGGCGCTTGTAGAAACCAAGCTGTCCGCACTGGAAATGGTGCGCAGAGCAAGCAAAAACAGAATCGGGCGGTTCAATAAGCAAGACATCCGGGAGTTTTGCCCGACGCTTAGCGACAGTTCCATTGAGGGGGCTTTGCGCAAGCTGGTTGCCGCCGGTGAACTGAAAAAAGAAGGAAGAGGGAAGAATACCTGTTACTTCAGACTGAATTAGATTTCCTTCAATAAAAGCAACAATTTAGAAGACCGCCCCTGTCCGTATGAACAGGGGCGGTCTTTTTGGGCGTCTTGAAAGACCGTGCACAGTAGCGCTATGGACAAAGAAGAATCAATTTCCGCAGTAAGCATGAATAGCCTGTGTAATGAACTTTGCTGTGCCCTTACCACCAGCCCTGTCTGAAATGCTCATCCACAATATACGAAGAAAGTGAAAATGCTTCTTGACAAGCCGCAAGGCAATTCATATAATTGTATTTGTACACGAGAAAAGTTAAAAGCGCATCGATTCGGTATATAATCGATTCGGTATATAGATGTTGTTTCACGATTTATATATTCCGGTCATATTGTATTTTCAACGGTTCTCTTGTACATATCAAGAGAGCCGTTTTATTTTGCTTCAAGACAGGAGGGATTTCCATGGATACGGCATTTATGCGAAAAACATTTGCGCTGATCGCAAAAGGATTGATTGAGAAAGAACAGCTTCTGCAGACGGAACCGACAAGGTATCCCTACAGCAAAGCCATGCAGCATGGGATCAACATGTTTTTAGCCGCAAGTCAATGGGCGGGGAGCCAAGCCGCTGTCGAGTATCCCGACGAGGCCTCTTTCCTTACGCATTTTATCACCAGACCTGTTGAGGAATGGTTCGATACATGGGAATCGGGAACTGTCGAGCAATTGCATCTTCAGGAAGAGCCTTTTTATGCCTATGACGCCTTTGCGTATCAAAAAGCCGGTAACGTATATGTTCCCAGTTCGGATTGCTATGAGTTCCTGGAAATGCAGGACAGTGACATCATGAATGGAACAGACGAACGTATTCTCTATGAAAAAATAATTACGTTAAGTCAAGAAGATTACTGCAGGGTCAGAAGATATATCATCGAGCATCCGATTATCACGCTTGAGGACAGGCGCACCATGTCTCTTGAACTGGCCGATGATCCGATGGCCAGAGACGCCTTCCAGTTTGCCTACGAGGAAATTACGGAGGAATGCTACTGCTGTCCTCGGTGCGGATGGACGATGATGCAAGGAAAATACGGATACAGCTGTCATTCGACGCATTGCACAGATACCTTCCCCGAACTCACAGATGAGATGAAGCTGGATAGTTCGGCCGGCGATCTCTATCGGTTAAAGAAAGGCGTTATGCGGTATTTTGCTGCGCCGGGAAAGCTTGAACTTGAAATTGCGGCGTTTTGTGAGAAAAAGAAGCTTTGCTGGGCATTGTGGCCGCAGATGGACCGCTATGATGTGGAGATCCGGTTCCCGGACGGGGATGTTTGGGAAATTGACGCAAAGGCATATCGAAATCCCATCGCGCTCCGCACGAAGATTCAGAATGACGGTGGGTTCCCTTCCGGGGACTATGCGCGCGGCTATTTTGTGATCCCCAGCGAATACACAGTCAATCAGCGAAACTATACCGCGATCATCAACCGCGTACTGAAGGATCAAAAAAATGTAGAGTGTGTGACTCTGAAGACGCTGAAAACCGCAATTGCGAAGAAGGAGGCGGCATGCAACGATGAATAAGACCAAAGACGGCTGGTACACTCCGCTTGCGGCACAATTTCAAGGCATAGACGAACCCATGCCGCTTGCCAGATTTGCGGCGATCGAAGCGGTTCTGCATTTGCTTGCCCTGAATGCACCGGCCACCGATCCGGCAAAGGCCTATCTGTTATTTACCCAATATCAGCTTATTGGCACAACGGCGTGTACGGCTATGGAACACACCTTGCAGCAGGCCCGGCACACATTGGGGTACTATCGTTCTCAAAAATACTGGCAGGATGATTTGCGGGCATATCAGGCTCCGAAATATGATGCAGTTCGCGCTTTTTCGTTTGAAAAAACGGGGGAAAGTCGTTCGTTTTCCAAAGCAGAGGGGGAATATCCCTATCCGTATGAGCAGCGCCAAAGGGAGTGGGAACGATTTTGGACGGAAAGACTTGAAGAAGCCAAGCCGACTTCTTATGCCGGAGCCGGAACATATCGCTATCCGTATCTGAATCTGGAAACCGGGGAAACCGAAACTGTTTCAGTCAGATTTGACAGTGACTGTACCGCACCCGTTCCACCGGGAATTCCTGAAAAGGGACGCAGAGAACCAATTTCCGTCACTCTGGACGAACTGCTGAACACCGCAAAGGAAATGGCCGGGATGCATCCCGGTGACCCGTGCTGCGAGATTTTATCGACCAATATTCTCAAGCAGATCAATGGGGCTTCCGTCAGTACATGTACGAAGCTCACGATTCTTGAGGTCGTCAATATCGTTGGCATGGTTGGCGCTGGCAAATCCACGCTGATCAAGGTGTTGGCATTTTGGTGTCATAAAAATGGGTACCGGATGACGATCGTTGTTGACACGGTAGCCGAAGTCATGAACCTGCAGAAATATTTATCAACCTTTGGGGTTGCGGCAAGCCCGTTGATTGGCCGCGGTGAAAGGCTGAAATATATCAATCAGGTCGCGCAGCCCTGTGAGACCTGTTTGCCGGCAGAATTTTCTCAATACTTAACGCCGTTATGTTTGGTTGATGGGATGGATGCGCAGCATAGTGGAGCGATCGCTTTCGGCAAAGAGCCGTGCTATTCCCTGAAAAAAGGAAACAAGAATCACCTGTGTCCGTATTTTCATCAGTGCATGGGCACCAGAATGCTCCGTGAATGCTATACAGCTTCCGTTGTTATCACAACGGTTGCGGGCTTTGCGGCATCTCGGGTAGGAGCGCAGCGGGAAACCTTTCTGGAGCTGGTAATGCGCAGCTTCGATGTGGTTGTCTTTGATGAGAGCGACAGGGTTCAAAAAACGCTTGATCACTTTTTCATGCCGGAAACGAGTTTTAATAGCTATATCCGTGAATGTGCCGAAGATTGCAGCGCCTATATGCGGCTGAGCAGCAAACGCAGAGAGGAGAATCTGGCCGAGCAGAGGTACGATGAAATGCAGCGCCAGAGCGTGACGGTCCTGAGCTGCCTTATAAAATCTCTGCACCATGAGTTGGGTACATGGAAGAAAATTGCGTATGGGGATCCTTTTTCAGCCCTTATCCTCTTAGAGGATATGTACCGGGATGAGTCGGAATATAGAATCCCGTATGCCGTCTATCAAGCCGTCTATGACCTGATCGATATGCAGGATGAAGACGGCATCCGTCAAAGTACGCTATGGGCCGTTCTTGAGAGCTCCTGCAAGAGTACCGACGAGACATTCTTTCACCAAATGTACCGCGTTTGGCTGAATGAGCTGGGCGATGATTTTTCGCGGCCGGAGAAGGATAAAGTGAAACAAATCCAAGATGCCCGCATCAAGCTTATTTTGCGGCTCATTTATTTTGATCACTTTATCCGAGACCTCAGCGATGCGTATGAGGCCAGCCACGAAACCTCTTATGGACAAAATGAGCTGTTCGGATTCCTGCAAACTCGTTTTCGGCAGCAGCAGTATTTCCTCCCCTCCGCGCTGTGCGGCAACCTGTTCGGCCTGAAAAAGACAGATGACGAAGATATTATTCTGTTCCGTCAGTTCGCGTTCGGACGAAGCCTGATGAAGGATCTTCCGTATTTGCGCACTGACGCACAGGGCAATCCTGCGGGCCCCCATGTGATTATGCTGTCCGGTTCCAGCTGGGCGGAGGGTTCATATGAGTACCACGTAAATCGGTCGGTGAACTATATCTTGGAGGCGGATGGTGAGAAACGCGCATTTTTAGAAAAAACGCGTTTCTTTGAATCCGGGTTTCCGGAGCGTATTTCCGGCGCGTCAGATGATCAACGCATGCTGCAGCTGCGGTCTGCAACCGAAAAGACAGTCGATCTGATCGTCAGAGAATATGAAAGAAAAACCGGGAAGATCCTGTTGGTCGTCAACAGCTATGTTCAGGCACAGGAAGTACAGCGAACACTGGAAACGGCCCTGCGGAAGGTCAATTGCCCTGCACAGGTTTGCCGGATGATCTCTGATGCTGTCAGCAGCGAGAATGTTCAGGGAACGGTGCGCCGGGGGGAGGTCAGCCGGTTTGCCTGGATGAAAGAGGATATCCTGATTGCGCCTGCTATGGCGATCGAACGCGGACACAACATTGTCGATGAGTACGGCCACTCTGCCCTTTGCGCGGTGTTTTTCATGGTACGGCCGATGGCTGTTCCTGACGATATCCAGCAGAAGGGCAGCAAGCTCAATGGATTTGTGGAAGCCCACTGTCATCGGGAACCACAGGAATCTCTGTTCGCATACAATGTGCGCATCCGGCAATTTGCGGCACAGCAGTGGGCCAAGATGAGCAAAAGCAAATCGTTTGGTTTGGCTGAGCTGAATGCCGAAGAGCGGAAAGATGTGGTTGCAACACTGTTTGTTTTGATCCTTCAGATTTTTGGCCGGTTGGCGCGTGTAACGGATGTGACAAAGCCGGAACCGCATGTTTATTTTATTGACGGCGCATTTCGTGGCCGCGAAGAAAAGCAAGGTGACTTTGACTGTCTCTCCGAGTTGGGCAGGTACTTAGATGCATTGATGACCTGCAAAGACAGTGCGGAAATTGCCGAAACGCTGTATGCTCCATTTTATAAAGCTTATCGAAAGGACATTCCGTATGAATCATAAAATCTATCCGCTGGCATATAAACTGTCTCCCAAACAAACCTGCACCCTGTATTATTTGGGGTTTCCCGCATCCTGGAAAGCGGCCCTGCTAAACATCGCACGGAAGACGAACCCGAAGTTTAAGGATGAGTATGGACTTCCAACAAACGCGCTGAAGAAGCTGGTCGACAGTTGGATGGAAGGTATTATCGCTTTAGCTCCACTAAAAAAGGACAGCCATGATGAGCGTTGGCTTACGTCCTGCTATGAATACTCCGAGGAGAATTTGCGGGCATTGTGCGGCATTATTATGACCTGGGTAAAGGCCACATATGTCACGTCTTCAAGAGTAAACCCCATAGCAAAAAAACACGCAAAAGAATTTTGCGATACGATGAATTGGGAAGAACTTGCGGCGGATCGTTCCACGGATGAAGTTTGTCTTACGCTTGAGAACGGGACGGTTTGTGAAGCTGCTTATCAGGCCATTCCGCTTCTGGCAATCAACCGTCTGTTGGGAAAAGAGATTACCCTGAGAGGACAAACGTTGCACCTGTGCTATGCCGCTAAGAATCAGCTGGTCAGCGATCCGATTACAGACATGAGGAGTCACCATCAGTACTCTTTTGTATTTGATGTATCTGTGCAGACAACTCCTCCGGAAAGAAAAGCGCTACTGCTGTGCCAGATGAGCATTCGCCGTTGGATCTCCGATAACTACAATAAGGAGCGGACTCCGTTTTTAACGAATGCAGTCAATGCGCATATTAAGATTTCAGAGGATAAGTATTGTCAAGTGCCCATTGTCTATGGTTACACGGCCAGACAGCCCGTATGGAAAGAACAGGACAAGGAATGCTACAATATTTGGGGATATGCACAATTACCGTCGGCGGAAGCGGTTGTAAAAAATCCCGCGGCATACACAGAAAAAATCCTCCTTCCCTACAAAAACGGCATGGCCGGCTTTGCAGCTTCCAAAATCGGAACGGGTGTGTCCGTTGTTGACAAGGCGTCACTGTACAGGGCAGTGTCTGCACTGCTCGGAGATATGATTTGTGAGCAGCCCGAAGCGGAGCGGGTCATGCTGCGAGGGCAGAAACTCAAAAAACATAACTCCCCGCAGGACTATGAGGATTCTGAAGATTTCCGGAACTGGGTCAGCCGATGCACGGAGACAGACCAAATCACATTCGAGCTGTATGGCCTGTGGAAGGATGCTTCGCAGCAAAGACTGCTGAAACAGATTGAGGCCAAAATTAAACAGGATTTTGGCGATGAAAAGGATACATCCAGCTTGAAAGTGCGGTGTGTGTGTAAAGAAGTCGGCAGTCTTGCAGATAGCATGCTGGACGATAAGCTGCAAACGCAAATTACACGATGCGACGAAATCGCCGGGCTATTAGGCGATACCGATGGGGTGACGGCTTGTATTTTCGTTTTGCCCGGGCAAGAGAACTATGTTGTCGGCGATCCGAAATCTGTCCTTCGCAATGCGTTTGCCAAAACGGGACGAGTTGTACAGTTTGTTACTCCTGAGGAGGATGCCAGCCAGAACAAAATTGAAAATGCTGTGTACGATCTCTATCGACAGTTAGGTGTTGTAACCCTGCTGGATCCTGAACGAGACCAGCCCGATTTGGCGCATACGCCTTGTGTGGGGATGCATTTGTGTACGCAAGTTCAGGGGATTTCCAATAAAGCGCGTTTTCTTCCGCTTTACATTACGGTTGATTTGATGGAGGGAAGGGTGCAAGTACATTGTGACGCATTCTCAAAGCGGACGGTCTCTTATCGGGAAGCGTGTCTCGAGATGGCGCAGCTTTTCTGGAAAAGCGATTTGGAACAGCGCTGTGTTGCTGCAAGCCGCACCCCTGCGAAGCAAAAACTCATAGAGCTGAAAAACCGGTACAATACGCCGGAAAACGGCGTGTTGGTTTTGGTTCAATCCGATGGAAATACACGAGCGGTATGGGGCGGTATCTCCGACAAGGAGATTGGTGGATATGAGAAGGTAAAGGCGTATTGCCCGACTCAGATAAATGTTGGCATGCCGCAAAATCCGTACTTACTCTCCTTGGCGAATTCAGGTGTACGAATCATTCGGATCAGGAGTAATCAAGAAGTTCCGGATTATTTTACGGGGTTGAGCGCAAAAGCTTCTGATGAAAATTTGCAGCGTTCTTCTGCATCGGGTATTTTTAAATACGAGGATGTGTACTGGGGCATTCATACGAAGCCGAACGATATGCGTTATACACAGAGCCTAAAAGAGTCTAAGATCAATTACCCCACACATCCGTTTGCTGAAAAGGACATGATTGAATTGTACCCATTGCAGCTTCAACCGGAGGATGATGCAGCAAGCTGGATCTTCTATACCAACGCATTGAGAGATCTTCCGATTCAGTACAATCAGTCAACGGTTCTGCCTTTACCGCTCCATCTGGCAAAGGGCCTTGAAGAGTACCTTTTCAAGATATAAGTAGATAATACAAAAGTGGGCATCACCTCAAGAATAGAGGTGGTGCCTACTTTTCATTTCAGTCTTGCAATGAGATTAATTAGGGGGAATGCCTATTTTAATATGATAAATGGCTAAATGTGTGTAAAATTTTCCGAATTAGTAGTAGTTCAGGTGAGCTGCCAGAGATAAAGAGATACGCCCCAAAACGCTAACTGAGATTTATGCTCGCCTTACCCGAAGAAATACTGCTTCATATCTGAGACGCCGCCATCCTTATCGCAGAACCACTCGTAATCAGAGTGGCAATTTTGGCAGTGAGCAATTACATCGAACCCGCCGGGTGAATGCCTGTTATCGGTAATGCTCATGACTTCCAAGGACCTTCCGCAGGCCGGGCAGAACCTACTCTTCTTTGCCTGACGAGTGGCACGTTCTCTCTGCTCTGTCTCAAGTGCACCCAAAAGGCCTTGCCAAAGATTCGGATTCGGCTCATGCTCTGCGTAGTCTTCAAGGTGCCGCCGGATATCATCGGTAGCCAACGCAAGAAACTTGTCGTCCAGAAATCGAATGTGGCGCTTAATGTAATCGGAAACTACTGCGGGCATATATGTGTTTCTGCCCATCGCATACCGCATTGCTGACAGCAGGATCAAGCGAAAGTCAGCGTCGCAGATAGGGGCGAGTAGGTCCTGAAGGCACAACAGGAACTCCTTGCCGTTGTTCATGCATACACGCAGCGGCTGTTGTTCTTCCGTTACCAGATTCAGTAGACTGTTAGCTTGATTCTTCAGTTCATCGATGGTGATCGATTCGTAGTCTTGAAAAGGGTTTACTTCATAATTCATTATTTGACCTCCAGTCAGTTTGTCCTTGCTATGAGGTGTTGGCATTGTAGCTCTGACTGCCCGGAGGTTCAACCGTTTCTTTCGCATTTGAAAAGAAATTGAACAGAGTCGGAATTCGTGCGGATTTATCATTTTCTTGCTTTTCCTGCCCAAATGTGCTATCATTACAAACAACGCTGTCAAGTGTTGGAATAGGCCTTGGCAGTATGGCTGCAATAGACCGAATGCTCTGCCAAGCGGCAGAGCATTTTTCGTATATCGGTACGGAGGAGATATTTATGTCTGTGAGTTATAAAAAACTCTGGAAGCTGCTTATCGATAAGGATATGAAGAAAAAAGACCTATGTGAAAAGGCTGGTATCAGCCCAGCATCTGTCACTAAGATGGGGCGGAACGGGCATGTTACCACGGAGATACTCGTGAAGATTTGTGCGGCGCTGGATTGTAGGATAGCCTGCTTCCGTGAGGGCTGTGGGCGGCAGCAACCCGATGGCATCATATGTGTGTAAAGAAATCGGTAGTCTTGCGGATAGCATGCCAGACGGTAAGCTGCAGACGCAGATTACACGATGCGGTGAAATCGTCGAGGTATTGAAAATGTTGGAGGCTGCCGGATGGCATGGGCATCCCAGCGCAGCCGGAGGGCGATCAACTATGCTTTCATTGTGGTATCCGACCGCATCAGCGAACCCTCCTACATCTTCCCATCATACACATGGGCTCCTTTCCAATCAAATTGGGGAAGGGCGAAAACGGCGGGTGCCTCTAACAGAGGAGCCCCCGGTTTCTCTGGATTTTGA
>OGPN01001676.1_pt1 | contig 13888 bp, 14 predicted proteins | sample 1552941 | NCBI WGS metagenome assembly OGPN01 (sample SAMEA2580220, study PRJEB22360) | human gut metagenome | biome: human gut; feature: human-associated habitat; material: faeces | place: Denmark | collected 2008/2010
TCACAAATTTATCTTTTCTATTTTATCTGTAATCCTCGGATGCAAATCTAAGGTACCGTTTCTAATATTCGTATTATCAGCGTTAACAGCTGTAACCATAATATTATATCGGAGACATAAGGTTCGAAAAATATTGAATGTGCAAGGATATGTTTTTAAAGATGCGAAATTACATCAAAATCGCATAGATATATTTTTGATGGAATTAGCGCATGAAAAAGGATCTTATATCCATGTCGTTGAAGAAGAAGTAGGAATACCTTATTCTTTGAAAAAAGAGAAGGATGTATTGACCTTGATACGCATGGCCAACCGTTTGGGTTGTGAAGTAATAATCCGTAAGGTGTCAGACCATGATACAGAAAGGGAAGATTATACACCCGAAGTATTTGAAGCTATTCTGAAACGGATGGAAGAGAAATCTCAGAAATTTTATAGAAAATGAAGAAGTTGGATATAAAAAAGAATTATTATTGTTAAGTTTCTATTTAGAACATAAACAAAAAGGAATAGAAAAAGCCTCCGGCGGGGTGACTGCCGGGGGCTTCGTGCATCTGCATGTTATATGTCAGACAGTAGCGTATTTGTCAAGCTCTTTAATTCGCTTTACTATAAGGTCAAAACGTGCTTTTGTCAGAGGGGTAAGCGTGTCCGTATTCTCGCCATCAAAGTTATCACCATAAATAAAACTATCCACACCGATACCGTGATTGTAGTTTTCACGGATGCAGTTACGAAGCGTCCATAGGTTACGCAAGTTAACCCAGTCGGCGGTACGGTTTTTGATTTTACGGAACAGCACAATGGCCGAGCGCAGATAGTGTCCTACATGGTCGTAATCATGAAAAACACGTTCGCCCAGGTAATATATATCTATGTCCTGGTTCTCTTCATCCTCGACCACCTGGCAGAGGAAGAGCGGGATATTCTTCAGGTTATCCCAATCAATGTAATCAGTAGGTTTCATAATATATAAGGTTTAATTAAAGCCATAATCAGAAGAGAAAAAGTCAAGGTATTTAGGATTCTGACCTGTAAGATGTTCAGGCAGAACCTTACCTTCAGCCAGACACTCCTGCAACAGGCGGAACAGTACAATCTTCAGGTTTTCACCTTTTTTGTGATAGAAGATATAGTTGACAGACCACACGCCATCATAATAAGTTATGTCAAACTTATTAGGCTTCAGTTCGGCCAGCCCATCAATGAAAGTCATCAGTTCATCAATTTGCCAGTCATAAAGGGCAGTAAGAACCTTTGCAATATCATCGTTGCCGGTAACTGCATCCCATCTGTCTTCCAGAGCCAGCCGGATAAGGCTTTTCTCTCTGCTGTCCGTCTCTATGATATGGGAGGCAACAAAACAGCCGCCAAGACCTGAGACAGCATCAGGATGGGTATATGTAACGGTGACAAAAGTAGTACCCATCACATTCTCTATTTTATCGATAACAGCCTTTTTATCTTTGCCCAAGCCTGTGGCTGTGGCAGAAACGAATACGGTATCACCCTGTTTCATATAATATAAGATTTAGATTAGTCGTTTATAAATTCTTTTTTTATCGTCTGTATGGTAGAAACAGCCCTGCCGGTCAGTTTCGCCACATTGCGTATGGAGTAGCCTTTCTTCAGGAGAGAGATAGCTTCTTTATATTCTTCTTTTTTCTGTTCACGGCTCTTTAAGCTGCCGGGATTTCTGCCCAGGCGACCGCCCTTTTGGATGTACAGGGCACGGCCACTGTTCAGGCGGTCAAGTATGTTCTGACGCTCCATCGCTGCCAGTTCACCCAGCAAAGTAGTAATCAATGAGGACAAAGGGTTAACCGTCTTGTCCGGAAGAAGTGTCTCTATATTCAGGTTCTGAATATAGACACTGACCTTATGCTTATGCAGCATATCGAGAGCCTTCAGCATTTCAAGGGTAGAACGGCCAAGACGTGAGACTTCTGTAACGAGCAGCATATCTACATGGTTCTGCGCATCGGTGCAGAAATCAAGGCACCCAAGCAGAACGGGGCGTTCATCAATAGCCTTGCATCCGCTTATCTTCTCTTCAAAAACCGCACAAACCGTGTAACCTCTATCAGCAGCGAGTTTCTGAAGGTCTGCAACCTGTCTGTCTGTTGATTGTCTGGCAGACTGAGAACTGACACGTGAGTAGATAACCACATTCATACATTTGCATCTTTATAACAGATTAGTAATAGCTTCAGCCGGAATATCCAATTTGGAGAAAGCAAACATTTTTTTGCCCAGGTCTTTCAATGAAGCTCCTATATGGTAAACCTCTTTATCGTCAACTATCAGGAAACGGTCATGACTGTTCCGGTAGGTTCTGATATTGATGGGTGGGTACTGGTCATTATGCTTGTCAAGGTCAAGCTGAAGCTGTGCCGTAATCTTCTGTGTATAGATAGTGGCCGACACACCCGGATTGCGTTTGCTCAGCATAAGCAATACAGATTCATCGACATAGTTGTCTATCAGAAGAAGGGATTTTCTGGCGGTTTTGATAAGATCCGTTGCAAACTTGTAGGCATCGAATATCTGTCCGTCAAAGAAGATACCTTCCACTGGCGGCAGTGAGGTACGGACAAAGAAGTCTATCTTCTTCGAATGCTCATAGAGGGTATCCTTTATTTCAGCAAGCTCTTTACCCATGTCATTAAGCCGTTGATTGACAGAATATCCTTTTAAAAGATAATCTTTCAAGACACGATTCGCCCACTGCCTGAACTGTGTACCTCTGATACTCTTTACTCTATATCCCACGGATATAATTACATCTAAACTGAAATACTTTACAGGCTTATCAGAATTTGCAATGTGCAAAAATTGCACATTGCTTTTTTCTTCCAGTTCTTTTTCTTTAAAAACATTGTTTATATGTTTTGTTATAACTGTTCTATCACGTTCAAAAAGCTCTGCAATCTGAGCTTGTGTAAGCCAGACCGTTTCATTCTCCATACGTACCTCCAGCTTGACTGATTCGTCGGGCTGATATAATATGATTTCTCCTTGTTCCATTATTTACTATGCTTTTACATCTACAAAGGTACGAAAATATATCAAAGATTAAAATCAATACAAAAGAAAAGTGTACTGAAACATAAAAATAGATTTATTTCAGTACAAACATATAATCATAACATAAACAAATGCAATATACAAAACATTAAACAAGAAAAAATTAAGAAAATGGAAAGCAAACAATATCAAAATTAATCATTAACTTAGCATAGAGATTTATAAAAATAGAAATATGGTAGATATAAACGAAATAAAAAGATGCACACTCCAGGCAATGATGAAAGATGACTTGCTTATGCAAGGGCTGGTGTTGAAAGGAGGAAATGCCTTGCAGTTGGCATACGATATAACCAATAGAGGATCAATAGATATTGACTTCTCTATGGAAAACGAGTTTAAAGATAAAGATTTTGAAAGACTGTCAAGAGTATTTGGCGAATACCTGAATGAAGAGTTTGCTGAAATAGGTTTAGTAGCTTACGATGTAAAGTTTATAAAGAAACCAAAAACAGGTTCCATTCCAGAATGGAGAGGTTATAATTTAGAGTTCAAACTCATTGAACGTGAAAAGTTTGAGAAGTTTGGAGATGATATAGAAGCTATAAGAAGAAATGCTATCAAAATAAATGAATCTACACAGGAAGTCAAATATACAGTCGATATAAGCTCATACGAATACGTAGATAAGGCGATAAAGAAAGATATAGACGGGCTTATTTTAAGAGTCTATACACCAGAAATGATTTTAATCGAGAAAGTAAGAGCTCTATGTCAAACTATGCCTAAATACAAAGAGATTGTAAGCAGCGCAAGACAGAAAAAAAGAGCAAGAGATCTCTATGATATATGGATGATATGCCAGCATTTTAAGAATCTAAACTTAACAGAAGAATTATTCAAGAATATATTTGCCGCAAAGCGTGTCCCCCTTGCCTTTTTGGATAACTTTGAAATACTCAGAGAACAAAACAGAGAAGACTGGGAAGTTGTACGACAAACCATCAGCCATGATGAAGAGACAAAAGATTATGACTATTATTTTGATTTCGTCAAGAATCTTATAGAACCTTTTAGAATCCACGAGGAAAAAAAAGATTCCAGCGAGGATCAAATTCAGTAAATCTCATATTATAAGTAAGATAGAATTTATGCACTTGTTTCATTTTTAGAAAAGGAACAAGTGCTTGTTTTTCATATCCTGCTTTTTCTAAATAGAAGCCTAAGGCCTGATGATAAGGATATATATAATGCATTTGATTATAATAATAGACCAGCTTATCAACATCAATTACGTTTTTTGCATTAATAATTGCTTCAAGAACCTGAGTTACACCACCTGAGTAAAAAGGTCTTGCTACAGAATCGAGAATAGTTCTCTCAACATCTGTAACAAAATAACAGTTACGAAATGGAACTACACCAAGCCTGTTATTTGACTGACCATTTATCAGGTGAAGTTTATAGTTCTGGATAGTCCTTATATTTGTGGTTTGTCTCGGTTTTTTATTAAATGCTGTATCTATTGCCTCTTGTTTCAACGTATTATCATACTTTATATAACTATTACGCTCGTTAGTCATATATATATGCTTAGGCAACTGAAGAGTCAGGCCATGTATTGTAATGGCAGTATAGAAACTAAAATATGATGATCTCGATGACGCAGCCGCTAAGTCATAAATATCAGCTTTCGGTTTTGCATATAACGGAATAACAGACATACGTTCGTTAACAGAACTGACTTCTTCAACATTACATATATCCTCAATGTATTCGATAAAATCCACAAGTCGGTAATTTGTAAAACCATACACTTTCCTAACCGAATATAGTAACTCGATTATCTCTTTCTGATTAATTACATTATAATTAAAATCAGAAATCATACTTTTCACAATATGTTCATTCTTTTTTGCCAACTTTTTACTATTAGATTTCATATATGAAATCTATATGCAAAAGTATAAATTTTATTGGGAAAACAGTCTATTATTACAGTTATTTATATATTATTAAAACAATAAAAACATTAGAAGGTGATTAGAAAGATTGAAAATATCTCACCCCACAAAAAAACACATAATATATTACTAATTTTAGTACATTAGTATATACTACTTTTAGTATTTATCATTATATTTGCAGAAAAGACATAATAAGAAACTAATATACACATATTTATGAAAGCAAAGGTTTTATGTATTCTGAATCACAAGGGCGGTGTGGGCAAGACCACGACCACCATCAACCTGGGTGGAGCCTTGCAACAAAAAGGATATAAGGTGCTGTTAATCGACCTTGACGGACAGGCAAACCTTACTGAATCATTAGGTTTGTCTGCGGAACTGCCACAGACTATTTACGGAGCGATGAAAGGTGAATATCCGCTGCCGATATACCAGCACAAGGACGGTATGAGTATCGTACCCTCATGTCTGGATTTGTCGGCTGTAGAGACAGAACTTATCAATGAAGCAGGACGTGAGCTTATACTTGCGCACCTTATCAAAGAAAGCAAGGAGAAATATGACTATATCCTGATAGACTGCCCACCGTCATTATCATTGCTGACCTTAAATGCGCTGACCGCATCGGATCAGCTTATCATCCCGGTACAGGCGCAATATCTCGCCATGCGAGGTATGGCCAAACTGATGCAAGTTGTAAGCAAGGTACAGCAGCGTCTTAACTCAGATCTGAAGATTGCCGGAGTATTGATAACACAGTATGACGGCAGAAAGAACCTTAACAAGAGCGTATCGGAACTGGTACAGGAAACCTTTCAGGGAAAAGTCTTCAGCACACACATACGCAACGCCATCGCACTTGCCGAAGCACCAACACAGGGACAGGACATATTTCACTATGCACCCAAGTCAGCCGGAGCAGAAGACTATGAGAATGTATGCAATGAATTACTAACGGAAAAAATGAACTAAACTATGGCAAATAAAAAAGATTTGAAAAGCAGTATGGCACACGGGATGAGCAGCGGACTCGACAGCCTGATACAACCGACCACAAAAATACAGGAGCCAGAACAGCCACAAAAGGAGAAGGCTGTACACTGTAACTTTGTGATAAACCAGAGTATTCATGCACGCCTGAAAACGCTGGCGATACGCAAAGGTGTAACTCTAAAGGATGTCATTCAAGAAGCAGCATTAGAGTATTTGGATAGAAACGAATAAAATTAAAAATCATGGCAAAGAAACAACAATTAGGATACAAAGAAATAGAAGAGCGATTAAGAATAATAAAAGACAATCACGTACCAGCAGAAGAAATAGGCTATCACATACTATACTCTTTTGGAAAAGGGGAGCGTGATATTGCCCGCTATAAAGAAGGCAAAGGTATATTGAAAACCTTTGAAGGACTTCTTATTAAAGGTTTATTCTGCTTTAAAAGTACAACTACGCTGCATTTATCTGAAGAACTTGAAAGTTTAAAAGCAGATAACCAGGTACTAAAAGCCTTACCTAAAATTATAGCTGTAAGTGATGGTAAAACAATACTTGCATACGACCTTAGAGAAAAGGATACATACGAAAATAAAGTAGATAGACTTTATTGTGACTTTGCTTTTTTTTATCCGTTAATGGATGTAGAACGTGTACATTATGTAGAAGAAAGCCCTGCTGATATAAAAGCAGCAGAAAAACTTGCAAAGCTACATGATGAACTTCGTGCGTATAACGAGTTTAACAGTGATAATGATTTACATGATCTGAATATCTTTATAACCCGACTTCTTTTTTGTTTCTTTGCCGAAGACACGGGTATATTTGAAGAGAATCTATTCTCTGCATCCATACAACAATACACCAAGCCTGACGGTAGCGATTTATCAGAATATTTAGATGCTGCATTTAATATAATGGATTGTGATTTGAGAAATTCAGACACACTATCCATAATAAAGCAGTTCCCATATGTAAATGGAGGACTATTTGCCAAACATATCCAAATACCAAAGATGGGAGCTAAAGCTCGCAAGATTATCATAGAATGCGGTGAATTGGACTGGAAAGACATCAACCCGGATATATTCGGTTCAATGATCCAGGCTGTTGTAAATCCTGAGGAACGTGCCAATCAGGGTATGCACTATACCAGTGTACCTAATATCATGAAGGTTATCAATCCTTTGTTTCTGGATGAACTTCGTGAGGAACACAAGAAACTAGAAGAACAGCAAAAGCAGCTACAGCAACAATTAGATTTAGGTGCATTAAAACAAAAAGACTATTGCAACGCCTGTGCCCCTATTGAAAAGAAATGTCGTCAGCTCTTATTACGCATATCAAAGATGAAGTTCTTTGATCCAGCATGTGGAAGTGGTAATTTTCTTATTATCACTTATAAATCATTGCGCCTGTTGGAAATGGATATATTAAAGGTGATACGTTCATGTAAGCCTGGACAGCAAGAACTAAACTTTATTGATGGCTCTTGTATCACATTAAAGCAGTTTTATGGCATAGAATTGCTGGATTTTCCTCATGAAGTAGCCATGCTTTCACTATGGCTTGCAGAACATCAGATGAACCGTAAGTTCTCTGATGAATTTAAGGTAAATACACGAGCATTGCCTTTGCATAATATCACTCAAATAGTATGTGGTAATGCTTGCCGCATTGACTGGAAGGAAGTGTGCCCACATGAACCAGAAGATGAAGTTTTTGTGTTTGGAAATCCACCGTATGTAGGAGGAAAATTACAAACGAAAGAGCAAAAAGATGACTTAAAATTAATACTTGGTCATTTACCAAGTTTTAAAAATTTAGATTATATATCTATTTGGTTCTATAAAGCGTCTTATTACATAAATTCTAAAAGTAGCCTTGCATTTGTAAGTACAAATTCTATATGTCAAGGTGAACAGGTTGGTATGTTATGGCCATATATATAAAAATAATGTAAATATATTTTTTGCATTCAAATCTTTTAAATGGTCTAATAATGCAAAAAACAATGCAGGAGTCACTTGTGTCATCATAGGATTGACAAAGAAATCAATGACTAAAGCTATCTACGATGATACTAAAAAAGAAATAGTTACCAACATAACGCCTTACTTAAATCAAGGGAATTCAACTATTATATATTCTTCAAATACATCTATAAGTAATTTACCTACTATGGAATATGGAAATATGCCATTAGAAGGTGGATATTTAAAGCTTAATGAATTAGAAAAAAATAGTATAATTAATGAGTTCCCAAAAGCTCAAAAATTCATTAAGCCTGTAATTGGAGGTGAAGAACTTATTAATTCTATACCTCGTTTCTGCTTATGGATTGACGATAAAGATTTAGAGGAAGCGAAATCAATACCTCCAATTTTAGATAGAATAAATAAAGTAAAGCAGTTTAGAGAAACTGGTGGAGAAGTAGCAAGAACTTTAGTAAATAAATCACACCAATTTAGATATAGAAAAGTAGCCATGGTAAATCAAATTGTAATACCATGTACATCATCTGAAAAAAGAGATTATTTACAATGTGGATTATTCGATTCTTCATATATTACTATGAATTCATTAGAAGTAATATATGACGCACCAATATGGGTATTCGGAATACTATCTAGTAAAATGCATATGGCTTGGGTAAAAACAGTCGGTGGAAGATTAGAGACTCGATATAGATATTCTGCCCAACTATGTTACAACACTTTCCCCTTCCCAAGCATCAACGAAGAAAAGAAAAAACAAATAGAAGAAACTGCTGAAAACGTATTGGTAACCCGTGCTTTCTATCCGGAAAAAACATTGGCGGAATTGTATGATCCGGACAAAATGCCAGAAGACTTGAAAGAAGCTCATGCAGTGCTTGATGATATAGTAGAAAGCTGCTATCCGGGTTATCCGTTTGCTAATGATGAAGCAAGACTGGAATGTTTGTTTAAATTATATGAGAAGATGACAAATAAAAAATAACATGGAAGTACAAAATATAGTAAATATAAATTACCAACAAACAGGAGCATCAAGCGCAACCAACAATTTGGGCATGCGTGAAATGCAAGCTAAGGCATACGAAGCACGTAACCAACGTTTTTTGCTTATTAAAGCACCACCAGCTTCAGGAAAGAGCCGTGCGCTTATGTTTATTGCACTTGATAAATTGGCCAATCAAGGAATAAAGAAAGTAATTGTGGCAGTACCGGAAAAGAGTATAGGCCGTTCATTTAAAAATACAAACTTAAAAGAACATGGCTTCTTTGAAGACTGGAAAGTGGCACAATATTTCAATTTGTGCGACACATCAAATGAAAAGGATAAAGCTGACAGATTCTGTGAGTTTTTCAAACAGAAAGCTGCCAATATATTGGTTTGCGCACATGCGACACTGCGTAATGCTTCAGCCCAACTACCTGATGAAACTTTCAATGACTGTCTTCTTGCAATAGACGAGTTTCATCACACCAGTGCTGATGCAAATTCAGGACTGGGAGATATAGTACGCCGTGTAATGAATCACACAAACGGGCACATTATAGCCATGACAGGTTCATATTTCCGCGGTGATGGCGTACCCGTCTTACGCTCTGAGGATGAAGCACGCTTTTATCCGGTAACATATAACTACTATCAGCAGTTGAATGGCTACAAGTATTTGAAGAATCTTATTTTGGGGTATCATTTTTATCATGGTGTTTATCTTGACCATATATCAGAAGTACTTGATACACATAAGAAAACAATCATTCATATACCAAGTGTAAATTCACGTGCATCAACAGGAAAAACGAAGTACGAAGAAACAGCGGAGATAATGCGCCTGATAGGTAAAGTAGAAAGAAAGGACTACTATACCGGTATATATTATGTACGAACCAATGACGGCAGGTTATTGAAAGTAGCCGACTTGGTAGAGGATGATCAGAAAGACCGTAATATGGTACAGACATATCTTCAGAACATGAAAAAGGCTGATGATATGGATATTATCATCGCATTAGGAACAGCCAAGGAAGGATTCGACTGGCAGTGGTGTGAAAACTGCCTGACTATCGGTGTACGTGGCTCTCTTACGGAAGTTGTGCAGATTATAGGTCGCTGCACACGTGACAGTGAGGGTAAAGAAACAGCCAGATTTGTAAACATGATAGCCATGCCTGATGCAGAACAGGCTGATGTAAAGGTGGCTGTAAATGATTTCTTGAAAGCTATTACAGCGTCTCTTCTTATGGAGCAGGTAATGGCACCGAACTGGCATTTCAAGACAATTAAAGAAGATAAAGAAAAGCCATCTTCTGAAGATTTAAGGAGTATAACAGTAGAAGGGCTGAAACCTTTATCCAGCGCAAAAACAAAGATGATTGTACAGGAACAGTTGGATGACCTTAAAGCCGCGATATTGCAGGATGAAATGGTAGTAAAAGCTATAAGCGGTTCTACAACTGCCGAACGCTTGAATAAAGAACTTATACCTAAAGTCATAAGGGAAAGATATACGGATTTGACAGATGATGAAGTGGAAGAAGTAAGACAACGTGTAATCTTAGACACTATATTCAAAAGTGGTGAAGTTGTAGATGATAAGGGAGAACCTATCACTTTTGAACCGGGAAAACAAGAAAAAGAGAGTGAAGGAAACAAGCTGCTGAAAATAGCAAACAGGTTTATAGAAATTGACAAATTGTCTATTAACCTGATTGATACGGTAAACCCATTTCAGAGAGCTTATGAGGTCATGTCTAAGTCTATTGATGCACCTACATTGAAAATCATTCAGAATACCATAGCTGAACAGAAGTTTAATCTGACCATTGAAGAAGCAATAACCTTATTCAAAGGTCCGTTAAAACAGTATATTCAGGAACATAATGGGAAAATACCATCAGCTGATGATCCGAACCCCAAAGTTCGAGAGCTGGCAGCTGCACTTCAGATGATGAAAAATCTGAAAGAAAGAAAAATGAGAGGTTTGGACTTTAATCCTGATGAATTTAAGAAATAAAACATATGGAATGGCCAAAAGAACTTTTAGATATATTCGAAGATCCTTTATTGGATGATGTCAGACCAAAAGCAACAGCACCAACAGCTAATGACCGTCTGGCAATGAAACTTGTGGAAATAACAGATTGGGTGGAGTCTCACGGTAGAGAGCCACAGAAAACAGGCAATTTACAGGAAAAGCTACTGTTTGCATCACTTAAAAGCATCCGTAACAATCCAAATAAAGTTTCATTAAAACCTTTCGACAGGCTCAATTTATTGGAGGAATAATATGGATATTGATAAAGAACTGGAAGATATATTGAATGACCCTTTATTAGAAATGACTGAAAAGGAGCGTTCTCTTTTTGAAATACCTGAAGATATGAAGAAGGTTATTGAGAAAAAGAGAAGCAAAGCTGACTATGTAGCTCAAAGAAAGCCTTGTGAAGATTTTTACAAATATCAGCCTCTATTTGAGAAGGTTCATGAAGACCTCAGAAAAGGTATAAGAAGCCTTGTTAAGTTATCAAAAACTGAAAATATAGAAGCCGGTCAATACTTCATCATTGATGGGCAGATGTTATACCTTGATTATCTTGATACAGAAACTAAATGGAAAGATAATGTAAGGGGTAAAAATGGAAGAACAAGATGTATTTATGAAAATGAAACAGAATCAGACATACTACTTCAAACATTACGTAAAAATGTAATGGAGAATGGTTATGCAATCACAGAGCCACAAGAGGAAACTCATAAAAAGTTCTTCCAAGAATCAGATATTAAAAGTACAGATAAAGTAACCGGATATATTTATGTACTCCGTTCTTTATCAAATAATCCTTCAATAAAAGAGCTGAATAATCTTTACAAAATAGGTTTTTCAACGACATCAGTAGAAGAACGTATAGCCAATGCAGAGAAAGAGCCGACATACCTTATGGCACCGGTTGAAATTATAGAAACCTATAAGATTGTGAACATGAACTCACATATCTTTGAAACTATAATACATCAGCTTTTCAATGCGGTAAACTTACAGATAAGTGTAACAGACAACAACGGAGATACACATAAACCTAAAGAGTGGTTTATTGTACCATTGCATGTAATAAATACTGTCATAGAAAAAATAATGGATGGAAGTATAATTGATTATACTTATAATCCACAAATGGAATGTCTGGAAAAAAGAAATGTAAAGAAAGTATCAAATTATGATACAACAGGAATGAAGGTGTTGAACCTGAATATAAAGAAGGTTTTCTTCGACCAGATTATAAAAGGAGAAAAGAAAACAGAATACCGGGAATTAAAACAAACAACCTTAAACAAATATACCTATATAGATGAAGCTGACGGCAAACGATATTTACGAAGATATGATGCCTTACGTTTATATGTAGGATACAGGAAAGACAGGGAAAATGCACTTATACAGGTAATTGATACTACTTATAATGAGGGGGTTGTGGAATATCATTTAGGAAAAATATTGAGTCATGAAAAGTAGGTTATTTATTTTAAATCATTTTGAAGATGAACATAATAACAGATAAAGATCAGGTCTTTTATTTCTGCAAGAAAGAATATAACGAAAAAGAAAAGGATAATGTACCTGAAGATGACATAGCATATTACGGATGGAGTAATAATATGAATTTAGATTTTGGCAGCTACATAAGAGGTTATAAGTATGCAGCAGAAGCAACTTATAATGAATTTAAAAATTGTAATGGTAGAATTTATATTCAAGATACGATATGCTATCCGTTAGTTTTTCTATATAGGCATATAGTAGAATTATACCTAAAGTACGCCTATATAGAAATACAAAGACGTAGTGAGCAAGAAATAAAACAATTATTAAAAATAGGTCATGACTTAGAAAAGTTATGGTCTTTTTTAAAACCAGATATTGTTATTCTATCTCAGCGTATTAATTTATGTGTTGATATAAAAGCAATAGAACATTATATCACATCCATAAGTAAAGAAGATAAAATGTCTTTTGATTATAGATACCCTATCACAAAAAGCGCTCAAGTCATACATAATAAAAGTTCATATCTCAATGTAAAGAATTTGCATGACAAGATGAATGCATTCTATAAATATTTTGATAACACAATATCATGCTTAAAAAACCAACTGTTTTACTTGAAATATAATGAGGATTTTAATAGATGCTTTTTAAAGGAAATAGAAAGTTCTCTTGATATTATACAAAGTTATATTGAATTAAGAATAAAATTAGATGCAGAAGAGAAAAATAGAGATAAACATGTAACAAATGCATGGTTATCACTTGGCGAAATACCAAATGAAAGAAAAAAGGAAAAAAATACAGTTTATGAATATGTAAATAAACTAACAGAGAATCAGAAATCTTTATTAATTATATTATACTTAACTGGGCGTGATATAAATTCATATAAAGAAAAGTTAGCTTATGAAAAGGAAGAACATTTAAAAGACATCTTTAGACTCATATATTCAAACTGTAATAGCGAAGTAAATTTTAAAAATGAAAAAAATCTAATTAAAGACAATATGTTACATGATTATTTGTTTGGAAGAACACATTCAGTAGAGTATGTAAAAAATACTTTGCAAGAATTAGAAATAGAACTATAACCGCCTCCGGCGGGGTGACTGCCGGGGACTTCGTGCATTTGCACATATAGCGTTAGGGATTGCAGGGGAAAGCCCACAGCAAAGCGAGGACTTGCAACGAAAAGTCCGACCTGAAAGGAAACGCCCAAAAAGAAAAAATCCCCTGAAGCATATACTCCAGAGGACTTTTACGATACACATATCTTTATTTGTAATACAGTTTCAGATCGTCTGTGGAAAAGCCACTCAACTTTGACCCTTTTGGCCACGCAGAATTATCCCTTTTT
>OGPN01001681.1_pt1 | contig 13879 bp, 9 predicted proteins | sample 1552941 | NCBI WGS metagenome assembly OGPN01 (sample SAMEA2580220, study PRJEB22360) | human gut metagenome | biome: human gut; feature: human-associated habitat; material: faeces | place: Denmark | collected 2008/2010
ATGGCGAAACTATCATGGATTATTCTATTTACGATGCCATCAATGCCGGTTTTGGCAAGCTCGTTTTCGTAATCCGTAAAGATTTTGAACAGGACTTCCGCGACAAGATTATTTCCAAATACGAAGGCCATATTCCCTGCGAACTGGTATTCCAGTCCATAGATGACCTTCCTGAAGGCTTCACCTGCCCCGAAGGCCGTACCAAACCTTGGGGAACCAACCATGCTGTAATGATGGGTGCCGATGTAATAAAGGAACCGTTTGCTGTTATCAATTGCGACGATTTCTACGGTCGTGACTCCTTCCAGGTAATGGGCAAATTCCTTGCAGCCCTTCCCGAAGGCTCCAAAAACGTATATTCCATGGTAGGCTTCCGCATCGGCAATACGTTGAGCGAGAGCGGTACCGTATCCCGTGGATTGTGTGGAACGGATGCGAACAACCTGCTGACTTCCGTAGTGGAACGCACCAAGATTCAGCGTATGGATGGCGAGGTGAAGTACATCGACGATAACGGTGAATGGACTGCCACTCCCGAGACGACTCCGGTCAGCATGAACTTCTGGGGTTTCACTCCCGATTATTTTGCTTACAGTGCAGAGTTTTTCAAGAGTTTCTTGAGCGACCCGAAGAATATGGAGAACTTGAAAAGCGAATTCTTCATCCCGCTGATGGTGGATAAGCTGATTAACGATGGCACTGCTACCTGCGAAGTGCTCGATACAACCAGCAAGTGGTTCGGTGTGACTTATCCCGAAGACCGTCAGAGTGTAGTCGACAAGATTCAGGCTTTGGTGGATGCGGGCGAGTATCCTGCGAAGCTGTTCTAAGAAGAACTTGAATACTTTACTATAAGGAAAGGCTGTTTCACGTTGCATCGTGAGGCAGCCTTTTTGTGTATACTGGGAGAGTCTGCCGGAAAGCTCTGTATTTGCGTTCTTTGTGATTATTTTTTAGACGCGGATGACGCGGAGTTTTCATATTTCAATCCGCGTCATCCGCGTCTAAGCGATAGCAGATATAAGTTTTCGAACACTGAAGAGGCTTTTACGCCTGCAATGGAACAAAAAAAAGAGGAAATATACCTCTGCAATGAAACAAATGCTTCTCTTTGCTGATATGTTGTAAGCTAAAATACAGATGTTTGAACGAAGTATAATGAAAGACTTGCGCAAGTGGGCAGATAATCCTTATAGGAAACTTTTCGATAGATAAGGTGCAGACCATAGAAGGTAAAAGCTTCCGGCTGGTGAACTTACCATTTTATTTATTGGCTGCTTTGTCGGAGGTATTGTCGAAGTTATAATGTCTTTTTGTCTCTTAATTGGCAGGGTTTTGCCACCGGCTTGGCAAGACTTTGCCACCGCATTGGCAAAAGTTTGCCAAAGGTGTGGCAAGGGGTTGGCAAAACTTTTCTCTGATTGTCAGTGTATTACCGTTATGGACGATTGTTGAGTTCTGAACAGTTCCCCAATGAATAAAAATCCGTAAAAACAGTATAATCTCTCCTCGAAAGCAATAAATTGTAGTCGGATATTTGTTTTATCCTCTTGAACCGATTACTCATATTTTTAAATCGAGAGATTATGAATCAAAACAATCTTTTTGCCTACATGGCATCCGTCGTTTCCCAACTGAAGGAGGAACGGCGTATGGGCACCGCCCATGTGTATCAGAGCACTTTGCGACGCGTCATGGAATTTGAAGGAGAGGAGACACTGGATTTCAAGGACTTGACTCCTGCCTGGTTGAAGAGCTTTCAAGACCATCTGCTGGACAGCCGGTTGCAGTGGAACACCGTCTCCACCTACATGCGCATGCTCCGTGCCATTTACTTCCGCGCGGTGGACGACGGTGTTGCGCCCTATCGTTCGCGGCTTTTCAAAGGTGTATATACCGGCACCAAGGTGACGGTGAAGCGTGCGGTGGACGAAGAGACCTTTCGCAGGCTCAGCGCTCCCGTCGATGATGAATCCCTGGAGTCGGCGCGTTGCCTCTTCCTGCTGCTGTTCATGCTTCGCGGCATCCCGTTTGTGGACATCGCCTATATGCGCCGTTGCGACATGCATGGCAATGTCATCGCCTATCGCCGCCGCAAGACGGGGGCATGGCTCACGGTGCACGTCGAGCCCGAAGCTATGGAGCTTATCCGGCGTCTGAAGAACCCCGATGAGTCATCACCCTACCTTTTTCCGTTTATCAGCTGTCCGGGCAATAACGAATACCGCCAGTACCAAAATGCGTTGCGCCACTTCAATTATTGCCTTGGCAGGCTGGCACGAGATATGAGCGGGGTGGAAGGGCTGAGCAGCTACAGTGCCCGCCACAGTTGGGCTACCATTGCCAATTTCAGGAGCTACCAGCAGGAGCTCATCAGCAATGCCATGGGGCATTCCTCGGTCAAGGTAACCGAAACTTACTTCAAAAAACATTCGGACAAACAAATACAAGAAATGAACAGGGGCATACTCTCGTATGTCTTTGCTGAATATAATGCTTGAAATGAAGTGTTTACGATAAAACTGCTTCCTAACGAATACTATGCCGGACATCCGTTACTTTATAGGTAACGGGAATCTTTTCTATTCGCAAATATCAACATGTTTTTTTTAACTTGCAAGAAAAAAGCGACTTTTTCTTATCAAAAGTTGAAAATAGCCCCAGAAAGGCTTTCTGAGCGGTATTTTCTTATAATACAAGGCAATGCAGTTTGAGAAAATGCATAACGCCGCTGCTCCCGTGTTAGGTTAAATTAACACGGGCTGTCTGTTCATGTCTTCCTTTTTCTTTCCATGGTTCCCTTGAACAGTAGTGTATTTTACTACATAAGCGGATTCTGCGGCCTCCTATGGTCGTTTCCCGTTACCTATAAAGTAACGGGACTGTTAAATCATCCCCTTTTCGGGGATGCTATGGACACGTACTAAAATTACACACATATTAAATATGAAGAATATGAGAAAAAGTGTTTGTATAATCTTTCTGATGATCGGCATCTCCCTGTCTGCCCAAAATGTGGCGGTAAAGACAAACCTGCTCTATGATGCCACGGCCACCTTCAACCTGGGTGCCGAAATAGGCCTTTCCCCCCGGTGGACGTTGGATTTGTCCGCCAATTATAATCCTTTTTCATTTTCTGACAACAAGAAGTGGAAGCACTGGATGGCGCAGCCCGAGGTGCGCTACTGGTTCTGCGAGCACTTCAACGGACACTTTATGGGACTTCATCTGCTGGGGGGACAATACAACGTGGGGGGCGTGAAGCTGCCTTTCGGTATCTACCCCTCGGTGGAGGACTACCGCTACGAGGGCTACTACTACGGCGCGGGCCTTGCCTACGGCTACCAGTGGGTGCTGGGCAAGCACTGGAGCCTCGAGGCAAGCCTGGGCCTGGGCTACGTGCGTGCGCACTACGACCGCTACGACTGCCCGCGCTGTGGCGAATGGAAAGGCAAGGGAGACAAGAATTATCTGGGGGTGACGAAAGCCGCCATCTCCCTTATTTATGTAATCAAGTAAACAGAAGGAGGACGTGGAAATGAAACGAATGCTATATGTCACGGGCCTGCTGCTGTGCACCTCCTTAGGAGGATATGCGCAGGAGGGCAACCTTATCGATGTGAAGGTGGTGAACGAAGAAGTGAAGAAACAAGGTAGCGAGGTGAGCCTGCGCATGACGCTGGACTTGACCGGCCTGCGTGTGGGTAATCAGAAGAGCGTGTGCCTGCATCCGGCAGTGGTCTCTGCCGACGGCACGCACGAAGCCGTGCTCGCCCCCGTAGTGGTGGACGGCAAGACGCGCAGCCGCGTGCACCGCCGCGAGAAGGCGCTGACAGGAGCCTCTCCTGCCACGGACAATGCCTACATGGTACTCCGATCCGGGCGTGAGAGCCGGGTGGAATATATCGCTAAGCTTGCCTATGAGCCCTGGATGGCGGACAGCCGCCTGGTGCTGTGCGAGCGGATGACGGGCTGTCTGGACTACACGGCGGCCGCGGAAGAATCGACGGTAAAGGCACCTTTCATAAAGCTTTTCACCCCGCGGTATGTCACGCCTTTCGTTACACCGGAGCGTGAAGCGGTGAAGGTGCGCAACGAGGTGCGCGTGGCACGCCTGCAATTCCGCCAGGGAAAGTCGAATGTGGACCCGCGCTACAAGGACAACCGCGCGGAGCTGGAAACGGTGACAGGCTCCATCAACGTGGTAAAGACCAACCCTGACTTGGCCATTACGGGCATCTACATCATCGGCTACGCCTCGCCCGAAGGCTCGGTGGCTTTCAATCAGAAGCTGTCCGAATCGCGTGCAAACGCCCTGGCCGAATATGCCCGGAAAGATACCCACGTGGATGCTTCTCTGTGGTACGTCACGGGCATGGGTGAGGACTGGGAAGGCCTGCGCCGCGAAGTGGAGAAGCATCCGCAGTTGCTGGACATCGACAAGGTGCTGAGGCTTATCGACGAGTGCGAGGGCGACAAGGACGCCTGCGAGAAGCGTATCCGCGAGTCCGTATCACCGGATGTCTATACCCGCCTGCTGAACGAGATGTACGGCCCGTTGCGCCGCAACGAATACAAGATAGAGTACAGCGTGCGTAGCTTCAACCTGGAGGAGGCAAAGGAGCAGATAAAGACCCGCCCGGACCTGCTGAGCGTGGAGGAAATCTACACGGTGGCGGAGTCTTACGGCAAGGGTACTGCCGACTATGAAGAAGCGCTGCGCATAGCCGCCGCTACTTATCCCAAGAACGCCGCCGCTGTGGTGAATGCCGCCTGCCTGAAGATGGAGGGCGGAGACGTGCAGGGAGCTGTCGCAATGCTGGAGGCTTCGGAGGTGAAAGAGGACGGCAGGGTGCTGAACGCGCTGGGTGTGGCGTATGCCAAGCAGAAGCAGTACGACCGTGCAAAGGCGGTGCTGGAGCAAGCAGTGCAGGCAGGAAGCCGGGAAGCGCGCACCAACCTGGAGCAGGTGGCAGGCGTAGTGGCCGACTTGTAAGAAAGACAGAACAGATGCATAAAACGAATATTTTTTACTAATACTTTAAATTATGAAGTTAAACAGATTTTTTATGCTGGGTTTGGCCGGATTGGTATTCGCGGCATGTGGGAATGAAGATGAAGCTGAAAATGCTTTGACTCAAGGTAATGGTGCAGTCAGCATCAAGATTGTGTCTCCGACTGCAAATAGTCGTGCGGTGACTTCGGGCTCTCCGGATGGTACGATAAAAGTAACAGGTCCTGCTACGGTGTCTTTAACTGCTACTTTTGATGGTGAAGAGAAAACCAAGACGATTGACTTGGCAACAGGAGAAACTGAAGCTAAATTTTGGAATGTGACAAATCCTACGCTGGTAACTGTATCAATGAATGGTGGTACGAAAGTTTACACAACAAGTATTAACGATGTTACAATGCAGGTTACTGAGAGTATTCCTGCTTATGGTGAAACCGAAGGCTTCACCTATAATAACCAAACAGGCACTCCGACTCCAGACGACATCACGAATGGAGACAATACGGGAGCAAAAGTTGGTGATGCTGGTAAAACGTTCTTCATGTATGAAGCTACCGTAGACTTGAAAATTCCTGTAGCACGTTTGGAGGTATCAAATATTAAGCATAAAAAGGAGGTTGAACCTGTTAAATGTGAATATGCAACATTGACTATTGATGGTGTCTATATGGATAATATCAGACCGACTGGAACAGGTGATTTGACCGATTATAAGTTCCCTGGTGACAATGGGGGAACAGCTTCCGGAACTGACGCTATCTTGTTTGATGCTATCCCAGCAGAAGGAAATGCAAATAATTTTATGGATTATGATTTATCTTGGCCGGCAGCGGATGAAGATGGCAAAGCCCAAGTGTTTGCTTATAACTTCTATGCTCCGGAAACAGGAGATGATACTTCTGTAAATCCGATTTTTAAAATTTATTTCAAGACGGCAACACCGAGCAACACGGGCGAGATAATGGCAACACCTCGTTATGCTAAAATCGTGAACTACAAGTCTGAAGTGAATGGTGATCCTATTGTGTTGCTTGCCGGTCATGTTTACCGCATTACAGATGTTCAACTGGAAGATAAGAATATTTCCGGTGGTGAAGGTGGTGATGAGCTGTGGGGTGTAACTGTTACTGTAAGAGAGGCTGCATGGCAGGTTGAAACCACTTATGCTGATTGGGCAGAATAATTATCTTCCCACACCAATTAAGAATTTCTTTCTCCCCGCCTCCTTTCCACAGGCTGCGGGGAGAACCCTTTCTCTTTTTCTTTTCTTGTTTGAAGAAAAATGACGTATCATATAACCGAAAACGTATGACAATGAAACTATTAAAGAAACTCATATTACTGTCGCTGGTTCCCGTCTTGACAACCGGTTGCATAAAAGAAGATATGGACGATTGTGAAAACGTCGCCATCTGTTTCCGTTACAAGGCCGACGGAGACAAGGATGTGCTGCGCCAATACATGGACAAGATTGACCTGTACGTTTTCGATGCCAACAACCGTCTTGTCGACCAAAGGACATACAATCAGGACGCCTTGAACCCCGCCCAAGGAGCACCCTCCTTCAAGCTGCCCCAAGGCACCTACCGCGTGGTGGCAGTAGGAAACGCCTACGGCAAAACCCAGGTGAAGGACATCAACTCCACCGACCTCTCACAAATCTACATACAGCATCCCAACTGGGGCACAGCCTCCGCAGTGGACGGGCACGACCACAACTACATGGGAAGCAAGCAAATCACCGTGCCCGGCAGCAACAAGTTCCTGCGTGACACGCTCGACCTATTCAGCTCGCACATCAACGTAGACATCGAGATACACGGCCTGCCCGCCCCCGGCGAGGCAACACGCGCCGGTATTCCCTATAAGCTGAACATCGAGAAATCGAATGCCCAGACCGACTTCAACAACGAGATTAACGAGGACGAAAAGGGTACCTGCTACCCCGAACTGGTGTACGACTCCCAGACCGGCGTCTACCACACCAACGACCTCACCCTCTTCCGCATGGACCACAACGACGTGTTGTCCCCCGTCTGCTGTACGCACCTCCTCCGCCTGGAGGACGCCGGCGGCAACACCTTGGTGACCGGCAGCATCTACAACTACCTGCAACAGCACCTCAAAAGCATTGACGTGACCAAGCAGGAAGCCTACCTGCCCATCAGCATTGTGTTCACTCCGGTAGGAGTCACCATCAAGGTCCCCTCATGGTATGTGGAAGACGTAACACCCGACTGGCAATAAAAACAAGGAGGAACGATATATGAAGAAAATACTGAAGAAATACAGCCTGGCGGCAACCTTGATGGCAATCCTCTGCCTACTGCCCGCCTCGTGCATCACCGACGATGCCCCCGCCGCCACCGAGAAAGCAACGGTGACGATGACGTTTACGACGAGGGCGGTGACGGATGATACAAACGGAAGCAGCCTATTGGATAATGAGCAGATGCGGACTTTGCATGTGATTATGGTAAGAAGCAGTGACTCTGAAGTGATATTGAATGAAAGATATGACATCGCTCCCGAGGTAACTTCGCAAACAATCACTTACAATGACCTTGTTGTAGACAAGGATGGTACTGATTTTGATTTTTATGCCATTGTGAATGAAGGTTCTCTTACACTAACTGAGGAGGTAACAGAAATTTTGAATAGTAAAACTACTATTGATAACATTTCTCTATTGGAGAATGTGATACTGGGAGAAAATGGTTTTGATTTTCAAAATCCTCCAACAGATAAAGAACCATTGCCACAAACTGTAATGAGGAAAAATGTTCATTTAGAAGCTGAAAAATCTCAAAATGTGGCCTTGCAGTTACAGTTTCCGGTGGCAAAGGTATGCTTGAAGTTTATTAATAATACCGATAAGGATCAAAAGCTTACTGATATTGAAATGCCGAATGTGAAACCTGATAAGGGTTATCTTTTCGTTAAAGAAAACAACCTGCCAACTCAAATTTCTTATACAGATTTACTATTAAAAGAAAGTATAACAATAGCTTCTTCCCCAAAAGAATCTGAAGAAATTATCAGCTATCTCTATCCGGGACATATTGGTACGGGATATGAGTTGGTTACTAACTGGGAGTATGTGGGACCACAATCGTTGAAGTTGCAAAAGGACAATGAAACTTTAACCCACCTTAGTGCCGGAGAGTGTCTGAATATAATCGTCACCTTGAATTCAACTCCGAAAGATACTGAGTTACAGTGGACCATCAGTGGTTGGACAAAGGAAGAAATAGATGTACCATTTGAATAATGGATAGGAGAAATTTGTTATGAACAGAAAATTACAATATATATATAATCTTTTTATCGCAATGATTGTCTCCGCACTGGCTGTGTCGTGTACGGATGATGAACTTGTGAAGGGTGGAGATAAATATGAGGTAGTGCCTGACATTCCTGTGGCACTTTCGCTGAAAATAAAAGTGGCAGATCAAATGGAAGTTCAAACCCGTTTGGCACAGTCTGACGAAACTGAACGCACAGTTAATAAATTGTTTGTGATAGCTTTCAAGCCGAGTAAGCAATCTGATGGATCAGAGAATGCAGATGCTTCGGATGAAGAATGGTCTGTGGACAATTCTGCATTTTATGATACTGAAGATGGTTTGGGAAATCCTATTGAAGTAGGGAAACCGCAATCTGTAGAGTTCTCTATGACTACAGGATTGAGGAGAATTTATGTGGTAGGTAATCCGCAGAGCGGGGTAGGAACCTTATCTGATGATGAATTGAAGAATGTAAAGACAATAGCAGCCCTAAAAGCACTTTATTCCAAGTTGAGTGATAATTTGAGTGTTGAGCGTGTCTATTTCTTGATGACTGGACAGGCGATAACCAAAGAAAAGAGTGAAATTGTAACAGTAGATAAGTCTGGGGACCAGGGAGTAATAAGGGAAGATTACACAATGGCATTAAACCATGTAGATGCGCGTATAACTTTCAATATTATACCTGCTGTGGGAGTGACTTTTGAACCTGAAGCTTATAGAGTTATTAATATTCCGGGTGGTACTTATTTGTTTTCGCGCGAGAAACAAAATAGTGGAGATAATACATGGGATTATGATGGAGCGGGCTATGCTCCAAGTAATAGGCTGAGTGACTTTACTGAAAAGGATGGGAAGTCTATTTTTGAGTTTTATATTTGTGAGAATAGACAAAATCCTAAACAAAGAATAAGTGCAGAGAGCCTACGTGAGGATAAGGGTACTTATTATGCTTTGCGTGAGAAACAGGAGAAAAAGCCAATAACCGGAACTGTAGAAGGGCAAAAATATGAAAATGGAGAATATGTATATGCCAATGCTAAATCGACGTATGTAGAATTGGAGGGTACTATTACCTATAAGGATGATGATGGGAGTGAAGTGTACGCAAAGACAACTTACACAATTCATTTAGGTAATACAGGAAATAGTAATACATCCTCCGACTGGTTGAATGACTTGGAACTCGTCAACAATTATGATACGGAACGTAATACTCATTATACTTATAATGTGAAAGTACAAAGTGTAGACCAAATCATTGTAGAAGTTGAGGATAATAAGGAAGTCAATCCAGGTGCGGAAGGCGATGTCATCGTTGCGCAAGGAACTGTTAAGACGATGGATTCCCACTATGGAAGATTATTGCTGACGTTAAGAAAAGAAGATATTCAAAAAGGACTTTCCTGGTCGGTAACCACTCCTTTTCAACGAGGGATGAAGGTGTTTGATACGAAACTTCCCTATGATGGATACGGGCTTCCTCAAACAGATTTGTCTTTGAATGATTATAAGTGGGTAAAGTTTCTGGTTAATAAGGAATGTCGTTTGGATGACGGAAGCAATGTGGAGACAAATGTCATGGCAAAATATCCTGGCGAACAAGCGTATGACGGTGGTGGTAAAAATAATTCAGAAGCAGCCCCTATTGCAGGTGGGGAGTATATAGAAACACAATTTTATCAACATGTGCGGTTGTATGACATTAATCAGTTATTGAATTTTTTGCATGTGGAGGCTAACAAAGACAATAGTGATATTTTTGAGCGGAGGTGGAATTCGGAAACATCTAAAAGCGAAGATGTTGTAACGATTACTGCTTATGTAGATGAATATATTTATGTATATGACCCACGAGTGATTTATTATCGTCAGGCAGCATCAGTAGGACTTCCCGGTTCTGGTGATGGTATAGAGGGTGTTAATTTGGAATTATGGAAAGAAACAGTGAATGGAGAAAATCGTATGCTAAATTTTTGTGTAGAAGGCTCAAAATACAGTGAAGATGGAGAAAGTTCCGTGGCACGTAGTGTTTATTCCATCGCACAAAATCCGGTTTATACTTTCTACAATCCGAAACATGCTGACTTGAAAACGGCATGGGGAACAGAGGCTATGATGGAAACGAAATTCTTGCCGATAGTACCGGACGGTGTTTCCGATGAAGACTTTAATAGTCGTTTTAGTGGACAAAATCCAAATGGAATGGAGAATGGACGCCTCAATATGTTGAACCTTATTAATGCGAGACAAACAGTAAACCAATTACATTGGACGGATGTCTTAGGAGTTGTTACGGATGTAGATCATCAATTAAACTCTGGCTATGAGAGTATTTGGTATGCCTGCTTGTTGCGTAACCGTGATTTGGATGGGGATGACGTTATAGATGCAGATGAAATCCGTTGGTATCTTGCTTCTGTAGATCAATTGACAGATTTGTGGATTGGGGAAGCTGCTATTCCTAAAGCGAAACTTTATATGAATGATATTGATGCTTCCGGAGTGGAAATACCAATTGAAAATGGAGAAACACGTGTACATGTGGCAAGTAGTAGTTATCATCCTGGTACAACAGATAAGCCTACAAATAAACCTAGTGATCCATGGGTTATATGGGCAGAGGAAAGTGCATCGAGAGGATCTGCGTCTTATTCACAGACAGCACCTGGTGAACACTTTACTGGTATTAAGAATTTCTCTTATCGTTGTATAAGAAATCTGGGGTTAAGTTTGAAGGATATTGATGCAGTTCCAGAGGATTATGTAACGAAAGGAAGTAGCACACATATTATTGGAGGTGTAACTTATAAGGAGAAAACTATTGATATAAATCCTATGATTGATAACACAATCAGACCGTCTGTAGGTACTGAAGTATTGCCGACAAATACGGAAAGAGATATTTCTGGTAACAATCGTCCACCTTTGACGTTGGCAATTCTTGCGGATGAGGGTGATATTAGTTATGGAGTATATCCTGAAGAGGGATCAATTGGAGCAGAACGTGTGGCAAAATATGAAAGAGTTGATCGCCCCTGTCCTATTGGATACCGTGCTCCTAATCAGCGTGAATTAATGTTGATGTACACAACCTATCCTGATTTGATGACCGGATTTACTTATTTGACAAATACAACTTTTAGCGGTAGGAATACTGATATAGGGCAAGGTGTAGGATCTACAACGAATAGAAAGGAAGCTTTCGCCTATACAAGTGGTACTCTTCAATTGACTACGGGCTGGGGAAGTGGTAAGGTGCGTTGCGTACGCGATGCTACCAATAATCCGGGAGGAAATTAATAGGGAATGAGACGTATCCTCAGCTGTATCGGTTTGTTTCTGTTTATTGTCGGTTTGCTTCATTCTTGCATTGCCGGTGATAAACAGAAAGCCGGGAAGATGGATGAATGTACAGAGAATGTCAAAGGGAAAGCTGAATTGAGAGATCAGCAATTCCCTTTTCCCGAAATCCCCTCCGTCCTCACCTCCCCCACCGAGCGCAAGACTTTCTTGCTGACGCACTACTGGGACAGCTATAACTTCTCCGACACCGCCTTGGTGAATAACCGGGCGGTGACGGAGCAAGGCTTGGTCAATCAGCTATCCCTGTTGTCGGCTTCAGAAGCCACGCAGGAGGAGATTAAGGGAGGCATCGGCAACCTCTGCACCGGCATGGAGAGTCAGGAGCATGCAAGGCAGGTGTTCATGCGGCTGATGGATGATTATCTCTATAATCCCAATTCGCCGTACTACAACGAAACGCTCTATGCTGCCTACCTGCGCCGTATGCTGCAAAGTACCGCGCTGGACGAGGCAAGGAAAAGTTCTTTGAAATTCAAGTTGGAGCTGATAAGCTGTAATAACGTGGGCAGGGCAGCTACGGACTTCACCTACTACCTGCCGGACGAAGAATGTCGCACGCTGCGGACAACCACGGTGCAGGGAGACAAGCTGTTGCTGGTATTCTACGACCCCGAATGCCCCAGTTGCCACGAAGTGCTGAAAGCGATGATGGCAGACCGGGCATTGGCTGATGCTGTGGATACAGGCACCCTGACCGTACTTGCCGTCTACACCGAGGGCAATGATGAAGTGTGGAGGAAAGCCCTGACAGACATGCCCCGTAGCTGGCTAATAGGCAACGACCGGCAACAAGTGAAAGACTGTGCTTTGTATGACCTCAAGGCCATGCCCTCGCTTTACTTGCTGGACAAAGACAAAACCGTACTGCTGAAAGATGCGGCCTACGACACCGTGAGGCAGGCGCTGGGTTTGAGATAAATCTTGTAATAATGAATCGGGCAGACGTGATTTGCGGTCTACCCTCGGAAAATTTAATCCTCTCCTCGACAAGGAGGCTTAAATTTTCGCTATGAGACCAACTGTGAAGTTCGTCTGATAGATTTTGTTTGTTTTGTTTGTGAATGCCTCCGATTCAAGCGTGGATTCGGGGGCATTTTGTCTTATTATCCCTGGAAAAATGAAATGTTATTAATCAGGTATTTGGAGGGAGCTCTATTTTATTTTCCATATCTTTGCAAGATGACTGTTTGTCTTTGAACTGAAAAAGAAGGAGCAGACAAGTTGATGATTATCACAAGAGACAAACATAAATCGTTATAACCAAGTGATGAAACAATTAATTGCATGTTGCGGACTGGATTGCGAAAATTGCACCGCCCGTATAGCCACTGTCAATAATGACGATGAGCTGAGAGAGAAAACCGCCAAAGAGTGGAGTGTGCTGAACAATACGCCGGAAATTACGGCAGAAACCATCCATTGTATGGGGTGCCGTGCAGATGGGGTGAAGTTTGCCTATTGCAGCAATTACTGTGCTATCCGTAAATGTGTGTACGAAAAAGGTTTCAATACCTGCGGTGACTGTAAGGAACTGGATACTTGCCAGGTGGTAGGTGCCGTTCTTCAGCATGTGCCCGGTGCAAGGGAAAATCTTTATTAACCGTAAATTTTTTGATTAAATAAAATATTGCTTATCTTTGCAGTATGACAAAGACATTTAAATCGGATTTGGTTTTGTAAACAATCTGTGTTCCTTGCACAGATTGTCCCTTTCGTTTACTCTCGGATAACTTCTTTCGAGAGTGTTTCTCTATTGTTATAATTAAAGTTTAATCCGCGTATTATGCTGAAGGTATTGTGATACTTTCCGTATATGCAAAATATAGTAAGAAAATGAGTAACGAAAATAAAACCATCCACGATTTCGAACTTAGTTTAATCTGTGACTTTTTCTCCAATATGGAACGGCAAGGCCCTGGCAGTCCCGAAGCGACGTTGAAGGCATTGAGCTTTGTAGACGGCCTTACTGATAAATCCCTTATTGCCGATATAGGTTGTGGAACGGGTGGCCAGACAATAGTAGTAGCCGGGCATGTGCCGGGGCGGATTACCGGAATTGACCTTTTCCCCGGCTTTATTGACATCTTCAACCGTAATGCAAGGCAGTTGGGCTTGCAGGACAGAGTAAAAGGAATTGTCGGTTCAATGGATGCCCTCCCTTTCGGTGAGGAGGAGCTGGATATGATTTGGTGTGAAGGTGCTATCTATAACA
>OGPN01001685.1_pt1 | contig 13865 bp, 10 predicted proteins | sample 1552941 | NCBI WGS metagenome assembly OGPN01 (sample SAMEA2580220, study PRJEB22360) | human gut metagenome | biome: human gut; feature: human-associated habitat; material: faeces | place: Denmark | collected 2008/2010
AAAATATTTTTATGCAATTTTTTAACAAAGGAGGATAACAATGGCAAAAGATATGCTGGACGCCATTTACAATGCCGAAGAGGATTGCAGACAGCGTGAGGCAAATGCACGAGCAGAATCAGCAGAAAAGGTTGAACAGACAAAGGCAGATGCTAAACAGGTTGTGCTTTCGGCAAAGGAAAAGGCACAGAAGGATGCCGATATGCTTTTTGAAAAGACTGCGAAAGAGGGCAAAAAAGAGCTTGAGAAAGCCTCTGAAAAGGCAAATCTTGAGTGCGACATTCTCTCTCAGACTGCAGACAAAAACCGCAAGCGTGTTATTGACGGGGCTATACAAAGGCTCTCCCTTTAAAACGGTTGCAATGAAAGAAGCGTGGTGATAGAAATTGGCAAAACTTAAAATGAAGTCGGTTCGGATTATTGCCCTAAGACAGGACAGAAAGCGACTTCTTGAACATTTGCAGGATTCGGGTTTGGTTCAGATTGAAAAGACCGAAACCTGCAGAAAAGGTTTCGGCAAGATTGATATGACCTCACAAATTCAGATTTTCGAGCGGAATGTTACTCTCAGTGAAAACGCTCTGAAAATTCTCGACAGCAACTCTCCCGAAAAGAAAAGTATGCTTTCCGCATTTTGCGGACGGCGGGAGATTGATCCCGATGAAATCGGAGTTATAGCATCAAATGCAGGCGAAGTTATTGATGTGTGCAACAGAATTTGTGAGCTTAACAAACAGATTGCCGATAATGCGGCGGAACGGATTCGCATAAAAACCGCTCTTGCACAGCTTGAGCCGTGGAAGAATCTTGACATTCCGCTTAATGCAAAGGACACAAAAACAACGGCTGTTTTCATAGGCTCAATTCAAAAGGAGTACAACGAGGTATCGCTTTCAGAGGCACTTGCCGAGGCTTCTCCGAAGCTTGAATTTGATTTTGAAATTCAGTTTGCAAACGAAGTGCTTACCTGCATTGTACTTTTTGCACCGATTGCCCAAAAGGAGCTTGCGGAAAATGCTCTGCGTGATATCGGTTTTGCAAAACCTGTTACGAACTCAAGTCTTACCCCTTTGGCGGAATCAAAAAAGCTTGTTGAAAGAAGTCACAAGCTTGAAGACGACACGGAAAATGCAAAAAAGGAAATCATTTCCTTTGCAGACAGACGAAAAGATATTAAAGATACACAGGATTATTTCAGAATCAGAGCCGATAAATACAGCGTAATCGGTGAACTTCAGCATTCACGGAATGTTTTTGTTATTTCGGGTTACATTCCCGAGGAGGACTGTGAAAAGCTTGAAAGGCTTTGTGAAAGAGTTTCTGTATGCTATGTTGAATTCGGCGATGTTGACGAGGAAAAAGCTCCTGTAAAACTAAAGAACAGTCGCTTTGCAGCACCGGCAGAGAGCATTGTAAATATGTACTCTCCCCCGTCGCATGACGATATTGATCCAACACCGTTGCTTGCATTCTTCTTCTACTTTTTCTTTGGAATGATGTTCTCGGACGCAGGCTACGGACTGTTAATGGTAATAGGAACAGGACTTGCAATAAAGCTGTTCAAGCCTGACAAGGAAATGCGAAACACCTTGAAGCTGTTCCAATATTGCGGTGTTTCAACATTTTTCTGGGGACTTGTTTTTGCAAGCTTCTTCGGAGATGCCCCCGCAACCCTTTACAACTACTTTACGGGTGCAGACATTACGATGAAGCAAATCTTCCCGTGGCCGACAATTGACCCGCAAAAGGACGCACTTATGCTGATGATTATTTCAATAGCATTCGGTCTTGTACACATTCTTGTCGGTATGGGCTGCAAATTCTATGTTTGCCTCAGGCAGAAGGATTACGGCGGAGCGTTCTTTGACACGGGACTTTGGATGCTTATGCTTATCGGATTTGCCGTTTTGGCGGCAGGTATGGCGTTTGGTCAGACACTCGTCTATGTCGGAGCAGGCATTGCGATTTTCTGCGCAATCGGTCTTGTTCTCACACAGGGCAGAAACAAAAAGGGATTCGGCAAAGTCATCGGCGGACTTGCCTCTCTCTATGACATCACAGGTTACATCAGTGACCTTCTGAGCTACTCAAGACTTCTTGCTCTCGGACTTACAACGGGAGTTATGGCTCAGGTATTCAATATGCTTTCGACCATGTTCGGAAAGAGCTGGTTTGGAATTATCTTACTCATTATCGTGTTCATCATCGGACACGCAATCAACATCGGACTCAACGCACTCGGTTCATATGTTCACACAATGCGACTTCAGTATGTTGAAATGTTCGGAAAATTCTATGAGGGCGGCGGCAAACAGTTTAAGCCGTTCAAGCTCAACAGTAAATATATTAAAATTCAGGAGGACAAATCAAAATGAATGGAATATTTTTCGCACTTTTAGGCGCATCAATAGCAACAGCACTTGCAGGCGTAGGTTCTGCTCGAGGTGTAGGCTCTGCCGCACAGGCAGCTATGGGAGTTCTTTCCGAGGACTCATCAAAATTCGGTAAAATGCTCGTTCTCACACTTCTCCCGGGTACTCAGGGACTTTACGGATTATTAATCGGTTTCGTTACATTATCAAAAATCGGAATCATTGGAGGAACTTCCGTACAGGTATCATCTCTTCAGGGACTTGAAATACTTGCGGCATGTCTTCCAATTGCAATTGTAGGTCTTATTTCTGCAAAGGCACAGGGAAAAACAGCAGCAGCAGGTATCGGAATTGTTGCAAGAAGACCTGAACAGTTTGCAAAGGCAATGTTATTCCCTGCAATGGTTGAAACATATGCTATTTTAGCACTTCTTATTTCATTCCTGGCAATTAACGGAATTTCATTGTAGGAGACGGTATTAAAGGAGATACGTTGAAAAGGAGAAGTGTATGAGTGGATTAGACAACATTGTGCAGGAAATTCATTCTCAGGCACAGAAGGAAGCAAACCGTCGGGCATCCTCCCGGCGGCGGGCACCGTTTTCCATCACGCCCAGTGCGGCAAGGTAGCCGGTGGAAGCAAAGATCTCCTCCAGCAGCTGTTCTGCCGGGGCACTGCGGGCCATCCGTCGCAGCTCGGTCAGCCGGGCATAGAACGCCCGGACTTTTCCGGTAAAAGGGGTGTCTTCCCCGCTGTTCACAGTGAGCAGCAGCGCGCCGTAGAGGCTGATGCGCTGGGGGGCGTTTTCCCCCTGCTGCTTCTGGATCTCTTCGGCTCTGGCCCGCAGGCGGACAAGGTCGTCATCGGTGAAACCGAACAGTGGGCCCAGCATGGCAGCGGCAAGATAGATATCCTGCGCCGGGTTGTCAATGACCTTCAGCAGGGCGATGAGGGGCCGGATGTGGGGGGCATCCAGCAGGTTTTCGCGGGCATCCGCATACACCGGGATGCCCCGGGCGGTCAACGCTTCCACATAGGCCGGAAAATCATTGCGTGCCGCCAGCAGGATGCAGCAGTCCTCGTACTGCACCGGGCGGGTGGAGCTGCCGTCCCGCACTGGTTCGCCTTCCCCGCTCTGCACCATCTCCTCGATGCGCCGGGCGATCCAGCCCGCGTCCGTTTCGGCGGTGTCATCGGGCAGGAAATGCGCCTCCACGCTGCCCGTGTATTCCCCGGGTGCCCCGCAGACCAGCCGCTGGCCGTCGCCGTAGGCCGTGTCACCGAGTTCCGGGGACATGAGCCGCTCAAACAGGAAGTTGATCCCTTCCACCACCTGCGGAGCCGAGCGGAAGTTGGCATCCAGCGCCAGCATGGCATCGGTGCCGGGGGTACCCTCTGCCGGGCGGGGCCGCGCCGCGCCGCCCGGCAGGGCGGGCCAGCTGTCCAGTTTTTCCCGAAAGATGCTGGGGTCTGCCTGCCGGAAGCGGTAGATGCTCTGCTTCAGATCTCCCACCAGGAAGAGGTCGTCCCCCGCCGGGGATGCAAGGCACCGGTACAAGGCATCCTGCAGGGCGTTGGTGTCCTGATATTCATCCACCATCACGGCGGCGTAGTTCTGCCGGATGACCCCGCACAGCGCGGTGGGGGTGCCGTCCGGGTCACGGAGCAGTCGGAGGGCCTGATGCTCAAAGTCGCTGAACTCCAGCAGTTTCCGGTCCCGCTTTTTGGCCGAGAACCGGGCATCGAAATCCCGCACCGCCGCGAACAGGGCCCGCAGGCGGGGCTCTGCGGCCCTGCGGTCTGCCTCAGCCTCCTCCTCACTGCAGGGGATCAGCTCAAGGATCTGCGCAAACAGGGCCGCGCCCTCATCGGCGCGGGTGCGGATGACTTTTTTGTGTTCGCCATTCAGCCGCTTTTTCATCCCTTTCAGGCCGGGCAGCTCCTCCATACCCAGCACATAGGGGGTCAGCAGATCGTAAAGCGGGGTCCATTCCCCCGCCACAGCCAGCTGTTCCACCCTGCCCAGCAGGGCGGCAGCCTTGTCCAGCCGTTCCTGTGCATCGGTATATTTTTCCAGCACGGCATTCTTTGCCTTTTCCCGGGCAGAGGGCGTTTTCTTTTCCTCGGCATCGGCCAGCTCCTGCTCCCGGTCGCCCGGGCAGTCAGCCAGCGCGGCGCGGAACAGTTCTCCTGCTGCCCTGGCACTGCGGGCAGCTTCGGCCAGCAGCAGATCATGCCAGCAGGAGGCGGCAAAGCCATTTTCCTCCTGCCACGGAGCCAGAAATTCCTCCAGCTTTTTGTCGTAATCGGGCAGGGCGCGCAGGAAATCGTAGACATGCAGGATCGTCTCGCCCGCCGCACGGTCGGTGCGGCCCTTGCCGTAGAGGTCGGCAAAGGCGCAGAAATCCGGGTCGCGGTAGGCATTTTCCAGCGTCTCGCTCAGGGCAGAAGCCCGCAGGAGCTCCACACTGCCGGGGTCTGCAGGGGAAAAGTCCGGCGGGATATCCAGCGCCTGAAAGTGCTTGCGCAGCAGGTCCAGACAGAAGGCATCGATGGTGCAGATGGGTGCGCGCTGCAGCAGCATCCGCTGGCGGGGCCGCGCGCCATTGCCGGGGTCCGCCCGGGAGGGAGAGGCGGCGCGGCGCCCCATTGCCGGGTTCCGCCTGGCTGCGCTTCAGAAGCGCCTGCCCGATGCGGGCCCGCAGCTCTGCCGCCGCCGCATTGGTAAAGGTGACGATGAGCAGACGGTCCGCATCCACGGGATGCTCCGGGTCGGTGATGAGCCGGACAGCCCGCTCGGTCAGAACAGCCGTTTTGCCGCTGCCCGCCGCCGCGCTCACCAGCAGCGCGCCGCCCCGGTCCTCGATGGCGGCCCGCTGGGCGGGGGTCCACTTGGGTTCACTCATGCCTGTTCCTCCTCTCCCTCTTCGGGCTGCCCGGGAGCCTCAAAGGGCTTTGCGGGGGCTTCCAGCGCCCGCTCCCCGATACCGGTCTCGTGGCAGCAGACAAAGCCGTAATCACACCACTGGCAGGGGCTCCGGCCCGTGACCAGCGGTTCGGCGGCAATCTGACCCTCATAGAGCTGCTGGCCCATCCGGGTCACAAGATCATCCAGATGCAGCTGGATGCGGTTCAGCTTGGCGATGTCTGCCCGCTTGTCCTTCTGGTAGGGGCTGGGCGCGCCTTTGTAATAGGAGAAGGGCAGGTATCTGCCGGTCTCGTCGGCATCCATGGCATCGAACAGCTTCTGCTCGTCCCGCACCAGACCGTCCAGTTTGTATTCCACACTGTGAGCCGCCTTTTCGCGGGTGGTGGTCTCAGGGGCCGGGTCGGCCAGCAGGTAGAGCACGCCAGCCGGTTCCGCCCCCGTAAAGCGGCCGCTTTTATCCCGGGTCAGGCTGAACAGGTAGAGCAGCATCTGGCAGTCCAGACCGCAGTAGACTTCCTTCAGGTCCAGCTTTTTGGTGCCGGTCTTGTAGTCCACCACCCGCACCCAGCGGGTGCCGTCCTCCTCCACCCACTCGTCGGCACGGTCCACGGTGCCCACCAGCTGGACGGTGCGCCCGTCCGACAGGTGATACACCTGGGCAGGCACGGCATCCTCGCCCCGGCCGATCTTCAGCTCACAGGCCACAGGCTTGAAGCTGGACTGCCGCTGCTCATCCCGCAGGTAGAGCAGCAGGCTCGTCATGCTCTTTTTCAGGCGGGAGAGCAGATAGGCAAAGCGGGCGGTATCCTCGGGCAGATAGCGCTTGGCGTACTCGTCCACCAGCAGCGTGGCAAGGCTTGCCATGGCCTCATCGTCCAGCTCCATAAAGGGCTGCAGCGCCGCCATGGGGTTGTCCGGGCCGGGGTGAGGGTCCAGCGCCATCTGCAGCACCCAGTGCATCAGGGTGCCGCTCTGGTCGGCGGAAAGCTCGGCCCGGCGGCGGGGCCTGAGCCCCAGCACATACTGCAAAAAGTAGCCGTAGCGGCAGGTATAATATTTTTCCAGCTGACTGGGCGAAATGCGCAGCTTCCGCCCCAGCAGCGCTTCCAGCGCAGGCAGGTCATGCACCTGCCGGGGGGCCGTGTCGGCCATCCGGCGCAGCAGGGCAAGGCCCTGCGGCTCGGTCTCGCCGGGGGTGTGCAGGGCTTCTGTCAGGCTGGCACGCTCGGTCTCCGTCAGGGGCCAGCCGCCGCCCAGACAGTCCAGCCCATCTGCGGGAGTGGCCGCAAGGTCCGTCAGTTCCAGCTCCGGGGCAGCTGGGGCCAGCGCTTCCACGAGGGGTTCCAGCGCAGCGCAGAGGGTCTGCCCCTGCCCCTTGGGCCAGCTGAGCCACAGCCCCTTTGCAGGGGCAGTCAGGGCCTTGTAGAAGCAGACCTGCTCACGCACCACACGGTTCTCAAAGCAGTCGGGCAGGTCGATCTCCTGCGCCATCAGGGCATCGCGGTCGGCGTGGGTCAGCAGACCCACCTCGCCGGGCGCGGCCGGGAATTCCCCCTCGGCCAGCCCCAGCACGAACACATAGTCCGGCGCGTCCAGACGCATCTTGCCTGCGCTGGCCAGCACCACCGCGTCCAGGGTCTGGGGAATGTGCCCCAGGTCGGACGAGCGGAGCAGCAGCCCGAACAGATCCTCGTATTCGGCCACGGTAACGGTCTGCTCCCCCAGCAGATGGGCCATCTCGTTCAGCAGTCCCATGACCATGTTCCACTCCCGGGCGGCTTCCTCCGCCGCCGGGATGCCCCGGCCCGCGCGGATGGCCTTTACCTGAGCAGCCTGCTGTTCCTCAGCCCCCAGCGTTTTCAGGCAGAAATACACCGCCCGGCTGATGGCCTCGGCATTGACCTCGCGCACCTTGGCCCGGAATGCATCCACCGCCCCCACGAGCAGGGCACGGGCATGTTCTGCCCGCTCCTGGTTGCGGAGGTCCTCTTCGGTCAGCTCCTGCTCCCCAAAGCCCTTGGGGCTGCGCTCGAACTTCTCCCGCCAGGCCGCCGCCGTAGGGGCCCAGGTGTAGGCATAGTTTTCCAGCGCGCAGACCTGCTCCTCGCTCAGGGCACACAGGCCGGTCTTGGCAAGGGTGGTCAGGTTCTCGGTCAGGTCGGCTCCCCGGGCGATCTCCAGCAGGGCCCGCACCGCCGTGGCCGGGGCGCTGAATTCCGGTGTGGTGGGTTCATCGCAGTACAGGGGGATCTCCGCCATCCGGAACTCATACCGGACTGCGGCACGATACTTGGCGATATCGCGGCAGACCACAGCGATCTTTCCGCACCGCACGCCCTGCCGCATCAGCCGCCGGATGGCACCGGCAGCGGCACGGGCCTCCTCCTCCCGGCTGGGCGCGGCAAAAAGCCGCACCTCGCCCGCCGGGGCATCCGCGGTGCAGCTGCCGGTTTCCAGCAGCTCTGCCACTGCGGCAAGGCCCGGGGCGTTCCGGTGGCGCAGATCCTTGCGCAAAAGCTGCGGAACGGCCACCTCCGCCCCATTTTTCCGGGCCAGCTGGCGCAGCTGTGCCGCCACCTGCTTGGCCCCGGAGAACAGGCTCAGGTCACCGGGCAGCAGGGGGGCACCATCATCGCAGAGGGCCACCGTCACGCTGGGCAGCGCCGCCAGCATGGCCCCCAGCAGCCGCTTTTTGGGGGCGTTGAAGGTATCGAACTCATCAATGAACACCGCCCGGTCCCGCAGAAACTCCGGCAGGCTGTGCCGGGCCAGCGCTTCCTCCAGCCGGGCTCCGGCCAGCTCCAGCCGGTCAGAGGGGTCCATGCCGCTGCGGGCCAGCAGGGTCTCGTAGCCCTGAAAGATGAGGGCCAGCTCACTGAGCTTACCGCTCTCGGCTCCGCAGGCACCGGCCAGCTGTGCCAGCTGCCGGCCAGAAAGGCCCGCGCTCTTCAGCTCGTCGATGGTCTGAGCCGCCATCTGGCAAAAGGCCGCACTGCGCCGGTGGCGGTGATAATAGTGGACATTGTCCTGCAGCTCCTCCAGCGCCCGGCGCACCAGCACGGCACGGCCTGCGTCAGAGAGGGTCTGCACCGCCGCGCCGCCCTCGGTGGAAAGGATCTTTTCTGCCAGACTGGTAAAAGAAAAACTCTCCACCATGCCGGACAGGGCATCCCCCAGTTCACGGTAGATGCGGCCCTCGGTGCTGGAAGTGAATTGTTCCGGCACCAGCAGGATGCTTTTTTCCCCTTTTTCGGCCCGGGTGCGGATGCGCTGGTACAACAGCGTTGTTTTTCCGCTGCCGGAGCCGCCCAGAAGTAGCTGTAACATTGTTTTCTCACTTTCTATAACGAGCTCACCCTCTCAGTCAAAGCCTGCGGCTTTGCCAGCTCTCCCGAAGGGAGAGCCTTTGGCATATCGGGTCAGCCCTGCGCAATGGATAATAATTGAGTTTATTGTACCGCAAAATTGAAGAAAAATCTATTCTGTGGTAAACTGAGGAAAAACAGCAAAACAGGAGGGGCACTTCCCCATGAAGATTCTAGCAGTTGATTACGGTGCCAGCCGCACGGGGCTTGCGGTCTGCGACCCCACCGAGTTCCTGACCACGCCCATCACCCCCCAGATCACCCTGAAGGCCCGGCCCAAGGTAGCCGCCGAGGTCTGCCGCATTGCCCAGGAGCAGAAGGCAGAGCTCATTGTGGTGGGCCTGCCGCTCAACATGGACGGCACCGAGGGCGAGCGCGCCGAGAAGAGCCGCAAGCTGGGCAAGACTTTGCAGATCTGGAGCGGCCTGCCCGTGCGGATGTGGGACGAGCGGCAGTCCACCTGTGAAGCCGCCGATATCCTGGACGAGGTGGGGACTTTTGGTGCCCACCGCAAGGCCATTCTGGATTCCGTCAGCGCCACGGTCATTCTGGAAGATTACCTCGCCTGGCGCAAGGAGCACCCCGGCGAAATTTGAACCGGAAGCAAAAAGAGACGCTTTTCAGCGCCTCTTTTTCGTTTATATGGGTAGTGTCACGGTAAAGCAGCTGCCCTGCCCGAGGGCACTGTTCACCTGAATACTGCCGCCGTGGAGCTCCAGCACCTTTTTCACCATGGCAAGGCCCAGACCGTTGCCCTGGGTGGTGTGGCTGGTGTCGCCCTGATAGAACTGTTCAAAGATGTGCGCCTGCGTGTCGGCGCGCATCCCCTCGCCCTGATCGGTCACCGAGATCATCAGGGCGCTTTTTTCTTTGCGCAGGTTCACGGCCACGGTGCCGCCCTCAGGGCTGAACTTGGCGGCGTTGTCCAGCAGATTGAGCCAGACTTCTTTCAGCAGCCCCTCGCTGCCGGTGTACTCTGCCGGGGCAAGATCGGCATCAAAATCCAGCTCCTTCTGCCGCCACTTCTGCTGGGTCACCAGCACGCTCTGGCGCAGCTGTTCATCCAGCGGGAAGGCTGCTTTGTCGGTCAGGATCGTCTGGCTCTCCACCCGGTTCAGGGTCAGAATATTCGTTGCCAGGTCGGCCAGCCGCCTGCTCTCGTCCCGGATGATGGTCAGGTATTCCTTCTGATCCTCGGGCGGCAGCTGCTCTTCCAGCAGCAGGTCGGCAAAACCGCTGATACTGACGATGGGCGTTTTGAACTCGTGGGAGAAGTTGTTGATAAAATCCTTCCGCAGGATCTCAGTGCCGCCCAACTCCTCCGCTGCCTTGTTGAAGCTCTGCTCAAACTCGACCATCTCCCGGGGCACATAGCCGTGTTCCGCGTGATTTACACGCACGGTAAAGTCCCCATTTGCCAATTTTTTCATAGCCTCAATGTTCCGCTGCAATGGGTGGATAAAAACCATCCGTATCATCACCACCATGCTCACAGCGATCAGGATGCAGACGGTATAGACAAAGGCCAGTGCACCACCGAGCTCGACCTGTCCATCGTGATAGAGAAATCCCTCGTCCACACCGGCCAGGACCAGCACGGTGCAGACGGCCAGCAGCAGAAAGACCATGAAAAAGAGGTTCAGGATCAGAAGCATGGTCAGGTTCAAGGTCTCCATGCCGCTGCGCAGACGGTTGAATGCGTTTTTCATTGGGTCACACTTTCTTCACGGCCCGGTAGCCAAGGCCACGGACGGTCTGGATCTCGAACTCCGGCCAATCATAAAAACGGTTGCGCAGACGGTTGATGTGGACATTCACGGTCTTGTCGTCGCTCTCGCTGTCGATGCCCCAGATCTCGTCCAGCAATTCCATCCGGGTAAAGGTGCGTTCCGGGTAGGCCAGCAGCTTGTACAGCAGTTCAAACTCCTTGGGCGGCAGGGTCTGCACCTCCATCCCCCGCCGCACGGTGCGGCTGTCCATATCCACCACCACATCCCCCACCGTGATCTTATGCTCATCCACGATGCGGGCCCGGCGGAGCAGGGCCTTGATGCGGAGCAGCAGCTCGGTCTTATCCGGCGGCTTGGTCATGTAGTCATCCGTGCCCACCAGAAAACCGGTGTGCTTGTCCTCGGGCAGGGCCTTGGCCGTCAGCATCAGGATGGGCATCATGCTGCCGCCATCCCGGATGGCCTGGGTCAGGGCAAAGCCATCCATTTTAGGCATCATCACATCGCACAGCAGCAGGTCAATGTGCTGGTGGTCGATGATGTCCAGCGCCGCTTCGCCGTTGAAGGCCGGAATCGCTTCGTAGCCGTTGATCTTTAAAATGGCGCAGAGCAGCTTGTTGGTGCTCACGTCATCTTCCGCAACCAGAATTTTCAGCATGGCGTTCTCCTCACTTTCTATGGTATGGCTCTATTATACACCCAAAGATAAACAAAAGATAAACAGAAATATTCACCTTGCGTTTACCTTGGTCGGGTATCCTTTAGCCATCGCAAGGGAGCACGGAGCTCCACAACAGAACAAACAACAAACATTCAAACATAAAACGGAGGATACTTACCATGATGAACCGCAAGAACATGACCGCTTCCACCCTGGACGAGACTGCGCTGGACGCTTACTACACCCTGACTGAGGGCGGTGCAAACTACGGCATCGGTCTGGCACTCGCTGCCACTCTGAACAGCCTCAAAAACCGGAACACCTCTTCTCCCGTCCGTATCGACGAGGACACGATGGATGCCTATCTGGCTGTCTCTGAGGGGTTCGACAGCATGGGTCTGGGTCTGGCCGCAATGCTGTAAACCGTATCGTACACTTTGAGAGAAAAGCGGGAGGAAATGAATATGAACATCAACACCACTTATCTGTTGACCGGCGCGGCCGGTTTCCTGGGCATCAACATCTGCACTCAGCTGATTGAACGGGGGGAGCACATCCGGGCCTTCGTCCTCAAGGGGGATCCTGCCCGCAAGTATCTGCCCGCTGAGGTCGAGGTTTTTGAGGGCGATCTGTGCAGCGCCGAGGACTGCGAAGCCTTCTTCAACATCCCCGAGGGCAGCCAGAGCGTCTGCATCCACTGTGCCAGCATGGTCACCATCGACCCGGGTTACAGCGAGAAGCTGATCGCCGTCAATGTGGGCGGCACCGAGAATATGCTTGCCGCCGCCAAGCACCACCCGGAGTGCAGAAAGTTCGTGTACGTTTCCTCCACCGGTGCTATTCCTGAGCTGCCCGCCGGGCAGCCCATCCGGGAAGTGAATCAGTTCGTCCCCTATGAAGAGGAAAAGGTGGTAGGCTGGTACAGCCGCAGCAAGGCCATGGCCACCCAGAAGGTACTGAATGCCGCCCACGCGGGCCTGAACGCCTGCGTTGTCCACCCCAGCGGCATCATCGGCCCCAACGACCCGGCCATCGGCCAGACCACCCGCACCCTGACCCAGATCCTGAACGGTGAAATGCCCATTGGCATGGCGGGCAGCTTCAACATGGTGGATGTGCGTGACCTGGCCGCAGGCACCATTGCCGCCGCCGACAAGGGCCGCAAGGGTGAATGCTACATCCTGAGCAATGATGAAGTCACCCTGAAGGAAATGTGCCGGATGCTCAAAGAGGATACCGGCTGCAAGGGCTGTAAGTTCTACCTTCCCCTTTCCTTCGCCCACCTTGCCGCAAAGCAGATGGAAAAATCGGCCGCAAAAAAGGGCACAAAGCCCGTGCTGACCGAGTTTGCGGTCTACAACCTGGAGCGCAATAACACCTTTGACTGTTCCAAGGCCAAGAACGAGCTGGGCTTTGCACCCCGTCCCTACGCCGAAACACTCCACGACACCGCCGCCTGGCTCAAAGCCACCGGCAAGATCCACTGAGGAGGTGCACCATGAAACCTGTCTGTGTGATCACCGGCGGCGGCAGCGGCATGGGCCGCGCCACGGCCAAGCTGGTCTGTGAAGCCGGATATCATGTGATTTTGGTAGGCCGCACTGCCGCAAAACTGGAAAGCGCCGTGGCCGAGCTGACCGAAGCCGGACACGAAGCCGAAACCTTTGCCTGTGACCTCTCTGACCGTGCCAGCTGCGAAAAGCTGGCACGGCACGCCGTGGAACGTGGGCAGGTGAAAGCTCTGCTCCACATTGCTGGCATGAGTCCCCACATGGGCAGCCCGGAAGCCATCCTGCGCGCCAACGCGCTGGGCACAGTCAACATCAATGATGCCTTTTACCCGGTCATGGCCCCGGGCGGCTGTGTCATCGATACTTCCAGCATAAGTGCCTATCTGGCCCCCTCATTCATCATGCCAAAGCGGGTCTATCCCCTCGCCCGCACCGACCGGGAAAAATTTTTGAAAAAGATGATGGCTCGCATCAACCTGATGCCCAAAAACGCCCGCACCGGTGTGGCCTACTCCATCAGCAAGCATTTCGTCATCTGGTTTGCCAAAACCGATGCCGCCCGCTTTGGTGCCAAAGGGGTGCGCTGCCTCAGTGTGACCCCCGGCAACTTTGATACTCCCATGGGCCAACTGGAAAGCGCCGAAGCCCAGACCTTTACCGCCCATTCCGCCCTCAAGCGGAACGGCAGGCCAGAAGAGATCGCCGCGCTGTATGCCCTGTTGCTGGACGAACGGCTCGGTTATCTCACCGGCACAGACATCGTCATGGACGGCGGTGTCATTGCCAGTGGGGTCAGAGGCCTTTCCCGCTGACCGATATATCCCCCATTCTCTCCATTCAGCACAAAACCGGCTTTCCTGCTGCCACAGGAAAGCCGGTTTTGTCATTTTCAGTTGTTACTGTGCCTGATATGTCTCAATGCTGACGCTGTTGATGGTGATCGTTTCCGTGGGCTTCTGGTTCTCATCCACGGCGGCCTGAGCGATGGTGTCCACCACGTCCATCCCCTCGTACACCTGGCCCAGCACGGTATCGGTGTAGTCGAGGTAGGGTGCACCGCCAACGGTCTGATAGGCCGAGACGACCTCAGCGCGATAGCCTGCACTGTTCATCTGGTCGGTGAGTTCCTGGGTGATGGAATCCCCGCCGGGCAGAGTGGACATGATATAAAAGACGCTGGCGCACTTGCCGGAGGAGTCCGCCGCCATGCAGAGGGCACCGGAATAATGGTGGAGCTTGTCAGTGGCCTCAGCCGGGTAGCGGCTGGGGCGTCCCAAGGGGGGGGCGGAACAAAGA
>OGPN01001690.1_pt1 | contig 13846 bp, 16 predicted proteins | sample 1552941 | NCBI WGS metagenome assembly OGPN01 (sample SAMEA2580220, study PRJEB22360) | human gut metagenome | biome: human gut; feature: human-associated habitat; material: faeces | place: Denmark | collected 2008/2010
AAACGGCGTCCGCCGTGAAAAACCTGCGGGTTCTCGGGGTGTTCACCCATCTTTCGTCGGCAGACGGCGACGACGCAACCGACCGCCGCATCACCGAAGCGCAGATAAAAAACTTTATGGAAGCAGAACTTGTCGTCAAAAACGAAAAGGACGTCCCCTTTTATGCCGAAAACAGCGCGGCGCTCATAAAGTACGGCAGATTTTTCGACGGCGCGAGAATCGGAATCGCGCTGTACGGCGTAAACCCCGTCCCGGGCGACAAAACGCCTCTTTTGCCCGTGATGACTTTTCGCGCGGCGGTAATTGCGATAAACACGGTGAAAAAGGGCGATTTTATCGGGTACTCGCGCGGGTATCGGGCGAAAAAAGATATGCGCGTCGCGATAATATCGACAGGTTACGCCGACGGACTCCCGCGGGCGTTGTCGAACAAGGGAATGATTTTCTGCAACGGGCAATTTCTGAAAATCGTCGGAAAAGTTTCGATGGACAGCGTTGCCGTCGATGCGGGCGACGCAGACGTGAAAATTATGGACGAAGTCGTCGTTTTCGGCGACGAGATAACGGTCACGGACGTCGCAAACCGCGCGGATACTCTGCCGTACGAGATTCTGACGGGCGTTTCGGAAAGGGTGAAAAGGGTTTATAAAAGCCCGTAATGCCGAAGGCACATCACTCCGAAAGGAACATCGCGTCGTTTGGAGCATTACGCCGAAAGGCACATCGCGTCGCAAGACACATCACTTGCCGCAAGGCAAACAAAAGCCCCGCAAAAGCGGGGCGTTTTTAACGGATTATTACTTTTATTACTTGTTGTTTTTGATGAAATCTTTAAGTTTTTTGGTTTCCATCTTCCAGTAAATCGTCTTAATCGGCGGGCAGATCGCAAACAGGAATCTTGCGAAGGTGAACAGTCCGCAGGGGTAAACGTATTTCTTCTTGCGTTCGATACCCTTTACCATTTTCTTTGCCACGTGAGCGGGGCTTTGTACGGGGAAGGGTTTCTTGAACTCCTTGGGATTTGCGGTTTTGAAGAAGTTCGTATTCGTTGCGACGGGATACAGGCAGGTCATAGTCACGTTTTCGGGAAGTTCCAGACGAAGACCTTGCTGGAAGCCTTGCGTGCCGAACTTCGACGCCGAATACACGCAGTAGCCGGGCATAGCCATCTGACCGATTGCGGAAACGGTGATGCAGAAGTGTCCGTCGCGGCCTTTTAAGAAATCAAGGTATTTGCCATAGGTATACATCGGCGAAATCGTATTGACCTGAAACATTCTGTTGACGCGATCCCAGTCGGCGTAGTTGTACTGTTCGTAATAAGGGAAGCCGGCGTTTGCATAAAAAATGTCGATTGTGCCGAGTTTTTCTTTTGCGACCTCGAAGATTTTGTCGATGCCTTCCTTGTTGCCGACGTCGCATTGCATGGGGAAGACCTTGCTTTGGTCGAACGTGGAAATGACGTCCGTTTTAAGGTCGACGGCAAGGATTTTGTTGTTGCCTTGCACCAGAAGTTTCAATGTTTCGAGACCGATACCGCTGTTTGCGCCGGTCAGAACGATTTTTTTACCGGTAATCATAAACGTGCTCCATATTATTTTGATAATAACATAATAGCACAACGCCGAAAAAATGAAAAGCGTTTTGAAAAACGAAATTGCCGCGGGGCGTTAATTTCCCGCAAGATTGTTTGACTTTAATATAAAATATTTATATAATAAATAAAAATCGGAAAAGGGAGAAGAAAAGACGATATGCTGACCGTAAATTACGTTGACGACGACGATGAATTGATGAGAATTTACGACCGCGCGGGGGTGACGGGCGCAAACACGAGCGGTATCAACGCGGTGCTCTTCGACGACGACGAGGGCGTGGGCGTATGCAAAATGGTGCTTCGCGACGAAGGAATCCTGATTGTATCTTTCGACGTCGCAAAGGACAAGGCGGAAGATCCGTCTGTTTCCGACTTCTTTTTCAGGACGATTCTTTTTAAACTGTCGATGAGCGAAGTCAATATTCTTATTGCACCCGACGACAGGCTTGAAAAATTCGGATTCAAAAAACAAGGAGATCTGATGGTTGTTGCCGCGCGGGACGTAGTTTTCCCGTCGTCTTGCGGCGAGAATCACTAAATCGATAATTAACCGAATAAAATCGGCGTATAAAGCGTCGATTTTTCCATTAAGGAGCATATATGGAAGAATTTGCAAAACCAACCAACTTTATTGAAGACATCATTGACGCCGACCTTAAAAGCGGCAAGCATACGTTTATAGCGACGCGTTTCCCGCCCGAACCGAACGGGTATCTGCATATCGGCCACGCAAAAGCCGTCTGCATAAATTTCGGCATTAAGGAAAAATATCACGGCACGTGCAATCTGCGTTTCGACGACACCAACCCGTCGAAAGAAGACGTCGAATACGTCAACAGCATTCAGGAAGACATTAGGTGGCTGGGTTTTGAATGGGACGCGCTTTATTATGCGTCCGATTACTTTGAAAAAATGTATTCGCTTGCGGAAGGGCTTATCGAAAAAGGGCTTGCGTACGTCTGCGATTTGTCCGCGGAAGAAATCAGCAAAACCCGCGGCACGCTTACCGAGCCCGGCGTAAACAGCCCGTACCGCGACAGAAGCGTGGAAGAAAACCTGCGACTTTTCAGGGAAATGCGCGCGGGAAAATACGACGACGGCGAAAAGGTTCTCCGCGCGAAAATCGACATGGCGGCGAACAATATCAACATGCGCGATCCCGTCATTTACCGTATCGTGAAAGCGCCGCACCACAGACAAGGCACAAAATGGGTGATTTATCCCATGTACGACTTCGCGCATCCTTTGGAAGACGCGATCGAGGGTATCACGCACAGCTGTTGCAGTCTTGAATTTGAGGATCACCGTCCCTTGTACGACTGGGTTGTCGAAAAGTGCGGATTTAATCCCCGCCCGAGGCAAATCGAGTTTGCAAGGCTCAACCTTACCCACACGATTATGAGCAAGCGTTATCTTCGTCAACTTGTCGAAGACGGCGTGGTCGAAGGGTGGAACGATCCCCGTATGCCGACATTAAGCGGTATGCGTGAAAGGGGATATCCCGCGGAAGCCATCCGCGATTTCTGCTCCCGCATCGGCGTGGCAAAGGCAAACAGCGTCGTCGATATCGCGCTTCTGGAACACTGCGTCCGCGAAAACCTTAACGAAAACGCAACGCGCGCAATGGCGGTTCTGAAACCGTTGAAACTCGTTATCGAAAACTATCCCGAAGGGGCGACGGAAACCGTCGAAATCGAAAACAATCCCAACAAAGAAGGCGCGGGCACGCACACCGCGACTTTCAGTCGCGAACTTTTCATCGAAGAAAGCGACTTTTCGCTGAATCCCCCCGCAAAATATTTCCGCTTAAAACCCGGCGGAATGGTAAGGCTCAAAGGCTCGTACATCGTCGAATACGCCGGTTGCGACGTCGACGAAAACGGCAACGTCAAAGAAGTGCGCTGCAAGTATATCGAAGACAGCAAATCGGGCGGCGCAAACGCGGGCATCAAGGTCAAGGGCGTAATACACTGGGTGAACGCAAACGACTGCGTCGACGTAACTGTAAATCGTTTCGATTATCTTATCAACGACGTCGAAGGCGACCTTATGGATCGCGTCAACAAAAATTCAAAGACGGTTGTCCGCGCGAAAGCCGAAAAATTCATCGTCGAAAACGCAAAGGCGTACGACCGCTTCCAGTTTATGAGACAGGGCTATTATATGGCGGTAAGCACTTTCGACAAATCCGCGCCCGTGTTCAACGAAGTCGTGGGGCTGAAAGACAGCTTCAACAAATAAGACAAAAAAAGAAAAACGCCGTCAACTTTTTTATGAAAAGCGTTGATATGTAAACTATTTTAGTTTATAATAGTTAAGAAGTATCTTGAAACCACGATGGTTTTTTCGTGATTTCGACCATTGTTTAAGGAGATAAATTATGGCAGTATGTAAAACTTGCGGTTCAGTAGTCCATCAGGGCGACTCGTTCTGCCCCGTTTGCGGACAAGGCCTGTTCAACCCCGAAGACGCGCTTATCTGTTCGGCTTGCGAAACGCCGAATGCGCCCGGGACGCGCTTTTGCAAACATTGCGGCGCGGTGCTTCTGAGAAAGCCCAAGACGGTTCAATGTCCCGTATGCGGCAGCGAAAACGCCGAAGACGCCTTATATTGCACGGCTTGCGGCAGCGAAATGCCCGGCGATTTCGAAAAAGAGTTCGAGGTGGAAAGCATCGAAAGACTGCAAGCGGTTTTGCCGCTCATCCACTCTTATGCCGAAAAGTTCAACGGCGAATTTGACAAACTTTCCGAAGAAGAATTGAAAAATTCCACGTACGTTTGTCCGGTATGCGGCAAGCGCAACAGCATTTCCGACGAAAAGTGCCGTCGTTGCGGCAGAGATAAGAACAGAAGTCTGTACCTTGCAAGCAAGCAACGTATCCCTTCGTTCGAAGACGCCGTCGAGGTGCCCGACGTACCGCACACTCCCGTGGTCGAGCCCGTATTCCCGGTGAAAGCGGACAAAAAGCCTGAGTTTATAAACGGTAAAAAGTCTGCCGACAGCAAACCCGGAGGGGGCGGCGGACAAGCCGGTTACGCAGGCGGCTATGCTTATTCGGGCGACGGATTTATGCAAAATTCGCCCATAGTACAGCCCCTTGCAATCGTTCCGTACGTCACGCAGGAACAGCCCTTGTGGCAGTATGCGTCCAAGGCGGATTATGAAAGAATGCGTCGTAATAACGCAAAAAAATAACGGGGGAATTATGGATAAAAAAACAGAAAACGTTAAAAACGAAAAAGTCGTATTTTACGCTCCGTTGCCGGTCAACAAACCGTATCCTATCATAAGGCCCAGCGAAAAAATCCAACTTCAACCCACGGTAAATCCCGTTGCGATCGTTCCTTACCTGTCTGCGGGCGAGGAAGAAGAAACCGTCGCGCAGTCCGCGGCGGAACAACAGACCGTTGCCGCAAGAAAGACGGAAAAACGCGCGTCGGCACGTGTGTCGGGCGTTCTTATGCTTATCATCGCCACGCTGTCGATAATTCTGTTCGGGTTGTCGTTCGCGGCGAAATATCCCATTGCGGGAGCGGAAAAATACATCAGCCTTAAATACTTTGCCGATATGTTCGACGTGATGCTCAAAACGCACGAGTTTGCAAAGTTTGACATCGTTTTCGCGCCGTATCTTATCGCCGTCGCCTACGTTGCGATAATCGTCAACTTCATTTTGTCGATAATCGCGATTTCCACGGGAAAGAGAATAGGATTTACCCTTTGCGCGGTCATAGCGTTCCTGTGCTTTGTCGTCGCGGCGTTTTATGAGATGAAATTCTTCTCTCAGATCAAAAATCTGGGCAATCTGCTTTCGCGCGATTGCGGTTGGCCCTCGATAATGCTGATTATTATCGGCGGCGCAAACCTTGTGTTCGCATTCGTCTGCAACATAATTTGTCCTAAACACAGAATTCAGGAAACTGTCGAGTTTTAAGCGGAGGTTATATAATGAAAAGAAAAAACAAAAAAGTAGTTGCCGAATCTTTGCCCGTGAACGCGGAAGAAACCATTAAAAACGCCCGCGCGGAAATGAAGGACGAAGATTTTTCTGAACTCAGAATTCAAAAGTCCGAAGCAACGCCCATTCCGCAAGGGAAACCCGCGGCGGCTGCTCCCGCTCCGCAAAACGCGCAAAAAGTCCCGCCCGAGATTGCAAATCCCGTCGAATATGCGGTGATGCGTCCCGTGGCAGGCGGTCTTCAACCCATAATTGCACCCCGCGGTCAGGTTCAGCTTAACCCCGTCGTAGTGCCTGTGGCGTTCGTGCCGTACGCAACGCAAAACCAACCCGTTTTGCAAATCGACAATAAACCCAAACAGCAACAACCGTTGCCCGAAGTCAAGGATCAACCCCTTGATAAAAAGGCGGCGCGCGCGGCAAAACGCCGCGATAAAAAGCTCGAGTTTGTCGGGGATGACCTTTCCGCAGAAAAAGCAATCAAGAAAACGAAAGCCAAAAACCGCGCGTTTGCGGCAATCCTTTTCGTTATCACCCTTGGATTCTTTGCGTTTGTCATTCTCAACCACTTCGCGGCAGAACTTAAAATCACAAGCCTTGCGCTTGCCCCCGGCGAGCCCGATATCATTGCCGGCTGGATGAACTTCAATACAAGCAACCTTATCGCACAAGTCCCGCTGTTCCTTTACACCGTGGTATGCGCGATTGCTCTTGCGACGCTTATCGTGGAATTCGTGGGGCTTTGCAACGGCCATGGATACCACATCTGGATTTCCGCGCTTATTCTGTTCGTATTGACGGTGGCGGGCGCAGTTATCTGTGCAACCGTTCCCGCATTCAAAGCGCTTAACGTTCCTTTGAACCCGATTGCGAAGGGCAGCTTCGTATGGCGTCTTGCGATGGTGTCGGTGGTATTTTTGATTTTCGCGCTTTGCTTCATTCCAAGGAAGCCCAAGTTCGATAACGACGACGATTTAAGCGATCTGATTTAACAAAAGACAAAGAAAAATCCCGCGGAGCCCGCGGGATTTTTGTTTGCGCTTTTTCGTTTTGTTCGTTTAATATTCTACGCCGGGGATTTCTTCCCATTCAAGGACTTCTTCCCACGTCTTATTATGTTCGATGCAATAAGAATACAACGCAATCGTACTTTGTCCGAATTTTTCAGCGAAAATCGAATTGCCCATTACCATATATAAGGGCACCAAATCTCCGCCTATAATTTCCACGTAATCTTTCTCAATTCCGTTCATTCTTTTATCTCCTTCGTATTATTATCTGTTGGAACAATTATTTATTAAAAAATGTCGTTTCCTTTTGAGTCCACGCCGACGACGCACTCGAACCCTTCGACTTCGAGTTTCGTTACCGCTTCCGACAAAAGCTCCGGAAAAGCGATGACTTCCGCCGACTTAATCGCCGATTTATAAAACGCGCCCGCTCCGCCGATTGCGACGAAGTAAACCGCGCCGTTTCGTTTTATCGCGTCCACTACCGCGCGCGTGCGCGCGCCTTTACCTATTATACCTTTAAGTCCCGCGTCCAGCATATCGGGCGTATAAACGTCCATGCGTTTCGACGTAGTGGGGCCGCAACTGCCGTATGGTTCGCCGTCTTTTGCGGGAGTCGCGCCCGTGTAATAGACAAACGAATTCCGAAGGGGGAAAGGTAAAGGCTCATTGTCTTTCATAAGGGCGAAAATCTTTTTGTGAGCGGCGTCGCGCGCCGTGTAAATCGTGCCGCTTATCGACACGATATCGCCCGCATTCAGCGTTTTCAGTATTTCAATATCGCTTGTTTCGACCTTAATCATTTATCCCTCGATTATTCTTTCGCCGTGGCGCGAGCAATGGCATTGTACGGTGACCGCGACGGGCAGTCCCGCAATGTGGGTGTTTTCCGTTTCGATAAACACGCGAAGGGCGGTAACGTCGCCGCGGAAGCCTTCCGCGCCGATGCCCAAAGCGTTGATTTTTTCAAGCATTTCCTTTTCAAGGGAAGAAAGATATTCGTCGGGGTTTTCCTTGTCCAAGTCGTTCAAAAGGGCGTGCTTGCTCATAATCGCCGCCTTTTCCATCGTGCCGCCGACGCCGACGCCCAGGATTACGGGCGGACACGGGCAACTGCCTGCGTCTTTCACCGTTTCCACAACCTTTTCGACCACGCCCTCGACGCCGTCCGCAGGAGTTAGCATAAAAAGCCGCGACATATTCTCGCTGCCGAATCCTTTCATCATGCAGGAAACTTTCACTTTGTCGCCTTTCACGACGCGCGTGTGGATAATCGCGGGGGTGTTGTCGCCCGAGTTTTTGCGGGAAAGCGGATGCACGGACGATTTGCGGAAGTTTTCATACGCTTGTCTTACGCCGTCGTTTACGGCGTCTTCGACGTATTTCCCGGAAAGAGCGACGTCCTGCCCGATTTCCAAGAATACGACGGCAAGCCCCGTATCCTGACATACCGGCGAGTTTGTATCCCGCGCGATTTCGGCGTTTTCGGTCAGGACTTTCAGCGCGAAGCTTTCGCGTTCGTTTGCGCCTTTTGCCGCTTTCAGACGGCAATATACATTTTCGTCAAGGTGCGTTCCGATGTTCTCAAAAATTTCCCTGACCGCGTTTTCGATTTTTATCGTGTCGATTATCATACTTCACCTTTTTACCGATATAGTATAACATAATATCGCTTGTAAAGCAAAAAAAACCGTGATACAATATTAAACGAGGTTAATATGTCACTGAGAATAATGTCGATCGCCAGCGGCAGTCACGGGAACTGCACTTATATCTCGTCGGAAACGACGCATATCCTTGTGGACGCAGGGGTAAACTTGAAAAGAATTTCAGACGCGTTGAAGACAATCGGCGTGGGAATTATGGATTTGTCGGGAGTTGTCGTCACGCACGAGCACGACATATTTCGGGACTTTCCGCTCTTTCAAACGCCGGCGTCAAGGTGTACGCGCACGAGCGGGTTATGCCGCATATCGCGCGCCGTATAGGGCCGATTCCGTTTGAAAACGTAGATTTTTTCGACGCGGGGTTTGCAATCGGCGATATTGCGGTTTATCCGTTCAGAATACCGCACGACACGGTATATCCGCTTGCGTATACGTTCGTGTCCGGCGGCGCAAGGGTTTCCGTCGCAACCGACATCGGTCATATAACCGAAGGAATTTTAAGTAATTTGAAGGGTAGTCAGGTAGTATTGCTGGAAGCGAATCACGACGTGGAAATGCTGATGAAAGGCTCGTACACGCAACGGCTCAAAACACGTATTTCGGGCGCAAACGGGCATATTTCCAACGATTGCGCCGCAAACGTCGCGGCCGTCCTTGCACACAGCGGGCTGAAAACGCTGATTCTCGGGCATATGTCCGAGGAAAACAACTGCCCGGAACTTGCTTTTTCGACGGTATTGTCCGCCCTTGACGCAAACGGGTTTTCGGACAAAGTCCGCGTCGAACTTGCATATCAGAATAAATGCGGAGAACTTATCGAAGCCGATGAAAAATAAGAATTTCAAGTTTTCAAACACGGGCAACGCGTTTCTCGTTGCGTTTGCGACCTTTTACGTCCTGAGCCTTATTTACGAATTTTCTTTCCGTTTCACAAGCGGAATGAGCGGAGCGGCGGCGTGGTGTCAGTATCTTATCAACCCCGTTGCGTTCATAGGCTCGATGCTCGTTTACGCAAAGCGTAAAAACGTCCACGTCGTGTCCGCGACGAAACTCAACAAAAAAATCGGGCTGAAACAAATCGGCATACTTTCGCTGTTGTCGGTATGCTGCATTATGGCGTTTTTGCCCGTGTCGAACATATTTTTGGACATACTTTCAAGGCTCGGGTTCGATATGAGCCTTAATATCGTCGATACGACGGCATCGGTCGGCGCATACTTTTTGGGGCTGTTACTGCTTGCGGTGCTTCCTGCGTTTGCCGAAGAGTTTCTGATGCGCGGCGTCGTCCTGAACGCGGCGTCGAGAAAGCGCGATTACTCCTATGCGATTCTTATCACCGCGGGTATGTTCTCGCTCATGCACGGCAACCCGATACAGACGGTGCATCAGTTTTTGCTGGGCGCGGTGCTTGCCTACGTCGTGCTTGTGTCGAAGTCGCTGTGGGCGGGGATTTTCCTGCATTTCTTCAACAACTTTTTAAGCCTGACGCTGGAATACCCGTACGAAGCGATTATGAAAAATACGAGCTTGGGCTCGATGCACGTCGGATACCGGTATCTCATCTGGATTGTGGCGATACTTTTGGGCGGCACGCTTGTCGTATATCTTCTGAAAAAGTTCACGAAAGTAAGCGCGCCGAAACGCGTTGAAATTTTGCCGGATAACGCTGAAGTCATCGACGTTTACGAAAATAAGGACGGCGTTTATTCCACTGAAAAGACCTTGTCCGTAAAAGCACAAGAAAGCAAAAACGACTTTGCGGCGGCATTTAGGGATTTGTGCGGAATTTTCAAAAAAGGCGGATTAAAGGCTGCTTATAATAAGATAAACACCATAATCCGCGATATTACGCCCGAAGACGACGAAATGACCGAGATGTCGCGCGAGGACTTTTTCCCGTCGAATATCAAGCTTGTTTACGTCATTCTCGCGGTAATCTGGATTATCTCGCTGGTCAGCGGATTTTTGAATTGATGACAAAACGTTTCGCAAAAAACGGCATATATGCGTTCTCGATGCTCCTTATCGCAATCTTCCGGATTATGGTTTCGGAAGGGGTTTTGTCGGGGTTGTCCGTGCTCGGTTCCGACGCCGTGTGGAGCGTCGTCGTGCAAGTCGGATTTATGGGCGTCGTGCCGCTTTTACTATACGTAATATATCTTAAATTTTCCCGGGACAAGCACGCCTTAAAAACAATCGCGGCGGAGTTCAAGTACGATTCGTTGCCCGCAAAAAAAAGTTGGGTTTATATTTTCCTTATTTCGATTTTCGCAACCTTTATGGTGACGTGTTTGTCAAACGTCTGGTACAATCTTATTTCGGTTATCGGGTACACACCCTTGGTTTCAAAACCGCTTGTTTACGACAATATCGGCGTACTGTTTGCGGATATCGCACTCACGGCGATTCTTCCCGCGACGTTTGAAGAGTTCACAAACCGCGGACTTTGTTACGGCGCAAACGAAAACGCGCGGTTTCCGACTTTTGCGATAATTCTTTCGGCACTGATGTTCGCGCTGATGCATACGAACGTCACGCAGGTGTTTTACACGTTCTTCTTCGGGCTTATTACGGGCGCGCTCGTTTACGTCACGAAAAGTATATATCCCGCGATGTTTTGCCATTTCGTCAACAACTTCGTTGCGGTGATGCGCGATTACGGACGGCAAACGGGAAAAGGCTTCGATTTTCTGAACAAGGCGTACGGTTTTCTGCTTGGCACGACCAAAGGCGGAATAATCGCCACGATATTGTTTATACTCGTTGCGTTTTTGATGTTTGTACTGTTTTTGAAGACGTCGGTTATTGAGAGCGACAAAAGGATCGAAAAAGGCAAAGAAGTCGCGTTTTGCAAGGAAGAGGCCGCACGGCTTGACAACGCGCCGCTGTATTTTGCGATAACGCTGAATGCGCTTATTACGATATTTACCTTTGTATGGGGGGTTATAAGATGAAAATCAACGTCGTGTGCGTGGGCAAGATAAAAGAAAAGTATTTTACGGACGCGATAAACGAATACGCAAAAAGAATTTCAAGGTTTGCGGAGTTTAAGGTTATCGAGTGCGCGGAATTCCCCGTGAAAAACCAAAGCGCGGCGGAAGTATTACAGTCTGTCGAAAAGGAAGGCGAGAAAATACTCGAATGTGTCAAAGGGTATGTCATATTGACAGCGATTGACGGAAAAATGCTGGATTCCGTGGAGATTTCGCGGTTAATGAGTGTCAAAATGACAGTGGGCGTTTCCGAGATAACTTTCATCATAGGCGGCAGCAACGGCGTGAGCGACAAAGTGAAAAACCGCGCCGATTTCAAAATTTCTTTCGGGAAAGCGACTTATCCCCATCAGCTTATGCGCGTGATTTTGTCGGAGCAGATTTACCGTGCGTTTTCGATAATGAACAATCTGCCGTACCATAAATAACTTTTATTATTACTTCAAATCAGGTCAAACGAAAAAGTTTTTTCATATTATGTCGTATGATTTACGCGTACGACGATTTATTGAACGACCTTAAAACAAGAAGAAATTATTTTTCAATCGGACAAACCGTGTTTTCGCGCGAAATTTTCGCATTTGTTAAAGGACGGGGGAATCCGCACGCGCTCATATTCGGCGGGATTCACGCACGAGAGTGCGTTACCGCCGACGTCGTGATGCGGCTTTACGATAATTACGACGAAAGTTTGCCGGCGATATGTTTCGTGCCGCTTGTAAACCCGGACGGCGCGATGCTTGTGAAATATTCGCTTGACGGGGCGGAGTTTTCGTCGCGCGAATTTTTGAAACGGGTGAATAATAATTCAACGGATTTTTCAAAATGGAAAGCAAACGGGCGGGCGGTAGACCTCAACGTAAACTTCGACGCGGACTTCGGAAAAGGCGAAAGCAACGTGTTTTATCCCGCGCCCGAAAACTACGTCGGTGAGCGTCCGTTTTCCGAGCCCGAAACGCTTGCCATGAAAAAATTGACTGAAAAATTCGGTTTCAAAGCGTCGATGTGTCTGCATACAAAGGGAAATCTTATCTATTATGGCTATAAAAAATTGAAATGTTATAAAAATTATGTTAAAATGATTGCAGCCGCAACCGGACTTCCCGCCGTGACAAGCGACGGCAGCGCGGGTGGCTACAAGGACTGGTTTTTGAAAAACGGCTTTGGATTTTCGATAACGGCGGAACTCGGCGACGACTATCTTTTTCACCCGATTTCGCGCGATTACACGGCGGAATTTGCGAAAATCCTTGAAAACACGCCGAAAATACTTGCAAAAATCGGTGAAGAAATATGGATGAAAAGTTTATGCGCCGCGCAATCGAGCTCGCAAAACAGGCGGAAACTTTCGACGAAGTCCCCATCGGCGCGGTCATCGTCCTGAACGGAGAGATCGTCGCGGAAGGCAACAACAGAAAAGAAAGGGACAATTCGGCAATTTCGCACGCGGAAATCGTCGCGCTTAAAAACGCCAACGAAAAACTCGGCTGGTATCTTTCGGACTGCGAAATGTACGTGACGCTCGAACCGTGCGCGATGTGCGCGGGCGCGCTTATAAACAGCAGGCTGAAAGCGGTTTACTTCGGCGCGTACGACCAAAAAGCCGGCTGCTGCGGCACTCTTTACGACCTTCCGACGGACAAGCGGTTCAATCACAGACTCCACGTCGAAGGCGGCATCTTGAAAGACGAATGCGCCGCGCTTCTCACGGAATATTTCAGAAAAAAACGCAAAAAAGACAGCGACATACAAGGTGAAAAATGATTATTATCGGTCTTGGCAACAAAGGACTTTCCTATAAAAACACATATCACAACATGGGTTTCGACGTCGTGAGCAAACTCGCGAAAGAGCTGGGCGTCAGGTTTTCGCATACCGAGTGCAAGGCAAAAACCGCCGTTACGAACGTGAACGGGAAACGCGTCGTCCTTGCAAAACCCGAAACGTATATGAACCTTTCCGGCGAGTCGGTCAGGGAACTTATGGGGAAATATAAGGAAACGGCGGACGGCATAATCGTGATTTACGACGATATCGACATCGCAATCGGCACGATCCGCGCAAGGAACGCGGGAAGCGCGGGCACTCACAACGGAATGCGGAATATCGTGGAATGCTTGAACGGCAATACTGCTTTCAAGCGTATCCGCATCGGCACGGGATTCGACCACGGCAACGTGCCCCTTTACAACGTCGTGTTGTCGAAAGTCAAGGGCGAAAACAAAACGCTTGTCGACGCCTCGACCGACTTTGTCGCAAACGAACTTTTGTCGTTTTTGAAAGACGGCGACTTTGACAAACTTATGAGAAACGTCAACGGATTTAAGCCCGAATGACGAAAAATATAAAAACGAAATGTACGACTTTTTGAGACTCGAAAACTTAAAAGGCGACTTCAAAAACCTTCTCGACGCAGTACGGGGTGGCAAAGCCACCACGGCGTTTTCGCTTGTCCAAGGAGCAAAAAACCACGTTACAAGTGCAATTCCTGGCGTTAAACTGCTGATTGTGCCGGATAGACTTGCCGCCGAAACCGCATACACTCGTCTGAAAGCGTACGTGAACGACCGCGTCGTGTTTATCCCCGACAAGGACGACGTACTCTTGAACAGAAAGGCGG
>OGPN01001693.1_pt1 | contig 13834 bp, 10 predicted proteins | sample 1552941 | NCBI WGS metagenome assembly OGPN01 (sample SAMEA2580220, study PRJEB22360) | human gut metagenome | biome: human gut; feature: human-associated habitat; material: faeces | place: Denmark | collected 2008/2010
TGTCAAACTTTACATATCCCCGATACTGGATATGTTCAACGGTAAGATAATCTCCTATAACGTCTCTAAAAGTCCTAACCTTGATCAAGTTCGCAACATGCTCGACAAGGCGTTTGCAAAGTTCGACAACCTTGACGGGCTTATTTTACACTCGGATCAAGGATAGCAATATCAGGCATAAGGCTCTCATCGATCAATGGAATCTTAACCCCCGTCTTACTGTCTGTTACTACAGCAAACTGTGTAACTTCGGAACCTGTACCACTTGTTGTCGGCAGGGCAATCAGTTTGATCTTCTTCTGATTATCAGGATTCTGCTTCTCTTCAATCTTCTTAGCCATATATACAATAGCTTTCGCCGCGTCAATGGAAGAACCTCCTCCAAGAGCAACTACGATATCACAGTCCTTATCCTGCAAAAATGCGATACCCCTTTCAATCAGATCCATTGGTGGATCAGGGACTACTTCGCTGAAAACGGAAACTTCTTTGCAATTAGACAATTTTTTCAAAATCATGTCTGCCATTCCTGAATCTACCATGAACTTGTCAGTAATCAGGACCGCATTCTCGTCTTTTTCTTCAAGAAGTGCGTCGATGGCATCCTCACTGAATAAAACTTCAGTGGAAAGTTTAAACCGTTTCATTTTCCTCCTCCTTTCTGTTTCTGTACTTTTCTCTATACTCAGATGGCGTTAATCCAGTCTTCTTTTTGAAGGCCTTACTGAAGTAATTCGCTTCATTGTACGCCAGATCCAAGGCAATATTAAGCACCGGAATATCTGTGTTGACCAGCATTTCTTTTGCCAGGTCCATCTTCCGGTCTGTCACATAGGTGATGAAATTCACACCCATTTCTTTTTTGAATATCTTACTTAAATAATAAGTACTGATATTCACATGGTTTGCAACATCCTCTAAACTGATACCCTTCTTTAAGTTTCTCTCTATGTAATCAATAACGGCCTTCATGCCGCCTTCTGAAAGCTTACCTTTGATATTCATCTTATCAAAGAGAATGTCTACCATCTTGATAATTTCATTATAGGCATCATGCTTATTATTATAGAGAAGATACTTAATCTTAAGCTTCTCCATCTGAACTACAAGTTCGTTCGTATCTGTGATTCCAAGTTCCTCACTAATACGCACAACTGCCTTTGCAACCTCCTGTAGTCTCTTTGATATAATATTAACATCATGCTCCTCTAAGTATAACTGGTCTATGTACTCTCTTAAAATGTCTACAGAAGCTTTGTAAGAGCATTTTTTTAATTCCATTTCGAACTTTGAAAGCAATTTATTACTCTTTCCGGTCTGTCGTCCCTCTCCTAAACGGCTTGCAAATGACTTCACAGACTCAAGTAAAACCTCTTTTCTGATAGGTTTGAGCAGGAAATCATCAACCTTCAACTTTATTGCTCTGTGTGCAATATTAAAATCATCATATGCCGTTGTTATAATAATAACAGCCTTCGGAAGTTTTTTCCTTGCATATTTGATAACTTCCATACCATCCATTCCAGGTATGTTAATATCTACCAGCATGAGATTGATATCTTTTGAATCAATCATCTCTACTGCCTCGAAGCCGCTTTTCGCTTCTCCGACAATTTCTACATCCAGAAGATTCTCCTCAAGAAAAATCTTCATGGAGGTTCTTTCTAATTCTTCATCCTCAACAATTAATATCTTATACAAGTCAACTCTGCCTTTCTATTCCTGTACCAATGGCACTTTTATTGTCACCTTCGTTCCAAGAGAAGGTTTATTTTCACTTTCAATGGATAACGCATATTCATTTCCAAAATAATGAATCAGTCGGGAATTGATATTATAAAGTCCTACAGATCCCTTTTCATTATCTTTATACGCATCCCCGCGTAAAACGCTGACTATTTTTGACTGGGACATGCCATCACCATTATCAATAATGTCAATGCATAAATCTCCATCTTTCTCGATTCCATTCACTTCGACCATTCCACCGGATGCCTTATTCTCAACTGCATATTTAATGGAATTCTCCACAAGTGTTGTCAGAGATAAAAACGGAAGCTTCACACTGTAATATGCCTCCGATATATTAATGGAATACTGCAGCCTACTTCCCAGGCGAATCTTCTGAATCTTAAGATAATTCTGCACATGGGTCAGTTCCTCTCTGAGTGGGCTTAATGGATCTCTGCTCTTTCTCAAAATGTAGCGCATCATATCCGCAAACGCATAGACAACATCCTCCGTCATCTTCGCATTCTCAAAGAAAGCAAGTCTTCCTATTGTATTCAATACATTAAAAAGAAAATGCGGATTGATCTGATAATGTAAAGCTTTCAACTCAATATCACGAAGAGACTTCTCCATCTCAATACGAAGCTTCTCTTCCTTCATGAGCTTATAATCCTTTTCGCGAAGCTCTGCATTTACCTTATTCGCATATTCTCTCTCCACAGAATAATTATAGCTGTCACAGATAATCTGTGCCACAGCCTCAATCTTCTCCACAGACACCTCTTTTACCTGGCTGTAGAGCTCAACCAGTTCCTGATTGTCCTTCCAATCCTCGCTTTGTGTCGTAATCTTCTTTAAATCTGCAAAATCTGTGCTGGTAACCTGACCTGCCAGAAACGCTCCAACATACTGTCCCTTTATCATAATCGGAATCGCAAAATCAATTAGCCCAGCATGACATATGTACACATAAGCTTTCCCAATTCTTCTTGCCTTCCGTCCTCCACAGGCATCACAGTAATAGCACTTTTCACGAAATGCATCCAGTTCACGAAGACGCTTGCAAAAAGGTGTAAAATTACTCTGCTTTGTAATCGGTGTTCCGTTGCAATCCACCGTCACAAATGCCAGATCTGTAGCCTTCGCCCAATTATCCTGTAAAGTTTGAAGTTCTTTTACATCCACCACGTCTTCAATATAAATATTATTCTTTTCCGTCAATCTTCTGTCCTCCAAACATCGGCATTATCCCAACCTCATCGGTCAGAAATTAATGGTTTTTCTTCCTTCTATCTTTTTTATTCAAATAGCGGCAGGCCTTCTCTGCACAATTACAGGCATCTTCCGTATAACAGTCTGCACCGATTGCCTTTGCCTGCCTCTCCGTCAGAAAATAACCACCTACCATAAAATAAAACTGATCCCGGATACCTTTCATCTCAAATTCTTCAACAACAGCTCTCATATCTTCTTCAGAATGCGGCATGATACCACTTAAACATACAATCTGAGCATGACTGCCTACTGCCTCCTCCAGAAATCTTCTCGGTGAAACATCCACGCCCAGATCAATAACCCTTATATTCTTACTCTCCATCATAATCTTAACAAGATTCTTTCCGATGTCATGTAAGTCCCCTTTTACTGTTCCTATTATAACTGTCCCAATCTCCTTTTTGGCACGTCCGCCACTGTAATGGCGCAGAGTAGAAACGCCCCTTTCCAATGCGCGGGTAACGCTCAAAATCTCTGGCACACCAACTTCTTCTTTACGAAACTTGTCCGCTACCTGTTCCATTCCGGCTAAAAAGCCATCTTCCAGAATCATCTGCGGGTCTGTTCCCTCTTCTAAAGCCATCTTGACCAAGTCTGAGACTCTTTTTCCCTGTCCCCTTTTCAGGGAATCAATAATTTCATCTATTGTTGCTCCCATTTTGCCCTCCAAAAATCTATCAGAGTGTTCTATGGCTTTATTTTATACTTTTTACACCTAAAAAGCAAATTATTATCGTATATTTTGCAAATTACTTTTCTTAAATATAAAATTTTACTAATTTACAGCCCAAAATGATAAATTATTTTATTCAAACGGGCAAGAAAAAAGGTAAAAAAAGGAATTGGGTGAACCAATAACAATTTTTTCTGATTTGGGCTTGCAAAAAACAGAACCTCAAAATAGAATAGACCCCATATATGTGGCCTGGGAGCAAGTGTTGAATGCGAACGCTTAAGCGAACATTCAACACACCGCGACGAAAGTCACATATATGGGGTCTATTCTATTTTGGGGTTCGTCTATTTATCGTCTATTCAACGAATTACAGAGTCACTTTCTCCAGATGCCACATCTCTTTTGCGTACTCTTCGATCGTGCGGTCAGATGAGAACTTACCTGCGGATGCTGTCTGGAGCATTGCTGTTCTTGCCCAGTGTTCTTCATCGCGGTAAGCAGCATCGATTCTGTTATGAGCTTCTTTGTAAGAATCGAAGTCTAACAGTGTGAAATAAGTGTCTTTTTCAAGGAGTGCGTCATAGAGGGCACGGAACAGTTCCGGATTCTCTGGTGAATAGAATCCATTTACTAACTGTGTAAGTACCTGACGAACGTCCTGGTTGTTATTATATACGTCTCTTGGATTGTAGTTTCCGTTTTTCTCATATTCCATTACCTGGTCTGCAGATAAACCGAAGATGAAAGCGTTTTCTTTGCCAACTTCTTCTACAATCTCAACATTAGCTCCATCCATTGTTCCTAATGTGAGAGCACCGTTTAACATGAACTTCATGTTACCTGTTCCTGATGCTTCCTTAGAAGCTGTGGAAATCTGCTCGCTGACATCGGCTGCTGCAAAGATAAGCTCTGCGTTAGATACGCGGTAATCTTCGATGAATACAACTTTGATTTTTCCATTGATGGATGGGTCGTTGTTAATCTTATCTGCTACTGCATTGATTAACTTGATCGTAAGCTTCGCTGTGTAATAACCAGCGGCTGCTTTTGCTCCGAAGATAAATGTTCTTGGAACGATATCCATGTCTGGATGTGCTTTGATTTCATTGTAAAGATACATTACATGAAGAATGTTCATTAACTGACGTTTGTACTCATGTAATCTCTTAACCTGGCAGTCAAAGATGGAACGTGGGTCTACATCAATTCCATTATGCTCTTTGATGTATTTTGCAAGACGTACCTTGTTCTGGTATTTGATGTTCATGAATTCCTGCTGGCACTTTTCATCATCTACATATACTTTTAAATGTTTAAGATGATCTAAGTTAGTGATCCAGTCATCACCAATCTTGTCTGTTACCCAGCTTGCCAGTAATGGGTTACCATGAAGAAGGAATCTTCTCTGTGTAATACCATTTGTCTTATTGTTGAACTTCTCTGGCATCATCTCATAGAAATCTTTTAACTCACGTTTCTTAAGGATGTCTGTGTGAAGGCGGGCAACACCGTTAACAGAGTAGCTTCCTGCGATTGCAAGGTGAGCCATTCTTACCTGTCCATCATAGAGGATCGCCATCTTGCGGATTTTTTCCTGATCTCCAGGGTATTTGTTCTGGATCTCGATAACGAAACGACGGTTGATTTCTTCTACAATCTGGTAAACTCTAGGAAGTAATCTGGAGAAAAGCTCGATAGGCCACTTCTCAAGAGCTTCTGCCATAATAGTATGGTTTGTGTAAGCACAGGTCTTTCTTGTGATTTCCCATGCTTCATCCCACTCTAAACCTTCTTCGTCAACGAGGATTCTCATTAACTCAGCTACAGCTACTGTAGGATGTGTATCATTTAACTGGAATGTTACTTTCTCGTGGAACTTACGAATGTCATCATGTGTTTCTTTGTATTTTGCAATTGCTCTCTGAACAGATGCAGAAATGAAGAAATACTGCTGTTTTAAACGAAGTTCCTTACCTGCCATATGGTTGTCGTTTGGATATAATACTTCACAGATTGTTCTTGCAAGATTTTCCTGCTCTACAGCTTTCTGGTACTCACCTTTGTCGAAGGAATCTAAGTTGAAGTTGTTGATTGCTTCTGCATCCCAGATACGAAGTGTGTTTACGATATGGTTGCCATAACCTACGATTGGCATATCGTATGGTACGGCACGTACACTCTGGTATCCCTTCTGAACGAACTTCTGTCTTCCGTTATGCATCTCAACATCTACATAACCGCCAAACTTAACTTCTACGGCATACTCATCTCTCTTGATTTCAAAAGGATTTCCGTATTTTAACCAGTTATCTGGGACTTCTACCTGATAACCGTTCTCAATTTTCTGTTTGAACATACCATAACGGTAACGGATTCCGCAACCGTAAGCTGGATATCCAAGTGTTGCAAGAGAATCAAGGAAACAAGCTGCAAGACGGCCAAGACCACCGTTACCAAGTGCTGCATCTGGCTCCTGGTCTTCGATGAGGTTAAGGTCAAGTCCTAACTCCTCTAATGTTTCTCTTACATCATCATAGCAAAGAAGGTTAATCATGTTGTTTCCAAGAGCTCTACCCATAAGGAACTCCATGGACATGTAGTAAACCATCTTCTTGTCCTGTTTTTCGTATGCTTTGTGTGTCTCGATCCAGTTGTCAATAATATCGTCTTTTACGGAGTATGCAACAGCCTGATAAATCTGCTGTGGTGTTGCTTCTTCGAGTTTACGACGAAACAGCATACGGACATTGGACTCTAACTCTTTTTTGAATTTTTCTTTGTCGAAAGTATCCTTTTTAATCAATGAACTGATCCTCCTAAATTATCTCGTGTAATCCTGAAATCTTTTTCGTGCCTGCTTTCGTGAGAAGATTTCTATCAGCCAGCCTCAGATTTTGAGACGTACGTAGTACATTCGCCGCAAAATCTGAGTGCCTCTGGTCAAAAACCATTCGCTAAAAACAAGTGTTTAAAAGGTTTTAAGATTACATTTTTTTCTCGACACCTAATCTTACTTTTTCTCCATTAATATCCCATTCCTTGGAATATCCGCCTTCTGCGTCTAAGCACATATCGTCTGCCAATACATCATTCTTGATTTCATCAGTGTATTTGGTCATGACTTCTTTAATCTTGTCATTACCCTCTTCGTATACAGTAATGTGGTCTGTCACTTCAAAGCCGGCTTCTTTTCTCATTGTCTGTACCTTACTGATGATTTCTCTTACGAATCCCTCTTCCAAAAGTGCCGGTGTCAGATTAGTGTCAAGTACTACGGTAACTCCATGATCTGCCTGAGAAACGTATCCCTCTTTCTGTGACATATCAATTAATAACTCTTCCGGCAATAAATTGATTTTACCATCATTTAACTCTATTGTCAAAAAGCCATTTGCGTCTAATTCTTTCTTAGCCGCACTTCCGTTAAGGTTTGCTAAAATATTACGGATCTTTCCTAAGTCTTTACCGTATTTTGGTCCAAGAATACGCATCTGAGGTTTAAATGTGTAATCTGTGAGGTCAGATACATCATCCTTAAAAATAACGTCTTTTACGTTAAGCTCACCTTCGATGATCTGTTTGTAGTAATCTGTTAAAGCAGCCTCTCCATTTACAAACATCTGGCCGATTGGCTGACGGTTCTTGATTCCGGATGCGTTACGTGCAGCACGTCCAAGTACAACGATGTCAAGTACTTCACCCATATCCTGCTCAAGTTTCTCATCAATCATTGCCTCATCCACTGCTGGGAAATCACATAAATGGATACTTTCTGGTGCATCTGGATTAACACTCTTTACAAGGTTCTGGTAAATGTCTTCTGTCATAAATGGAATCATTGGTGCAGAAGCTTTGATGAATGTAACGAGTGCAGTATAAAGAGTCATGTATGCATTAATCTTATCCTGCTCCATTCCTTTAGCCCAGAAACGCTGACGGGAACGACGTACATACCAGTTACTCATATCATCTACAAATGCCTGTAATGCCTTTGTTGTTTCAGGAATCTTATAGTTGGCAAGACAGTCATCTACTGTTTTTACGCAGGAGTTCAGTCTTGATAATAACCATTTATCCATAACAGATAACTTGTCGTACTCTAAGCTGTACTTCGTTGGGTCAAATTCATCGATATTTGCGTAAAGTACATAGAATGCATAAGTATTCCATAATGTACCCATGAATTTACGCTGTCCCTCTGTTACTGCATCTGCGTGGAAACGGTTTGGCAGCCAAGGTGCACTGTTAGAGTAGAAATACCAGCGGATAGCATCTGCTCCATGCTGCTCTAATGCATCAAACGGATCTACGGCATTTCCTTTACTCTTACTCATCTTCTGTCCGTTTTCGTCCTGTACGTGGCCGAGAACGATTACGTTCTTATAAGGAGCTTTGTTAAATAACAGTGTGGACTCTGCAAGTAAGGAATAGAACCATCCTCTTGTCTGGTCTACTGCCTCAGAAATGAACTGTGCAGGGAACTGCTGCTCGAAAAGCTCTTTATTTTCAAATGGATAGTGATGCTGTGCAAATGGCATTGCTCCTGAGTCAAACCAGCAGTCGATAACTTCTGGCACTCTCTTCATTGTCTTTCCACAATCTGGACATGTCAGAGTGATCGCATCAATATATGGTCTGTGAAGTTCTACAGTCTGAGCTTCTGGATTTCCGCTCTTTTCCTCTAATTCCTGGCGGCTTCCGATGCACTCCATCTTTCCGCAGCCTTCACACTGCCATACGTTTAATGGTGTTCCCCAGTAACGGTTACGGGAAATACCCCAGTCCTGAATGTTATTTAACCAGTCACCAAAACGGCCTTTACCGATGCTCTTTGGAATCCAGTTGATTGTGTTATTGTTGCGAATCAAGTCGTCTTTTACTGCTGTCATCTTGATGAACCAGGACTCTCTCGCATAGTAGATCAGCGGTGTATCACATCTCCAGCAGAAAGGATAATCATGTTCGAACTTAGGCGCATCGAAAAGAAGGCCTTCTTTATCTAAGTCAACAAGTACCTTAGGGTCTGCATCTTTTACAAATAATCCAGCATAAGGTGTGTCTTCTGTCATGTTACCCTTTCCATCTACGAACTGAACAAATGGAAGATCGTACTTTCTTCCAACCTGTGCATCGTCCTCACCAAATGCAGGTGCGATGTGTACAATACCTGTACCATCGGACATTGTTACATAGTCAGCGCATGTTACGAAATGTGCTTTCTTATGCTGTTTTTCTGCGGACTTTGCAGCACCTTCATATAGTGGAACATACTCTTTATATTCAAGGTCTGTTCCTTTGTAAGTTTCAAGAATCTCGTAAGCTGGAGTTTCTTCTGTTCCAAGCTTACCAAGAACTTTATCCAGTAATGCTTTTGCCATATAGTAAACATAACCGTCAGCAGCTTTTACTTTACAGTAAGTCTCTTCTGGGTTTACACAAAGAGCTACGTTACTTGGAAGTGTCCAAGGTGTTGTTGTCCATGCAAGGAAATACGCATCTTCACCAGCCACTTTGAAACGAACAACTGCGGAACGCTCTTTTACTGCCTTATATCCCTGTGCTACCTCGTGAGAAGATAAAGGTGTTCCACAACGAGGGCAGTAAGGTACGATCTTAAATCCTTTATAAAGAAGACCTTTATCCCAGATAGTCTTTAATGCCCACCATTCGGACTCAATAAAGTTGTCATTATAAGTTACATATGGGTTATCCATATCAGCCCAGAAACCAACGGTCTTTGAGAAATCTTCCCACATTCCTTTGTATTTCCAAACAGATTCTTTACACTGAGTGATAAATGGATCTAAACCATACTCTTCAATCTGCTCTTTTCCGTCAAGGCCAAGCTTCTTCTCTACTTCAAGCTCTACTGGAAGTCCGTGAGTATCCCATCCGGCCTTTCTTGGAACCATGTAACCCTTCATTGTACGGTAACGAGGAATCATATCCTTGATTACACGAGTTAAAACGTGTCCGATATGAGGTTTACCATTGGCTGTTGGTGGTCCATCATAGAAAGTGTAAACAGGGTCACCTTCTCTTGTTTCGATACTTTTCTTAAAAATGTCATGGTCTTTCCAAAACTGTGCAGTTTCTTTTTCTCTCTCTACAAAATTGAGATTCGTGGATACTTTCTTGTACACGACGTTTCCTCCTTAATTTAGTCAATTTAATTTAACTACTTTTAGATTAAATAAATTTATATTGTGATGTTATGGCCAAAAGATATTTTGCCCCTAACTTGATGTCACGAATTACTCCGCAGCTAACGCTGCTCCCATAATTCTGAAACATCATATTATTATGCCCGATGTGCAGACCAAATTTTCCGGCAAAAAAAGAAAAGCCCCCATCCCCAGTAAAAGGATGAAAGCCTGAACTATCATTATACCACCTGTACATACTGACATATGCTTCTCTGTTAACGGTGAGATTCCGTCACTGCTTACTGTAACCTTTCGGCAGTGCAACTCAGGAGTGATATTCGGATATTCTCTACTGACAACGGATTCCCACTATCTCCGTCTCACTGAAGCGTTCAAAAATTCTTACTGTCTCCATCAACGTTTTTATCACAGATAATCATATACTAGGTGGGATAAATTGTCAACAGATTTTCATTCTGTATTTACTGTATTTATCACTATATTGATTCCTGTACTATTTATATCAGATGTGAGATGACTCCCACATCATAGCAAGAATGCCAGGACATTCTTGAATTGATAAAATGTCACCAGTTACTTTTATACATTATTTATACAATGAGATTTCCCAGTTTCACAAAACATTGTTAATCCTTAAATTTTCTTTTAATTTACAAAAGATTATGCTACAATACTCCTTAATTAGAAAGGAGCCTATAATGTTAAAAAAACTCATTGTATCTTTTCTTTGTGCGATTGTTGTCGCCTGCACAGTTCTCGGCGGATTTTGCCTGCTTTACTTTACTATTCCAAGCCAGAAAGCAAAGGCATCCATTTCCCTGCCTTCTACTGTAGAGGACAGTGAAACTGCAGCGGAGTCTACCACAGAAGCAGATTCCAAAGATAAGAATGTTTATGTGGCCGATGTGTATCAGTCTCTTACACTTCGTTCAGAGGCAAGCGCAGATTCTGACGCGATTACAGACCTTCTTCCTATGACACATCTGGAAGTTCTTGAGTTTGCGGCAGGTACAAATTATGCTTACGTCAAGGTATTAACCGGAGATAAAGAAAGCTATAAGGGCTATGTAAACAGCGAATATATTACTAAATTAGGAGAACCAACCGTTCGTATTGGGACAGAGGAGTAAATGAATTATGTTTTCTAACAATTTAACTATGATGACCGACCTGTATGAGCTTACAATGATGCAGGGATATTTCTTCGAAGGTAACGAAGATAAGGTTGTATTTGATGTTTTTTACCGCAAAAATCCATCCGGCAGTGCTTATGCCATCACTTGTGGACTTGATCAGGTAATTGATTATATAAAGAACCTGTCATTTTCTTATGAAGATATTGATTATTTAAGAGGTCTCGGCATTTTTAAAGAAGATTTTCTTTCCTATCTTGCTGGTTTCCATTTCAGCGGAGATATTTATGCAATCCCAGAGGGAAGTGTCGTATTTCCAAAGGAGCCACTTGTAAAGGTTATCGCCCCTATCATGGAAGCACAGCTTGTTGAGACAGCGATTTTAAATATCATCAACCACCAGAGTCTTATCGCAACAAAGGCTTCTCGTGTTGACTATGCGGCTGGCGGCGGCGTTATGGAATTCGGTCTTCGCCGCGCACAGGGACCAGATGCCGGAACACTCGGCGCAAGAGCTGCCGTTATCGGTGGATGTACCGGGACTTCCAACGTACTCGCCGGAGAACTTTACGGCATTCCTGTACAGGGAACACATGCCCACAGCTGGATTATGAGCTTCCCAGACGAACTTACTGCTTTCCGTACCTACGCGAAAATGTATCCCGATGCTTGCATCCTTTTGGTAGATACTTACGACACCTTAAAGTCTGGTGTTCCACATGCCATTCAGGTATTTAAAGAGATGCGTGATGCCGGAATCACTTCTAAGCTTATGGGAATCCGTTTAGACAGCGGTGACATTGCCTACCTGTCTAAAAAGGCCCGCAAGATGTTAGATGAGGCAGGATTTACAAATGCGATTATTTCCGCTTCCAGCGACCTTGATGAATACCTGATCAACAGTTTAAAAACCCAGGGCTGTACCGTAACTTCCTGGGGTGTTGGTACAAATCTTATCACATCTTCTGATAACCCGGCATTCGGTGGGGTATACAAACTTGCAGCCATCAAAAAACCTGGCGATAAAGAATTCACCGCTAAAATTAAGATTTCCGAGAACCCGGAAAAGATTACAAACCCAGGTAACAAAACAGTTTATCGTATTTATGATAAAGAAAGCAGCAAGATTAAGGCTGACTTAATCTGCCTCGTTGGGGAAACATTTGACCCTTCAGAAGATTTAAAGATTTTTGATCCGATCTCTACCTGGAAAAAGTCCATTCTTCCAGCCGGCAGCTATCAGATCCGCGAAATGCTCGTTCCAATATTCTTAAACGGACAGTGCGTATACTCCTCTCCTGCTGTTATGGACATCAAAGCATACTGCCAACAGGAACTGAATACACTGTGGGATGAGAACAGAAGACTGATAAATCCTCAGACCGTATATGTGGACCTTTCACAGAAACTGTTCGATCTGAAACACAAGTTATTAGGAGACGAAAAATAAATACTAATTTGTGAATTTAGAAGAGCCAGAAAAAAGAATTGTTATCTGTTTGATTTTGTTCCGTTGCGCTAAGCATTCCATTCTGCCCAGAAAAACAGGAACTCGGGAAAAACGAGTCCCAAGTTCCTATGGTCAGAATTCCATAGCGCAAAGTCACAAAATGCAATACGAATAACAATTCTTTTTTTCTTTACCATAGTTTCCTTACAATTCAGCATAAAATTTTATTTCAACGGCTGTCTGTTTTTAATAACAATAGCAAAGTCGATCATAATAAGAACAATCGTTAGTATCCATGAGATAGGAAAGGCATAATACAGAACACTTAATTGGCAATATTCCCCGAAAATAGTATATATCCAAATAATACGAAAACAACAGGTTCCTATAATTGCGGCAATAGCCGGGGATAAGGAATGTCCAGTACCTCTTAATACGCCTGCCGGAATCTCATAAAAACTGCATAGTGGTTCAAAAAAGAGAATACACATAATACGAAGATGTGCATTTTGTATAACCGTTTGTTCTGCGAAAAAAAATCCTGTTCGAAATATAATGAGTGGCTCAATAATTACCAAACTACTCAAAACAGAAAAAATCATACATATCCATATAATATAGGGAAAGAATTCCTGCTATATAATTAATAGTCAAAAAAGAAAAAACATTGTATAATAAATATATCTTAGGAGTAAGTATTGTATAATATTTTTTAGTTTATCAACCAGAAAATATAACACATGGAGGAGGGTTACATATGACAGGCTGCAAAAAAATTGATATGGATACCTGGGCACGCAGGGAACATTACGAATACTATACTAAACAGTTAAAAGTTGAATATAATATTACCGCTAATGTTGATGTAAAAAATGTATTGGATTTTTGTCATTCAAAAGGTTACAAATTTTACCCTGCTATGATCTATCTTGTTACTAAGACATTAAACCGCATCGATAATTTTAAAATGTTTAAAGATAAATATGGATACCTTTGTGCCTGGGACAAAATCATTCCAAATTATACTATTTTTCATAATGATGACCATACTTTTTCTGATTGCTGGACAAATTTTTCCGAAGATTTTAATATATTTTATCAAGATATCCTAAAAGATATGGCTACTGCCGCAACGAAAAAAGGAATTAAAGCAAAAGAAGGACAACCTGCTAATTTTTACTGCATATCCTGCACGCCATGGACAACCTTTACCGGTTATAGCAGTAGGGTCTCTAATGGTGAACCTTCTTTTTTCCCAATTGTATTGATGGGTAAGTATAAGCAGCATGGCAAAAAAATACTGATGCCTGTTAATATCACAATTGCTCACGCAGTAGCAGATGGTTATCATGTGGGATTATTCTTTCAGTATCTCCAGGAAGAAATTAACAACTACTAATTT
>OGPN01001705.1_pt1 | contig 13748 bp, 10 predicted proteins | sample 1552941 | NCBI WGS metagenome assembly OGPN01 (sample SAMEA2580220, study PRJEB22360) | human gut metagenome | biome: human gut; feature: human-associated habitat; material: faeces | place: Denmark | collected 2008/2010
AGGTAAAAAACTTCTGGAGGTTATGGAGCATCCGGTATCTCTGGCAGATGAGCTGCTGAAAGAGGAGCATGAACATCATCACCATCACGACCATGATGACGAGTGTGGCTGCGGACATGACCACGATCATGAGCATCATCATCACGACCATGATGACGAATGTGGCTGCGGACATCATCATGATCATCACCATCATCACGCAGACGAAGTATTTACCAGCTGGGGACGTGAGACTATTAAGAAGTTTACAAGAGAAGGGCTTGAGAAAATGCTGGAGAGCCTTTCCGCTTCTGAAGAGTATGGCGTGATCCTTCGTGCTAAGGGAATGCTTCCGGCAGAGGACGGAACCTGGATCTACTTCGACATGGTTCCGGAAGAAACTGAGATCCGTGAAGGTTCACCAGAGTACACCGGACGTCTTTGCGTAATTGGTTCCAAGTTAAATGAAGAGAAACTGGTCAAGCTGTTCGGCGTAGCTTAATGATTGACATATAAACGGGATAAAAGACTTTTGGTAAGCTTATTTGTTGCTGTTTATAAGCGATATATGCGAACGTACTGCTTTTAATTAAGAAAAATACAGGGAGGTTTCTGTAAATGGATGAAATTACAGTACCGATTTATCTCATAACCGGCTTTCTGGAAAGCGGCAAGACCTCTTTCCTTAGCTTTACCCTCCAGCAGGATTACTTCCGTACAGAGGGAAAGACACTTCTCATTCTCTGCGAAGAGGGAGAGGAAGAGTACGATGAAGAGGCTCTTGCAAAAGATAATGTTGTAGTTGAGGTTATTGAGAAAGAAGAAGATTTTACACCGGAGCGCCTTCAGGCACTGGATATTATCCATCAGCCGGAGCGTGTGGTTATGGAATATAATGGAATGTGGCTGGTAAGCAAATTTGAGGAGATGAAGCTCCCGGCAGGCTGGGGAATTGAACAGCACATTACCTGTGTAGATGCAAGCACATTCCAGGTATATATGCAGAATATGAAATCCATTTTTATGGATATGATTCGTAATGCGGATATGGTTGTGTTTAACCGCAGCAAGAAAGAATATCCTCTTGCAAACTTCCGCAGAAGCATTAAGGTTGTAAACCCAAGTGCAGAGGTTATTTTTGAGGACGAAGAAGGCGAGATGACGGATATTTTCGCAGATCAGATGCCATTTGACCTGGATGCAGAGATTGTAGATATTCCGCCTGAAGATTACGGAATCTGGTTTGTAGATGCTATGGATCATCCGGATCGCTATGTGGGAAAAACTCTTCGCTTTAAGGCTCGTGCAAGACGTCCGAGAGGTATGGGCAGCAAGTTCTTCATTCCGGGACGTACTGCCATGACCTGCTGTGCAGATGATACTTCATTCCTGGGATATATCTGTAAGAGTGCATATGCACCGAAGCTGAAGCCCGGCGAGTGGGTTGAGGTGACTGCCAAGGTTGCCTTTGAAAACCGTTCTGAGTACCAGGGCGAGGGAATTGTTCTTTATGCAGAGAATGTGACCCCGTGCGAACCTCTGGCTGATGAGATGGTTTATTTCAACTAATTTGATAATAAATGAAAGTCATCTGTTTTATGCTATTGGTTAAGCCGGTTGCGGCAGTGATTACGGGGCTGTGGCTGACCAGAGTTTTGGAATTGCTGTGGAGGACTTTCGTAGTAGAATAAGGAAAATAAGATTATGTATTTAGTTGTTGGACTGGGAAACCCCGGGAAGCAGTATGAGGCGACCCGCCACAATATGGGTTTTGATACGATCGATGTGCTTGTGGAACGTCATAAGATTCCGCAGGGCGGCGTAAAATTTAATGCTATGTACGGTTCCGGATTCATCGGAGGAGAGAAGGTAATCTTTATGAAACCTTTGTCCTTTATGAATTTAAGCGGTGGTCCGGTACAGGAGATGGCTGCTTATTTCAAAATCGATCCGGAGAGTGAGCTGATCATTATTCAGGACGATATTGATCTGGAGCCGGGACAGCTTCGTATCCGGAAGCAGGGCAGTGCAGGCGGCCATAATGGTCTGAAGGACATTATTGGCAGACTTGGCACACAGAAATTTATGCGTGTAAAAATTGGTGTAGGAGCCAAACCAAAAGGATGGGATCTGGCAGACCATGTGCTTGGCCGTTTTTCATCCGGGGACCGCAAGCTCGTGGATGAAGCAATTGAGTTTGCAGCAGACGCTGTAGAAAAAATCATAACAGATGGTCCGGATGCGGCGATGAATGAATACAACCGAAAGAGGATTACTGAGTAACAAAGGAAGTCCAGCAACAAGCTGGGCTTCTTTTGCCCCTGGAGCGTCCCCCAAAAGCTTTGTGAAAATTATGACGTGCAGATAGCTTGCAGGAATGGTTTCATGTTTTGGGTGGGCCCTGAGGTGCGGCTTTTGAGAAAAGGAGGAAAGCCATGCTTTCATTTACCCAGCCCCTGAAGGGGATGGCAGAATTTGAAGAAATAGAGAAAAGCCTTGAGAAAAATCAGGGCATTGTGCAGATCACAGGCTGCCTGGAATCCCAGAAGGCACATCTGATCCATGGGCTTTCCGGCAAAACACCTATGCGCCTTGTGATCGCAGGAGATGAGCGCCAGGCTAAGGAAATCTTCGAGGACTTGCGCTTTTATGACAAAAATACCATGTTTTACCCGGCGAAGGATCTTCTCTTTTTCCAGGCAGATATTCAGGGAAATCTGTTGATCCGCCAGAGAATGTGTGTGGTAAAGGCACTTCTGGAGCAGAAGGAACTGACTGTGGTTACCAGCATTGACGGCTGTATGGACTATCTGATGCCCCTGGAAGAAATCGGGAAAAAGGTGCTTCATTTCTATTCTGACAGCGTGATCAACATGGATGTACTGAAAAATACCCTTGTACAGCTTGGATATGAACGCGTAGGACAGGTGGAAATGCCGGGACAGTTTTCTGTGCGCGGTGGTATTGTAGATATTTATTCCCTTACAGAAGAGAATCCATGGAGAATTGAGCTGTGGGGAGATGAAGTGGATTCTATCCGAAGCTTTGACGCAGAGAGCCAGCGCTCTCTTGAAAATCTGGATGAGATTGCCATTTATCCGGCTGTGGAGTGGAATAACGGCAAAAAGATGGTATCTTTTGTGGATTATTTTCCCAGGGAAAAAATGCTTCTGTTTCTGGATGAACCCAACCGTATTCTGGAAAACGGACTGGGCGTGGAGGAAGAGTATGCCGCCAGCCGCACACATCGCGAAGAAAAAGGGGAAAAGAACCTTCCGGTTCAGTGGCTTTGTGAATTTTCCAAGGTTCAGAAAGAGCTGAATAAACTTCGTGCAGTGTCGTTGTCGGCATTGGAGCCAAGAGGCGTGGAGTGGAATTTTGCCTCGGAGAAATACAATCTGACGGTGCAGAGTGTAACTTCTTATAACAGCAGCTTTGAGCTTCTGGTGGAGGATCTGAGAAAGTATAAGAAAAAAGGCTACCAGATTGCCTTGCTTTCCGGTTCCAGGACAAGGGCGGAGCGTCTGGCAAAGGATTTGCAGGAGCATGAGCTGAATGCTTTTTACGGTTCAGATTATGACCGCGTGATCAATCCAGGGGAAATTATGGTTCTCTATGGACACGCCCGGAAAGGCTTTGAGTATCCGCTGATCAAATTTGCGGTGATCACAGAGTCCGATATTTTCGGCCAGGAGCAGAAAAAAAAGAAAAAGAAAAAAGTCTACAACGGCAAGCGGATCCAGGATTTTGCAGAGCTGTCTATCGGGGATTATGTGGTCCATGAAAAGCATGGACTGGGAATTTACCGTGGAATTGAGAAAGTTGAAGTAGATAAGGTCTTAAAAGACTATATCAAGATTGAATATCGTGATGGAAGTAATCTGTATATTCTGGCAACGCAGCTGGATGCGCTGCAGAAATATTCCGGCGCAGATACAGCCAAGGCACCGAAGTTGAACAAGCTGGGAACCCAGGAGTGGAACCGCACGAAGTCCAAGGTAAAGGGCGCTGTCAAAAATATCGCCAAAGAGCTGGTGGAGCTTTACGCTGTGCGCCAGGAAAAAGAAGGTTATGTGTGCGGTCCGGATACAGTGTGGCAAAAGGAATTTGAGGAAATGTTCCCATATGAGGAGACAGAGGATCAGCTGAACGCCATCGAGGATACCAAGCGGGATATGGAGAGCACCAAGATCATGGATCGTCTGGTGTGCGGAGATGTTGGATATGGTAAGACGGAGGTTGCTCTTCGCGCAGCGTTTAAAGAGGTGCAGGAGAGCCGGCAGGTTGTTTACCTTGCACCAACTACCATTTTGGCGCAGCAGGTGTACAACACCTTTGTCCAGAGAATGAAGGAGTTTCCGGTGCGCGTGGATCTGCTTTGCCGATTCCGTACACCTGCCCAGCAGAAAAAGACTTTGCAGGATCTGAAAAAAGGACAGGTAGACGTTGTGATCGGTACCCACAGAGTTCTTTCCAAGGATGTGGAGTATAAGAATCTGGGGCTTCTGATCGTTGACGAGGAACAGCGTTTCGGCGTTACCCACAAGGAGAAAATCAAGCAGCTGAAAAAGGATATTGATGTTCTGACTCTGACTGCGACACCCATTCCACGAACCCTTCATATGAGTATGATCGGAATCCGTGACATGAGTGTGCTGGAGGAGCCGCCTATGGATCGTATGCCGATCCAGACTTATGTGATGGAGTATGATGAGGAGACTGTCAGGGAAGCTATCGGAAGAGAACTGCGAAGAGGCGGCCAGGTTTATTATGTTTATAACCGGGTTACAGATATTGATGAGGTTGCCCTGCGGATTTCCAAGCTGGTGCCGGACGCAAGGGTGGATTTTGCCCATGGACAGATGAGCGAGAGAGAACTGGAACGGGTTATGTATGACTTTATCAATGGGGACATTGATGTGCTGGTTTCCACTACTATTATCGAGACAGGACTGGATATTTCCAATGTAAATACCATGATCATCCATGATTCTGACAAGTATGGGCTTTCCCAGCTTTATCAGCTGCGAGGCAGGATCGGACGTTCCAACAGGACAGCGTATGCGTTTCTGATGTACCGAAGGAACACCATGCTTCGGGAAGTGGCGGAAAAACGACTTTCTGCTATCCGTGAGTTTACAGATCTGGGAAGCGGATTTAAGATCGCCATGCGTGATCTGGAGCTTCGAGGGGCTGGAAATCTGCTGGGAGCACAGCAGCATGGGCATATGAACGCAGTGGGCTATGATCTTTACTGTAAAATGCTTAGCGAGGCGGTCAAGGAGGCAAAGGGTATTCATACCATGGAAGACTTCGAGACTACCATTGACCTGAATATGGATGCTTTTATCCCGGACACCTACATCAGCAATGAATTCCAGAAACTGGATATTTATAAGCGCATTGCAGGGATTGAGTCCCAGCAGGAGTATGATGATATGCTGGAAGAGCTGATCGACCGGTTTGGGGAGCCGCCGAAAGCAGTGCTGAATCTGCTGGCTATTGCAAGACTGAAAGCACTGGCACATCAGGGCTACATTACGGAAATCAAGCAGATGCAGCGTGAGATCAGGATCACCCTTTACGAAAATGCACATCTGAACCCGGAAGGAATTCCGCCGCTGGTTGCCAAGTACCGCAGACAGCTGCAGTTTAAACCGGATAAAGAACCGAAGTTCCTGTTTGCACCGGTGGGGGATATTGTGCAGGCGCTGACGGTGTTTGCAAAGGAACTGATGGAATTGGTGGAAGAGGAAGGAAAGAGCGAAAAGTAGTAGACGGCTGGGCTGTTGAATGCTTTCGGATATTTTGATTTAAAGTAGTCTCTGGGTGGGGAAAATCCGATGGAAATTCGCGAAAATTGTGTGAATTCTATCAGATTTTCCCCTTTCTACTTGCCCTCATGGGAAAAAAGTTTTATACTCTTATTAGCGTGTCCGCATTGGGAAATCATGCTGGCTGTGCGTGGTGACTAAGCGGCACATCAGTGAAAGGGTAATTGGTGATCAATATGAAGAAAATCGTGAAGAACACAACCGTAGTGGCATTAAGTGGCGTAATGGCAATTGGAATGCTTTCCGGATGTGGAAGTAAGTCTATAGATGGAGAGAAGACTGTTGCAACTGTAGATGGCACAGACATTCCTATGGGTGTTGTAAGTCTGTATGCACGTGAGTCACAGGCACAGACGGTTGCTATGTATAAGAGCTTTATGGGAAGTGCAGGAAATATCTGGAGCCAGGTAGTAGATGAGGATGCTGGTACTACGTACGGTGAGCAGGCTGTAGGACAGTTCCTGGAGCAGGTTGAGCTGATGTACATCATGAAGGAGAAGGCAGCTGATTACGGTGTTGAGGTTACTTCTGATGATGAGACTGCTATTGCAGATGCAGCAGCACAGTTTATGCAGGATAATGACGAGGACACTCTGAAGGAGCTTGCTGTTTCCGAAGACCAAGTTAAGACTCTTCTGGAGCTTGAGACTTATCGTCAGAGAATTTACGATCCGATCCGCAATGAGGCTGAGGTTAACATAACGGATGAGGAGGCACAGCAGTCTTCTTTCAGCTATGTAAGTATTTCCATCAGTGGAGATGACCTTACCGATGATGATATTGCTACCCGCAAGGAGCAGGCACAGGAGATCCTGGATAAGATGAAAGAGGATCCGACAGCAGACATGGGCGAGACAGCCAAGGCTGTTGATGATACTTACAGCGGACTGACCGGAACTATTTTCACAAATGACAGTGATGATGAGGATATTTCCAATTCTTATGATGACGCTGTTGTAGAAGCGCTGAGAACTCTGAAGGATGGAGAGGTTTACGACGAGCTGGTTGAGACTGATAGCAGCGTATATGTACTTCGGATGGACAAAGTAAAAGACGAGGATGCAACCGCTTCCAAGAAAGAGTCCCTTGAGAACACCAAGCGCAACGAATACTATTCCGAGACAACTCAGAAATGGCTGGATGATGCTGATATTACTGTAAATGATAAGGTGCTTTCTACTTTGACAATTACAGATGAGCACAGTTTCACAATTAAAGAGACTACAGCGGATACAAGTGAAGATGCAGCAGCAGATACAACAGATGCTACTGAGGATACTACTTCTGAGGATGCCGAGGCAGCAGATGAGGACGAGGATGCTGATACTGCTGAGACAGATGCTGCAAAGAGCGACAGCGCAGAGGAAGCTGATACCACAGACAGCGCTGACAGTACAGACGAGACTGCAGAAGCGAACAGTGCAGACAGCAAGGCCGAGGACAGCAGCGAGAGCGCTGATTCTGAGGAGAACGCAGAGGATACTGCAGAAGAGACAACTGAGGAGAACTAAAAGTGAGATAAAGATCGAAACTTGTTGTATCGTATGTATTGCAAAATGTTTTCTGAAAGAATTGAGATTATATAAAGTGGAGAAAATGATAAAAGAGCCTGCCTGGGGTGATTCGGGCGGGCCCTTTGTCTATACAAAGTAAAATACTTATGAAAAAAGCTTTTCGCTACAAAGTAAGGTTTGAGAAAATGCAGGTACAGCAGATTGAACATGTGGATAACAATTACACAGGGGGACAACATGAAAAAGATACTTCTTATTGCAACCGGGGGGACCATTGCTTCCAAATATACAGCAGAGGGGCTGGCACCGCAGATTTCTGCAGATGAGCTGTTGGAATATATTCCTGAAGCCCGGGAATTCTGCACCATTGATACCGTTCAGCCTTTTGCCCTGGACAGTACCAATGTGTGTGCAGACCATTGGCTGAAGCTGGCCAGACTGATCGAATCCAAATATGAATTTTATGATGGCTTTGTGCTTTGCCATGGAACGGACACTATGGCATATACGGCTGCTGCTTTGTCTTATCTGATCCAGAATAACCGCAGACCTATCGTGATTACCGGTGCACAGAAACCTATTGACCTGGCAATTACAGATGCACGTTCCAATCTTCTGGACAGTCTCCGCTTTGCCTCTCACGACCGCGCTCATGGAATTTCCATTGTGTTTGGGGGAAAAGTGATCGCAGGAACCAGAGCAAAGAAGGAATTTTCCAAAAGCTACAATGCCTTTTCCAGCATTAATTATCCGGATATTGCATCCATTCACGATCAGAAGATCATTTTTTATATTGATGACAAAGACCAGTCCACCAAGCCACTGGTGTTTTATCATGAGATGAATCAGAAGATTTTTCTGCTCAAATTGATTCCGGGGATTGACGGGAAAGTATTGGATGCTCTTTTTCCATCTTATTCCGGACTGATCATTGAATCCTTCGGTGTAGGCGGTCTGCCTCATTACGAAAATGATAATTTTATAGATGCGATCGCGCATTGGATTGAAGCTGGCAAGCCTGTGTGCATGGCGACCCAGGTTACCCATGAGGGAAGCGACATGGAAGTTTATCAGGTTGGAAAGGTCATCAAGGAACGGTTCCCGGTGCTGGAGTCGTATGATATGACGCTGGAGGCGTCTGTGACGAAAATGATGTGGGCGCTGGGACAGACACGGGATATGGAGAAGTTTAAGGAGTTATTTTATACGACCATTAATCATGATTTATTGTTTCTGTAAGTAAGTCTTGAAATTTTCTGGAGTGTTAAGCTAAAATAAAAAAGCTGAAATTATGGAGCTGATAATACTTTCAGAGAATCTTTATGGATGGAGCGCAAGGCAACAGACTCAATTCATATCAGAGATGGGATATCGGTTTTGAAAACATATTTTCTGGAATACTGGAGGACATATATAAATGAACAAAAAAGAAATTTCTGAAATCAAGAAACAGCTGACACCAGCCAATTGCAACATTACCAGAATTTGTGGATGCTATGTGGATGCTGAAAAGAATAAAAAAACAGAACTGAAAGAAGCATTCCTTTCCCTTTCGGAGGAAGAAATGTTCAAATATTTTGAAATATTCAAGAAAACCCTTTCTGGTACTCTTGGAAAGAACCTGATGAATATGGAATTCCCTCTGGCAGAGGAAAAAGAGGGTGGCAAACACGAATTCCTCATGAAGCTCCGCGCCAGTAAACTGAAGGATGACGCTTTAATTGAGAGCTTTTATGACAAAATTATCGAAAATTACGATTATCCGGAAAATTACTACATAATCCTGGTACACGCTGTGTACGATATCCCGGGAAGAACTTCAGATGGAATCGATATGGATGATGCTTCTGAAGAGATTTATGAGCACCTTCTTTGCAGTATCTGTCCAGTGAAGCTGTCTAAAGCAGGTCTTTGCTACAATGCGGAGGCAAATTTGATCCAGGACCGTATCCGTGACTGGATCGTGGAAATGCCAGAGAACGGCTTCCTTTTCCCGTTATTTAATGACAGAAGCACAGACATCCACGGCATGCTCTACTATTCTAAGAATGCAGAGCAGCTTCACGATATTTTTGTGGATGAAGTGTTTGGCTGTACTGCTCCGCTTTCCGCAGGCGGACAGCGTGATTCTTTCAACATGCTGGTGGAGGAAACCCTTGGTGACGACTGCCAGTATGACACAGTTATTGGAATCCATGAGAAATTGAACGAGATCATTGAAGCACAGAAAGATTCCCCAGACCCGGTTGTGCTCACTCAGTCTGAGGTGAAACGTCTCTTTGAGGACTGTGGTGTAGAAGACGAAAAACTGGAAACCTTTGATAACCAGTATGAGGCTGTTGCTGGGGAAAAAGCCACCATGGTAGCGTCCAACATCACCAACACTCGTAAGTTCGAGATCAAAACGCCGGATGTAGTGATCCATGTAGAACCAGATAAAGTGGAACTGGTGGAGACCAGGATCATTGACGGCCGCAAGTGTCTGGTGATTCCTATGGAAGACGTAGAGATCAACGGAATCCGTGTGCGGATGGGTGGGGAGAACGGTGAGGAATCCGAGGAAGAGTTTGAGTAATATTCTTGGTTGTGATAAAATTTTTTTGCCGGATATGAAGTATAAAAGGCTTGTTGTAAAAGAAATAGTTGTAAAACAAATAGTTTTAAAACAGGAAGGATGCAATTCTTGGCGAGTTGCATCCTTCCTGTTTTTGCCTGGATGAGGGTTTCACAATTTGGGAATGTAAATTGTGGGAATGATTTTGGGGCGTAGTCTGGAATTAAGAATATCAGAAGTAAAACCTAAACAATTCTACAATTGTAGAAAAAAGTGATTGACATTTAACTTCTACAGATGTAGTATATAACCAACTTCTACAAAAGTAGAAAATGAAAGGGGATTCTACCATGAAAATAAAAATGGTTAAAATGATAGCACTTATGGCGGCGGTGACATTAAGTGGTTGTTCAGCTGGAACTTTAGAAAATACCGGAAATTCTGCCTCTGATTCTGCTGCAAATATAGTATCTTCAAATAAAAAGGCTTCTTCATCCACGAAGAGATCAAATACTGTAAGTTCCATTGGTACGGCAGGTAATACTGCAAGTGGTGCAGCAGGTAATACCGCAAATAGCACAGCAGGTAATACTACAGGTGGCGCGGCAGGGAATACCACAGCCAGTACAGCAGGTAATACCACAGCTAGTACAGCAGGTAATGCCACAGCTGGTACGACAAGTAATACCACAACTGCCACAACAGATGCTACATCCGATATTCTTTCCACCACAACAATCACCCTGTATGATAGTGATGGAAATACAGTTTCTGTAGAAAGAACAATTTACAAAAATTATGACTGCGAATATGTAGATGCTGACGGTATGGAATACAGCACCGATGACGATGTTTATTTTACAGATGAAAATGGAAAGACCTACCAGTCCTTAAATGACAGTACCCATTATTTTGGTGCCGAGTTAGAGCAGCATGTATTACAGGATGCCAATGGAAACGGTGTGACAGTTACAGAAACAACTAATGGAGATTATTACTATATGGATGATAATGGTACTGGTTATATTGACAACGGCGACGGAACCTGGACGGATGAGAATGGGAATAGTTATACAGAATAAGAGGAGGGATGCGGCTGAAAGCTTTTTTCAAAAAGGTGTCAGGCTGTGTACCATTCTCGGGCTATAGAAATGTGGTGTTTGGCTTTTTTAGTCATACACCCTTTTTTCGTATTAAAGACTGGCAAAAATCCTCAGTGGAATAAATCGCAGTGCTGTGTTAATATAGAAGAAAATTGTTATTGTTTATTGGTAACGCAAAATCGCAGAAAGGATGGCTGTCTTATGGGAATCTACCTGAATCCGGGGAATAATAAATTCAAAAGAGCGGTGAATTCGGATATTTACGTGGATAAAACAGGATTAATAAAATATACAAATAGTATTGTCGATACGCTGCAGTCCTGTGTATGTGTCAGCAGACCAAGGCGTTTTGGAAAGTCTATGGCAGCAGATATGCTTACGGCTTATTACAGTAAGGGCTGTGATTCCAGAGAACTCTTTTCCGGTTTGGAAATTGCCAAGGATGAAAGCTTTGAGGAACATTTGAATAAATACGATACCATTTTTCTGAACATGCAGGAATTTTTGAGCAGAAGTTCAAATGTGAAGGAATTGTTGGAGAGAGTAGAAGGCAAAGTAATCCGCGAATTGAAGAAACAGTACCCTGATGTGGAATTATATGACGAAAATGATCTGGCGGAAACTATGCAGGATATTTTTGCAGAAAGTGAGTGCCCTTTTATAGTTATTATTGACGAGTGGGATTGTATTTTCCGGGAGTTCAAACATGATAAGGCTGCGCAGGAGATTTACCTTGATTTTCTGCGTGATCTGCTTAAAGATAAAGAATACATTTATCTTGCCTATATGACGGGGATTTTGCCAATAAAGAAATACGGAACCCACAGTGCACTGAATATGTTCGATGAATTTTCCATGATTGATCCAGGCCCATTGGCTGAATATGTAGGTTTTACAGAAAAAGAAGTAGAAGCACTTTGCCAGAAGTATCAGATGGATATTAATGAGATCAAAAACTGGTATGATGGTTATTCTTTCGAAGAAGTAGAAGCTGTATACAGCCCGAAGTCGGTTGTGAGCTGCATGCGCCTTGGAAAACTGGGAAATTATTGGAATCAGACAGAGACTTTTGAGGCATTGCAGATTTATATTGATATGAATTTTGAAGGACTCCGGGATGATATATTAAGTATGATTGCCGGAGAAACAGTACCAGTGAACACCAGAAGCTTTACAAATGATATGACAACTTTCAGAACAGAGGATGATGTACTTACACTGTTGATTCACTTGGGCTATCTGGGGTATCGTTATGCAGATAAAACAGTTTTTATTCCAAATGAGGAGATTCGTTCCGAATATGTAAGCACTATTGCTGTGTCTGATTGGGGTGAAGTTTCTAAAGCATTAAAAAATTCAGCAGATACATTGCAAGCCATATGGCAGGGAAGAGAAGAGCAGGTCGCAGAGGGCATTAGGCAGGCGCACTTTGAAACATCTCATCTCCAATATAATGACGAAAATGCGCTTAGCTATACCATTTCGCTTGCACTTTATGCAGCACGTAATTTTTACACAGTACACCGGGAACTCTCAGGGGGAAAAGGCTTTGCAGATATTGTTTATGTTCCAAGAAAGCGCTTCTTAGATAAACCAGCATTGGTAGTTGAATTAAAATGGGATAAAAACGCAGAAGGTGCAATCCAGCAAATTAAGGAGAAAGAATACTGTCGCAGTCTGGAAGAATACAAGGGAAACTTGCTGTTAGTCGGAATTAATTATGATAAGAAAACACAGGTGCATACCTGTAAAATAGAACAATACAGAAAAGAGGAATCCATATGACTCTGGCACAACTTCGTTACGCGATTACGGTGGCGAATTCCAATTCTATGAATGAAGCTGCCCGGAATCTTTTTATATCACAGCCAAGTTTGTCCTCAGCAATCCGTGAACTGGAGGAGGAAATCGGAGTGGAGCTTTTTCGCAGGACCAACCGTGGAATTTCCGTAACCCCTGAAGGCGAGGAATTCTTAGGCTACGCCCGCCAGGTGGTAGAGCAATACGAACTGATCGAATCCAAATACGTTTCCAAAGAACATACCAAGAAGAAATTCAGTGTTTCCATGCAGCACTACACCTTCGCAGTAAATGCCTTCGTGGAAATGGTGAAGCAGTTCGGAATGGACGAATACGAATTCGCTGTCCACGAAACCCGCACCTACGACATCATCACCGACGTAAAAGACTTCAAAAGCGAGATCGGCATCCTTTACCTGAACGACTTCAACCACAAAGTCCTGGAGAAACTTTTCCATGAGTTCAATCTGGAATTCCACCCAATCCTGGAATGCAGCATCTATGTCTACATGTGGAAAGGCCATCCCCTTGCTGACCGCGACCTGATCACCCTGGAAGACCTCCGCGAATACCCTTGCCTCTCCTTCGAGCAAGGCACCTACAACTCCTTCTACTTCGCCGAAGAAGTCCTGAGCACCTACGAATACAAACGCCTCATCAAAGCCAATGACCGAGCCACTCTCCTGAACCTGATGGTGGGTCTCAACGGCTACACTCTCTGCTCCGGAATCATCTGCGAAGAACTAAACGGCTCCGACTACTGCGCCGTGAAGCTAGACTCCGACGAGGTCATGACCATCGGCTACCTTGCAAGAAAAGGAACCACGATTAGCAAGTTAGGACAGAAGTACCTGGAAGAAATTGCCAAATACAAAGACAAAGCATTACGATAATCCACACACTTACATAAACTTCCATTTGGAACTAAAGCTGAACCTACCCCCCCTACCCCCCCACTTTCAGT
>OGPN01001723.1_pt1 | contig 13639 bp, 12 predicted proteins | sample 1552941 | NCBI WGS metagenome assembly OGPN01 (sample SAMEA2580220, study PRJEB22360) | human gut metagenome | biome: human gut; feature: human-associated habitat; material: faeces | place: Denmark | collected 2008/2010
CGGATCATCTTCTGGTATGCCTGCTTCTACCTTCCCCACAAGGTCGGCGCCCACATCGGCCGCTTTGGTATAAATACCGCCACCCACGCGGGCAAACAATGCCTGTGTGGAAGCTCCCATACCGAAAGTCAGCATCGTAGTAGTGATAATACAAAGTTTATGGGTAGGGCTCAGTACATCAGCCGGAATGGCCCAATTCAACAATAGATACCAGAAAGATATATCAAGAAGCCCAAGGCCTACCACTACCAGTCCCATAACGGCACCACTACGGAAAGCGATCCTCAGCCCGGCATTTAGAGAAGTACGGGCGGCATTGGCTGTACGTGCAGAAGCATAAGTGGCCGTTTTCATACCAAGAAATCCCGAAAGCCCGGAAAAGAAACCACCGGTCAGAAATGCAATAGGTACCCAGGCATTCTGTACCTGAAAACCGTAGGCCATAATAGAGAACAGGACTACCAGACCGAAAAAGACCCATCCCACAATCTTATACTGTTGTTTCAGATAAGACATGGCACCTTTGCGCACTGCAGCAGCAATTTTAATCATTTGAGGAGTACCTTCACTCTCTTTCATCATTTGCTTATGGAAATAATAAGCAAAGCAGAGAGCCAATACAGAGGCGGCAGGAACCAACCAAAAAAGCAAGCTATCCATAGAATAAATTTTTAGAGGTTTACGAAAGGCTAAAAGTATTGATTCCAAACGAGATAAGCAAATAAAAAAGAAAGAAAAAAGATGTCGGATTACTTGACTTTAGCTTTTTTATATCGTATCTTTGTTAACGTAATCATAAAGTAGATTCAGTTAAACTACATTAGAAGGAGAGAGCCGCAGCTTTCTCCTTTCTTCTTTTATATACGGAAGATATGCCTTCTTTCTTCGGTATTTTTTAAGTATTTCCTCGGTATATAATGAAAATTACACGGTATGTTACGGTTCATTACATACTATGTTACGATGCAAATGATACTATGTTGCGATGCAAATGACATTGTGTTGCGATGTAAATGCTACTTTCTTCCCGATAGTTGTTTTTAGTTAAGAATCAATAAATCAGCTCTTGACAAGATTGCAACCCAGTTGCACATGCAAATGCTCTATCTTTACATCAGAAATCAATAATAGAATCATTATGAGCTGTAACTGTTGTCACCCTTCCGGCTGTAGCCCGGAAAAGAAAAAGAACGAATATATACCGGCTATCATCAGTTTTACCATGCTAACAGTAGGAATGATACTCAATCATTTCAATCTGTTTACGCTGCCGGGCAGTGCTCTGATATGGTATACAGTAGCCTACCTGCCCGTAGGATGGCCTGTATTGCGGGAGGCTTTCGGACGACTCCGTCACGGAGAGTTCTTCAATGAATTTATGCTAATGGGCATCGCCACCATCGGCGCATTCTGTATCGGCGAGTATCCCGAAGGAGTGGCAGTGATGCTATTCTATTCCATCGGAGAAGCTTTTCAGGATCGTGCGGTGGGGAATGCACAGCGAAATATCAAAGCACTGCTCGATGTTCGTCCGGAAACAGCAACAGTCATCCGTGATGAACGTCCGGAGACAATGCACCCCGAAAATGTTAAGGTAGGAGAAACCATCGAGATAAAAGCCGGAGAACGCGTCCCTCTTGACGGAATGATGCAAAACGAGCAGGCCTCTTTCAATACAGCAGCACTAACCGGAGAAAGTCGTCCTCGAACCATCCGCAAAGGAGAGACGTTGCTTGCAGGAATGATTGTTACCGACCGGGTAGTACGACTTACAGTAACCAAACCATTTAATGAAAGTGCACTTGCCCGAATACTTGCCATGGTACAAGAGGCCAATGAGCGGAAAGCACCTGTAGAGTTATTCATACGCCGGTTTGCACGGATATATACCCCTATCGTTACGGGATTGGCAGTACTTATCGTTCTCCTCCCCTTCCTCTACTCATTGGGAGTGCCTGCATTTGATTATGTTTTCAGAGACTGGCTTTACCGGAGTCTGGTGTTTCTGGTTATCTCCTGCCCTTGTGCACTCGTTGTCAGTATCCCTTTAGGCTATTTTGGAGGTATCGGAGCGACTTCCCGCGCCGGAGTCCTGTTCAAGGGGGGAAACTATCTGGATGCTATTACTCAGATCAACACCGTAGTGTTCGACAAGACCGGAACCCTCACCAAAGGGGTGTTTGAAGTACAGCATGTGGAGAGCGTGCTCTCTTCCGATACAGAGCTATTGCAATACGTTGCCTCTGCCGAGCAGAAAAGTACACATCCGATAGCACGTGCCATCGGTGAATATGCGATCCGACAGGGAGTAACACTCCTCCCTGCCACAGATACAACAGAGATACCTGGACATGGACTGAGAGTTATCATAGCCGGGCACGAAGTACTGGCAGGGGAACCCCGTCTACTCTCCCGCTACAACATTGCCTACCCGGCAGAGTTGAATGTTTCGGCAGATACCATTGTAGCCTGCGCGATAAACGGAACATATGCCGGATATCTTCTTCTGGCCGATATTCCCAAAGAGGATGCAGAGATAGCTATCCAGGCATTGAAAGCATTAAATATTGATAATATACAAATTCTTTCGGGCGATAAACAAGCAATTGTTTCTAAATTAGGGGCGCAATTGGGAGTATCTCAGGCATACGGCGATCTGCTACCCGAAGGAAAGGTTGCCCATATCGAACAACTGAAGGCCAATCCTGCCCACCGCATTGCTTTCGTAGGAGACGGTATCAATGATGCACCTGTACTGGCAATGAGCAATGTGGGTATCGCTATGGGAGGCTTGGGTAGTGATGCAGCCATCGAGACAGCAGATGTAGTGATACAAAACGACCAGCCGTCTAAAGTAGCAACTGCCATACGCATCGGTCGTGCTACCCGACGGATTGTCTGGCAAAACATCATTCTCGCTTTCGGTGTAAAACTAGCCGTATTGCTATTGGGTGCCGTTGGCATGGCTACCATGTGGGAAGCTGTGTTTGCTGATGTAGGCGTAGCTTTGCTGGCTATCCTGAATGCCATACGAATACAGAAGCAAGGCGCTTCGGATCAGTTTACATCCGGCATGAACAATGAAAACAAAAAATGATTATGGAAGAGAATATCTACCTCGACAAATTAGGACAACGGGATATTAAGCCAACCGCTATGCGGTTGCTTATCCTTCGAGCCATGATGCAGTTCAACCGGGCTTTCAGTCTGCTCGATCTGGAGACGTATCTGGATACTGTGGACAAATCTACACTCTCACGCACTATTAACCTTTTTCTGAAACATCATCTCATACATGGTATCGACGATGGTTCAGGCTCACTAAAGTATGCCGTATGTGGGAATGAATGCAACTGTGACATTGATGATCTGCACGTACATTTCTATTGTACTAAGTGCCACAAGACATATTGCTTGCGGAATAAACATACCCCGGCAGCCCCCCTGCCACAACATTTCACTGCGGAAAGTATCAATTACGTGATAAAGGGCTTGTGTGATCATTGTTCGCATTGACAAAAAAAGATTCGGTTAGCGTTCTCTTTATATATATCTTTTGTTACCTTTGTGTCTTATCATACTATTCAACACACAATGGAACAGCTTTATGGATTGCAAGAAGACTACCGACAATGGCTCACAGAGCTTAAATCAAAAATACGTTTCAGCCAGATAAAAGCGGCAGTAGCCGTTAACAGTGAGCTCATCCGTCTATATTGGAACCTCGGGCAACAGATTGTAGAAAAGCAAGAGAATGCACAATGGGGAAGCGGATTCATAGAACGGCTTAGTAAAGACTTGCAAACGGAGTTTCCTACTATAGGCGGGTTCTCTTATCGGAATCTAAGACGTTGCAAACAGTTCTATCTCTTTTATAATCAAGGTAATACAATTCGGCCACAACTTGTGGCCAAATTAGAAGACGATTCTTTATTTCAAATACCCTGGGGGCATCACGGACTCATAATGGAACGAACCAAAGTTGTTCAGGAAGCCCTCTTCTACATCCACAAAACCATCGAAAACGGATGGAGTCGTGCCATATTAGAATATCACATCGAAAAAGACCTCTATCATACTCAAGGCAAAGCTATCAATAACTTTTCTACCACTCTCCCCGAACCTCAAAGTGAACTCGCCAACGAACTTATCAAAGATCCGTATCATTTCGATTTCCTCCAACTTTCAGACAAAGCATTGGAGCGCGACATTGAAAATGGTCTTGTACAACACATCTCACAGTTTTTATTGGAGATGGGACAAGGCTTCGCTTACATGGGACGGCAATACCTGCTGAGAGTAGGTAAAAAAGAGTATAGATTGGATTTGCTATTCTATCATACAAAACTTAAGGCCTATATCATTATCGAATTAAAAGCGAAAGAGTTCGAACCCGAATTCATAGGTAAACTCAATTTTTACGTATCAGCTATTAACGAACTGGTACGTGACTCCCAAGACCGCCCCACCATCGGTATTCTCCTCTGCAAAGGAAAAGATGACTATGAAGTGGAATTCTCGCTTCGAGACATCAACAAACCTATTGGAGTCAGTACTTATACTTATAATGAACTTCCGGAAGAAATCCGACAAGCACTCCCCGGCCTGCAAGAGCTGAAAGAACAATTAAACGAATATGACCGTTTGCAGTAAAAAACAATCTACAATATGAAGAAACCAATAATCTCATGTATTCTCTTCTGTTTAATCCTGTTGCCAATACAGGGACAAGAAATAAACACAGCCAAAATCGATTCTTTTCTTAATCATATCGAGAAGTATAATCAAGGTATTGGTTCTGTGGCCATTTCCAAAGGAGGAAAAACGGTGTATACACGCCGTTTCGGACAAAATAATCTGAATAAGAAACAAAACGGTGAAGCATTCAAATATCGTATAGGCTCCATCACCAAACTTATGACGGCTACACTGGTTGAACAACTTGTGGAACAAGGCCGGCTCAGTCTAACCGAGACATTGGATACTTACTTTCCCAATATCCCCAATGCCCCCAAAATCAGTCTGACTCAATTACTGAATCATAGTAGCGGATTAGGCATTTATATTCTAAGAAATGACAGTCTGTACTTTTGGACAAAACTCCCCCAATTGTTATAACTTTACTAACAATCAGAGGAGTCCTGTTATCATTCTATCACTACCGCCGTTCCGGTAGCAGTTACCATCAACATGCTACCACTACCCCCAACGGTTTCATAATCCAGGTCAACGCCTATTACAGCATTAGCCCCGAGCCGGGCAGCCTGTTCTTCCATTTCCTTTATCGCCGTTTCTTTAGCTTGACGGAGCACTTCTTCATAAGCACCGGAACGTCCACCTACAAAATCACGAATACCGGCTAAAAAATCACGAAATACATTGGCACCGATGATCGTCTCACCGGAAACAATTCCATAATAGTGAATTATTCTTTTCCCTTCAATAATGGGAGTCGTTGTTACTAACATAATCTTTTCTTTGTTTATTGGTTATTTACGTTATTAGACGCACAAATAACCGGAAAAGTTGCAACTGCTGTCCAATTTAATTCACAATTATTTCCATCCCGGATTCTGAATGAGATTTTGATTAGCTTCTATCTCCTGTAGGGGAATGGGCAATAACTGTTGATAATCTTTTATATTCAACTGCTCAACAGCCAAATTGTTGCGCCGTAAGAATGAGAAATAGCTACCAAAACCCTTCAATTCACTTTGCCAGACCGAGCGTAAAGATTCGATAAAGTTAACTTCAGAAATTAAGGGCAGATTCCGTACTTGTGTTACTCTATTCGAATAAGCCATTGCCTCAGCCCGGTTACCTAAATGATAAGCACATTCAGCAGCAGATAACAGGACTTCGGTATAAGTCACAAAAGGTACATAAGCATTGCCTTTCAAAACAGATTCAGATGACTGCTGTAGGGAATCAGTACGCAGCCCCCAGACGATTTCACGGGAGTTCAATCCCAGCGAAGTTTCCGAAGAGGACTCCAAGGCGTATACCCCACTGTCAATAATCCGTTTCAGATAATTATAAGCTTGTGCATAGGATTTCTGATGCAGATACATCTTAGCCAATAACGCTAACGAAGCACCTTTCGAAGGATACAAAACGCCCTCAGGAGTATCAAACCCACCCGGTTCCAGCTTACTATGCTCCACACAATAATTCAAATCATCTATAAAATTCGCAAACAAATCCTCACTACCCAGTTGTTGAGAGCCCCCAAGCGGATCATCATAATTTATCACATAAGGAACATTCTCCCACCAGGATGCTAACTGGAAATACTGAACGGCGGCTAACTGATGAATATAGGCCATAAAGGACGGGGCTTCAACGAGTCCACCTTTTTCAAGTATATAATCTAACATCCTGATTCTGGAAATAGCATTATATGCCTTCCTCCAAATATTCAGTATTTCACTGTCACGGGGAGTCAATGTATGCTCATAAATGGCATGATAAGGCGCATTCCTGCCATCAAAGCTTTGTGTATAGTAACCATCCAAATTGGAAAAATCCTGCATGGAAATCATCATTTGATAGGCTATACCAGCAACAACTGCTTGCCCATCCTCTCCAAACTCTATCTGTTTAGAAGGATCTCCGTTTTGCGTAATCCTCAGTTCTGCAGAAAGTTTTCCACTTGTAGTATAGACAGTAATAGATTCTCCTTTTATCAAAGCTCCATCAGCAGGCCGGGCAACGATAACCAGTTCATTCCCCTCAATCGTTTTCGTGTAATTAATATCAGTATATTTAAAAACCTTCAGACTCTCCTCAAAGACAGGTTCATCCGGTATCCCAGCCGGTCTCTCTAAAGTTACGGGTACTTTACAATCTATCTTAATACGGAAAGTTCCTCCCTCCGCAGGAATAGACAACTCTTTTTTATCAAGCGTCAGTGTCATATCTCCTCCGGCATCGGGTTCATTACCGGCAATACCATCACCATCCCAGTCAATAAAATAATTCAGGTTTGGGACAGTAACATCCATATTCAACTTCTTATAGCGGCTGATGATGTTATCTGATATGTCATTTACATCCAACATCATGGCATCCTCCCGGAGTTGTTTTTTTGTATTATCCGTAAACGTACCTTCCGCTTTGAATTCGGCACTCAGTTTGGCCAAATATTCCGTTAGTTCAGCATCCGTACGATCTCTCAATAAAGTAGAAGACACAACGATCAATGCACCGGCTTCATCAGTACCGGAAGCAATAGAAAAGTTACAAACGTCCTTTTCGGCATAACGTTCCAGACCAAAGCTCTTCAAAACTTCCTTTTGGACTTTTGCATCAGCTTCATTGAAATCCGGCTTGTTATTCCTAAGAAGCTGCATCATACGTTGCGTTTTCAGGTGGGTAAGAATGTTGATATTAGCCTGTTTATTATCAGCCAAATTGACTATTGACTGCAGGGATATCTGTCCGGTAGACAATTCCCCGTCTACTTCATTAAAATAATATCCGTCAGCTGTCAATAACACGTAAGACGAATTCAATTTAATCTCTCCCAGATTAAAAGAGCCATCATCATCAACAATAATACCCTGGTAAACCTCACCAGTCAGATTATAATCCTTATCCAATGCTTGCGCAGTAATTTTGGAACCATTTATAAAAGGTCCTTTTTCTACTTTACCCGTTACTTTATAGAGTTTCGGAGTAAAATCATCCTTATTATCTTCTTCACATCCGGTTACGAATGCCAAAAGAAAAAGTAAACAGAAATAGTTTAGCAGTTTATGTTTCATAGTTTATGTTATTGTGCCTTACAGCATATTACTCAATCAGAACATTTTACTAACGCGCTCCACACCGGCTACAAGGGCATCAATCTCCTCTTTTGTGTTATAAACGGCAAAAGAAGCACGAACCGTACCTTCAATACCAAGACGCTGCATCAACGGCTGCGCACAATGATGTCCGGTACGAATGGCAATACCCAGTCTGTCGAGCAAAGTACCCATATCAAAGTGGTGAATGTTACCTACCAGGAAAGAGATAACGCTGCTCTTGTGCGTTGCCTCACCGAAGATACGGATATCCGGAATCTCTTTCAAACGTTGCATAGCATAAGTAGTCAGTTCATGTTCATAGGCGGTAATATTATCCATACCAAGACCTGTCACATAATCAAGGGCTTTTGCCAGCCCGGTAGTACCAATGTAATCGGGAGTACCGGCTTCAAACTTGAAAGGAAGTTCATTGAACGTTGTTTTCTCAAAAGAAACGTGCTGTATCATTTCTCCCCCACCTTGATAAGGCGGCAGGCGGTCGAGAGCAGCGTCCCCCGCTTTGGTAGGCCGGCGGGGGGGCGAGCCATTCTTCTTTTCCATAAAGAACACCCACACCGGTAGGACCATAGATTTTATGTGCAGAGAAGGCAAAGAAGTCAGCATCCATGTCCTGCATATCAACTTTCATATGAGGTACGGACTGCGCACCGTCTATCAATACAGGTACCCCGTGAGCATGAGCAGTAGCAATCATCTCTTTGACGGGATTAACCGTTCCCAATACATTGGAAACCTGCGTTACACTCACTATCTTCGTCCGGTCTGAAAAAAGCTTCTCGTATTCGTCCAGCAACAATTCACCTTTATCATTCATAGGTATCACTTTTATTGCAATACCTTTACGGGCAGCTAAAAGTTGCCAGGGCACAATGTTACTGTGATGCTCCATGACGGAGAGAATAACCTCATCTCCCTCTTCCATAAATTCCTCACCGAAACTGGAAACAAGAAGATTAATAGCCTCTGTTGTACCACGGGTAAAGATAATCTCATTTATACTACGGGCATTGATAAACTCACGCACCGTAGCACGGGAAGCTTCATGTAACTCTGTAGCCTGCTGAGAAAGATAGTGTACTCCCCGATGCACATTGGCATTAACAGAATAGTATTCATCTACCAGCGAATCAATCACCAGACGAGGTTTCTGAGTCGTTGCACCATTGTCGAAATAAATCAAAGGCTTCCCATACACCGTACGGCTTAGAATGGGAAAATCTTCACGTATCTTCTTTATATCCATTTTATTAGTGATTAGTTGGTTAATGATTAGTGATTAGTGGTTAGTGATTAGTGGGCTGCGCTATTATGCTGCATGGCACTAATCACTTATCACTAACCACTAATCACTTACATATCGCACATCCCTGGCACTTGTTCAGTTCACCCCGGAAACGTTTCTCCACCAACAGATGTAAACGATCTTTTAAGGCATCCAAACGGATGGTATCTATTACTTCATTTACAAAAGCAAACATAAGCAGCAAACGGGCTTCTTTCTCTGCAATACCACGGGTACGCATATAAAACAAAGCAGTTTCATCCAATTGGCCAACGGTAGCACCGTGAGAGCATTTCACATCGTCTGCATAGATTTCCAACTGAGGCTGGGTATACATACGGGCATCACGGGTGGCACAAAGATTACGGTTCGTTTGTTGAGAACTTGTATGCTGTGCCCCAGGACGCACCAGTACCAAACCGGCAAAAGCGCCAACAGACTGGTCATCGAGTACATATTTAAACAATTCATTACTGGTGCAATTTGGCACAACATGGTCAATGGTCGTATTATTGTCTACATGCTGGTTCTTATCGGCAATAGCCATACCGCAAAGATTGATTTCTGCACCTTCTCCCGCAAGAGTTACCTCTGTTGTATTACGGGTAGTACCGTTATGAAGAGTCATACCGTTAAGCAATACGTTGCTGTTTGCCTCCTGTTTTACATAGAGATTACTGATACGCACCGTACTGGTATGTGTCTCTTCCAATTCATACAAATCGAATACGGAGTTCGCTCCGGCAAACACTTCAACCACTTGCGTAGCCAGGAAGTTTACGCCGTCCATAGCATGGTCACACATCAATAAACGCGCCTGCGCACCTTCTTCAAGAATAATCAATACACGGCGGTTTACCATGAAATTGACATCCGCACGCAATATATTAATCAACTGAATAGGGCGTTCTACCACTACGTTTTTGGGAACATACATCAGTACACCATCCTGTGCAAAGGCGGTATTAAAAGCGGTCACTCCATCTTTAGAAGTATCAGCCAGCTTACCATAGTATTTCTTTACTAAATCGGGATGTTGCTCTGCTACCTCTTTCAGACTTCCAAAGATGACTCCTTCCGGCAGATGCGACTTTGGCAATGCCTTATTATAAAATGCATCGTTCACTACAAAGAACAAAGAGGTGCTCATGTTGGGCACATCGCACTTGAACACCTCATAGGGATTCACCGGAATATCCAGACGATTCAGATTAAGTCCGTAATCGGGCGCGAAGAATTTGCTGATATCGGTATATTTATACTTCTCCTGTTTACGTGTAGGAAAGCCCAACCGCTCAAAATCGGCAAAAGCAGTAGCACGCGGAGCATTCATGACCTCAGTACTATGCCGGCAAATCATTGCTTCACATTGTGAGAAGAGATCTATATATTGTTGTTCTACACTCATCTTTTTGATTTATGATTTATCATTTATGAATTATGTATGATGATGTATGAATATTATGAGTTATGATGCATAAGCAATATCATGCCACACAGTCTTCATGACTCATAATTCATAAGTCAATCCTCCACCTCTTTCTTAATCCAGTCGTATCCCTTCTCTTCCAGTTCAAGAGCCAGTTCCGGTCCGGCAGTTTTCACGATACGACCTTTATAGAGCACGTGTACGATATCCGGTTTGATATAGTCCAGCAAACGTTGATAATGGGTAATAACAATATAACTTGTATCAGGAGTCTTCAGTTTATTAACTCCCTCGGCTACAATGCGAAGTGCATCGATATCAAGGCCAGAATCGGTTTCATCAAGAATGCTGAGACGTGGTTCCAACATGGCCATCTGAAAAATCTCATTCCGCTTCTTCTCACCACCAGAGAAACCTTCGTTCACCGAACGGTTAGCTAACTTATTATCCAGTTCTACCACCGCACGCTTCTCACGCATCAGTTTAAGAAACTCACTGGCTGTTAGTGCAGGAAGTCCTTTGTATTTGCGTTGCTCATTTACCGCAGCACGCATAAAGTTTACCATACTTACTCCGGGGATCTCTACCGGATACTGGAAACTCAAAAAAAGACCTTCATGGCTACGATCTTCAGGGCTCAGGTCTAACAGATTCTTTCCATCAAAGGTTACGCTACCCTTGGTTACCTCAAAAGCAGGATTTCCCACCAAAACAGAAGAAAGCGTACTCTTTCCGGATCCGTTAGGTCCCATGATAGCATGTACCTCGCCCGGTTTCACTGTTAAGTTAATACCTTTCAATATCTCTTTGCCATTGATGCTGGCATGTAAGTCTTTTATCTCTAACATGATTATATTTACAATTTATTCCCTATGGTCATGACCATTCTCTAATCTTTATCACATAGGTACGTTTACGATTTACAATTTACGATTGAAATTACTTTTAAGACGGTCTACATTTACAATCAAACTTCAATCGTAAATCGTAAATCGTCTAATCGTCCAATCATCCCACGCTTCCCTCCAACGAGATCGTCAGCAATTTTTGCGCTTCAACGGCAAATTCCATCGGAAGTTTGTTCAATACTTCTTTGGCATATCCGTTTACAATAAGTCCGATAGCATCTTCGGTTGGGATACCACGCTGGTTACAATAGAATATCTGGTCTTCACTGATCTTGCTGGTAGTAGCTTCGTGTTCTACCACAGCCGTCTCGTTATGAATATCCATGTAAGGGAAAGTATGTGCACCACATTTATCACCGAGCAAGAGTGAATCACACTGGCTATAGTTACGTGCATTATCAGCTCTTTCAGAAACACGTACCAGACCCCGGTAGGAGTTTTCGCTCTTTCCGGCAGAAATACCTTTACTTACAATCGTACTACGGGTATTCTTACCGAGATGTATCATCTTTGTACCCGTATCCGCCTGCTGATAGTTGTTCGTTACAGCTACAGAGTAGAATTCCGCTGTAGAGTTATCGCCGGTAAGAATACAGGAAGGATATTTCCATGTAATGGCCGAACCGGTTTCTACCTGCGTCCACGACAGTTTACTATCTACTCCTTTACAATTACCACGTTTCGTCACAAAGTTATAAACTCCCCCTTTGCCGTTAGCATCACCGGGATACCAGTTCTGAACAGTGGAGTATTTCACTTCGGCACGATCATGTACCATAATTTCCACAATAGCAGCATGCAATTGGTTTTCATCACGCATCGGTGCTGTACAACCTTCCAGATAGGAAACATACGAATCATCATCCGCCACAATCAGTGTACGTTCAAACTGCCCTGTATTCGCCGCATTAATGCGGAAGTATGTCGATAACTCCATCGGACAACGTACGCCTTTCGGTATATAAACAAATGATCCGTCAGAGAACACTGCAGAGTTCAGCGCAGCAAAGAAGTTATCACGATAACCTACTACCGATCCTAAATACTTCTTTACCAGATCGGGATGTTCACGCACTGCTTCACTGAAAGAGCAGAATATAATCCCTTTCTCCATCAGCGTTTCTTTAAATGTTGTCTTTACCGAAACGGAGTCCATTACAGCGTCCACAGCCATTCCACTCAACGCCATCTGTTCTTCCAACGGAATACCTAACTTATTGAATGTCTTTATCAACTCCGGATCTACCTCATCCATACTTTTCGGTCCTTCTTTCTTCTTGGTAGGATCGGCATAATATGAGATAGCCTGATAATCTATCTCAGGAATACGGAGATGCGCCCAAGTAGGCATCTCCAATGTCAACCAGTGGCGATACGCCTTCAAACGAAACTCCAGCAACCATTCCGGCTCGCCCTTCTTTGACGAGATAAGGCGAATGACATCTTCATTAAGTCCTTTCTCAATGATATCTGTATGCACCTCCGTAGTGAAGCCATATTTATACTTCTCCTGCGTGAGTTCCTTTACATATTTATTGGGTTCTTCTTGTTGCATTATTTATTGAGTATATATTGTTGTGTCACTTCTTTTGCCGCAGGAAAGAATATTCCCGCAAACTTAACCATAGGATAATATAACACTGATTCCTCCTTCTTTGTTTTATCAATCAAGGTGTTATCTGCATCGATAAATTCTATCACACAAATTACCAGACTGGTAAGCAGCAGAAATTTCAACGCCCCCAGTCCACTGCCAAGCCAACGGTTCAGCCACCCTAAAGAAACAGCTTCCATTGCTTTTGTCAGCAGAGATGCCACCAAAGTAAAGATCAATGGCACGGCAATCCAAATGATAATGAAGGATAATATTTGTGCCACCGTCATTGAGTCTGTCACAGTAGGACAAAGTTTCTCAGCAAGAGAAGCGTACAACGCTTTTGCTGCCAACAATCCCACTATCAACCCCAATATGGAAGCAAGCTGCCGGATAAAGCCTTTCATAAAGCCTGTCAGCACACCTGCACCAACGATAACCAAAATTATTATATCGATCATATATAAAGAGGGTTATAGAGTTATAGAGTTATAAAGTTGTAGAGTTATAGGAACTCAGTGATAATAAGTTATCAAAAAGAAAAAGGTGGTAAGGTGGCCATTACCACATTACCACCCTATAACTTTATAACGTTATAACTCTATAACCTATCCA
>OGPN01001728.1_pt1 | contig 13601 bp, 9 predicted proteins | sample 1552941 | NCBI WGS metagenome assembly OGPN01 (sample SAMEA2580220, study PRJEB22360) | human gut metagenome | biome: human gut; feature: human-associated habitat; material: faeces | place: Denmark | collected 2008/2010
GTATATATATGTGTTCCAGAAACTACCATTACAGTGTTGTGCAAGGGACTTATTATGGCGAGCTTTGACTGGCTGCTTGTACTTCTTATGTATTATACCCAGTATTATACAGGCATGTTTAAGGGCATTGTGAGTGTAAAAGTATTTATGATTGCCTATTCGCTGTTTGAGACCGTTGCATTTTTGATTAATGCATGGACGAGATGGATATTTGATATAACAGATATATCGGATGACCAGATAATTGTTCAGTTTGCAAAGGGGAATGTTCTGGGTAGGTTACATTATGTATATGCTTATGGCATTATGTTGATGCTTATTTTAAGTTATATAGTAATGGTTGAGAGAATGTCAAGATTCTACAGATTCAGGTATTTTGCTATTCTTATATTATTATTTGCTGCATCTTTACTTGATATAATGACTACATGGTCTGATTCAATATATGACATGTCAATGGTTGCATTTGGTATCATGTCTGTACTTATATATTATCTGACATACAGTTATGTTCCTAATGAGCTTATTGAGAATACATTTTCACTTATAATCAGAGATATGAATAGTGGAATTATATGTTTTGATAATGCTGGAAGATGTATATACTGTAATGGTATTGTTAAAGAAATGTATTCTATTACTGATAATATTAATGAAGTAGAGCATAATTATGCAAGCTGGCTTCAGACTCAGACAGAGCATGATAATAAGAAATTCAGGCAGACAATCAGCGAGGGGAAAGAGAGAAGAAGCTTTGATATTTCATATAATCGTGTATATGATGATAAGCATAATTTTATATGTGATTATTTCATATTTAATGATCGTACGGAAGCTGTTGAGCTTTTAGAATATGAAAAGTTCAGAGCTACACATGATAATCTCACGGGACTTCTTAATAAGGAGCAGTTCTATGAGGAAACTGCAAATGTAGTGAGAAACGACAGGAATCACAAATATTGCCTGGTGTGCAGTAATATTAAAGATTTTAAGCTTGTTAATGAGCTTTTTGGAATCGAAAAAGGTGATGAGATTATTAAAATGCAGGCAGGGCTTATCAAGGCTTCATCTGAAAGTGGCTATATATGTGGAAGAATCCAGAATGACAGATTTGCTGTGTGTATGCCGAAGGACGGTTTTAAGAATGAAATAATGCAGAATAGTATTGTAAGCATGCAGGACAGATTCAACAATGCATCATTTAAGATAAGGGTTGTAGTAGGTGTTTATGATATTGAAGATGTTGATGAGCCTGTAAGTAATATGTGTGATAAAGCATTTATTGCGAGCGAGACTATTAAGAATAATTATGAAACTAATATTGCATACTATGATGATAAGCTGTTAAAGAGAACTCTTGAAGAAAGAAGAGTTATTGGAGAATTTGAGGGTGCACTTGAAAGAAAAGAATTTAAAATGTTTCTTCAGCCACAGGTTAATACGCATGGTAAGACTTATGGAGCAGAGGCACTTGTGCGTTGGCAGCATCCTGATAGAGGGTTGCTGTCGCCATTCTTCTTTATTGATATTCTGGAGACTACAGGTCTTATATATAAGCTTGATATGTATATGTGGGAATGTGCAGCAGCTAAATTAAGTGAATGGAAGAAGAAGGGAGATATGGTTCATTATATTTCTGTAAATATATCTACTAAGGATTTTTATCTTATAGATGTATATGAGGTTATTACATCGATTGTTAAGAAATATGATATTGAACCTAAGATGTTAAAGTTAGAGATTACCGAGACAGCACTTATGTCTGATCTTAAGAAGAATATGGAGGTAATTAAGAACCTCAGGGATTATGGATTTAAGATAGAGATTGATGATTTTGGAAGTGGATATTCTTCGCTGAATATGTTAAAAGATATAAGTGCAGATGTTCTTAAGATTGATATGGCATTCCTTCGTGCTACAGAGAATGAGGTTAAGGGACAGGATATTCTGGAGACTATTATTTCTCTTGGTGGAAAGCTTGGAATGGAGGTAATTACTGAAGGAGTAGAGACAGACAAACAGCTTCTTATGCTGACAGAGATGGGGTGTCATATATTCCAGGGATATTATTTCTCAAAGCCTATACCAGTCGAAGAATTTGAACAAAAATATATGAATGAATAATGGGAGGAAGTTATGAGCGAGAATTGTTCAGGAAGCTGCTCAAGCTGCAGTTCAGACTGCGAATCAAGAAAAGGACCACAGATAGTGCGTAATGCCAATAATGGCAAAGTTAAGAAGGTTATAGCTGTTGTCAGTGGCAAGGGTGGGGTTGGTAAATCACTTGTCACATCAATGCTGGCAGTTAAGGCTAACAAGGAAGGAAAGAAGGCAGCAATACTTGATGCAGATATTACAGGACCATCAATTCCTAAGTCTTTTGGACTTACAGAAAGGGTAACATGTAATGAAGATGGAACTGTAATGTATCCTGAGACTTCAAAGAATGGTATTAAGGTTATGTCACTTAATCTTCTTATGGAAAAGGAGACTGACCCTGTTATATGGAGAGGCCCTGTTATTGCTGGTGTTGTTAAGCAGTTCTGGGAAGATGTTGACTGGGATGAGACAGACTGTATGTTTGTTGACTGCCCACCAGGAACAGGAGATGTTCCTCTTACAGTTTTCCAGTCTATGCCAATAGATGGAATCATTATAGTGACTTCACCACAGGACCTTGTTTCAATGATTGTTGAGAAGGCAATTAATATGGCTAAGCTTATGAATATTCCAGTTCTTGGAATTGTCGAGAACATGTCTTATTTCAAATGTCCAGACTGTGGTAATATTCATTATATATACGGAAAGAGTAAGATTGATGAAGTGGCAGCAGCTAATGATATCAAGACTGTTGCAAAGCTTCCAATGGATGCAAAGGTAGCTGAACTTGTCGATTCAGGAAAGGCTGAGGAGCTTGATGTGACTGCATTAGATGAAATATTTAATGCAATTATGGGGTAACATAATAATATATATAATTGTCTTATAGAAGCTTTATTATTTACAAACCTATTTTAAAGAAATGATAGCAATTTTTCTGTACTTTGTGCTATAAATCACTAGAATATATGGTTGGATTACAGTATTATTATAGATAAAGAATGCAGATAAGTTATTTTGTAATAGGTAGGAGTAAATTATGGCAAATTCAAAAAAAGGCAAGATTGATATGACCACAGGTCATATAATGAGAAATATTATATTGTTTGCGATACCGATTATTATTGGAAATGTATTGCAGCAGTTATATACTACAGTTGATGCACTTGTAATAGGTAAATACTGTGGTGATACATCTTTAGCTGCGGTAGGAACGAGTTCACAGCCAGTTGAAGTATTATTATGTGTCTTTTTAGGAATAGGAACAGGTGTGTCTATTCTTATTTCACAATATACCGGGGCCAGGGAATCGGGAAAGGTTGTTTCAGTATGCGGAACTTCAATAACATTTATATATATTATAGGTATTCCGATTGGAATTCTTGGATGGTTTGCAGCACCGTATATTCTGGAATTCATGAAAGTGCCGCAGGATGTGTGGGATGCCGCATTAATCTATACGAGGGTTGTATTCTTAGGCACACTTGGTAATCTGGGCTATAATATGAACGCCGGAATTTTAAGAGGACTTGGAGACAGCAAGGCTTCGCTATGGTTTCTGGTTGTGTCATGTGTTTCTAATATACTATTTGATTTATTGTTTGTTGCAGTGTTTGGAATGGATGTAGCCGGGGCAGCACTTTCTACAAGTATTGCCATGTTTATATCATGGATTATAAGTATTGTTTACATAAGAAAGAAGTTTCCGGAGATACAGTTTACATTTTTGCCGAGAAGATTCTCTGGAACAATGATGAAGGATATTCTGGCTATTGGCTTACCTGTTGGACTTAATAATTCGCTTTATTCATTAGGACATGTTGCATTACAGACCTTTAATAACTCACAGGGGGCTATATTTATGGCCGGAGGTGCAGTAGCAGGAAGAATTACAGGATGCGCTAACATAGCAATTACCGGATTATCTTCGGCGGCCACTACATTTTCAGGACAGAATTATGGTGCTAAGAAATATTCAAGAATTAAAGAGGGACACTGGAGAATTCCATTGTGTTCAGGTCTGATTACATTAAGTTTTGGATTGCTTTTTATAATGATACATAAACCTATAATCCGTTTCTTCTCGTCAGATGAAATGGTATTGATGTATGCTAGCAGACATGTTGTTGTCATGCTGCTTTCACAGTGGTTTTATGCTATCTTTAACTGTATAATATCCATTGTAAACGGAACCGGAAAGGTGCGTTATACTACAATTGTCAACATCCTTATGCTTTGGGCAGTCAGAATTCCAAGTGCCTATATTATTAACAGATACTTTGATGGAACATGGGTAATGTTGTGCTTCCCAATATCTTTCAGCTTTGGAATGTTTGCAATGATAGGTTATTATCTGTTCTCGCCAGCATGGAAGGAAGTTATGAGACTGGCGGAAAATAAACAAAATGAAGGTTGAAGGTGAGCGAAAGACAGCGTAAGGTTGACGAGCTTACTGGAATTAAGAAGCTCGTCCATCTGCTTCAACCCCCATAACAAGCGGATTATCAGTAGGAATATAACAGTTTTGCTCGTAGTATTGGAAATGAATAGCCATTACCAATATAATTGAATTGGACAATTCTTTTATTAATACCCTCTGTAACCGCGTTGGTATATTGATAGTCGTGATAATTTAATATTTCCTGCTTCCAATAGAGAATCTTTTTCAATAAATGATAAAAAAAGATATAATCAGCTGTTATTAACGCAGAGGCTTTATCAATAATCTGTTTAGCAGAATCCTTATCAGTTGTATTATAAATGTTGATTAGCAATTCCTTAATTTCATAAATGAAACTAACTTGTGGATATCTTGATATGTATTCATTTAATAATTGCTGTTGTTCATAAGATAGAGATTCTCTTTTATATAATAGTAGTGTCCTGATTTCATAAAGTATGACATTGTCATATTGTGCTAATTCTTTCCTGAAAGCCTTCTGGATATCCTGCTGAATATGGAATTTATCAATAACAATATGTGCATCAGGTATTATTGTTTTAATAAGTCTCTTATATTTTGGCGTCATATCAATTACTACTACTTTGACGTTGGAATAATCAACACTTTTCAGAAATCTACTCATTTCATTATAAGTATTATTCTTTAATAACTCTATAGGCTTATGTCTTTTTATATCAACAAATAACCCATAAGCGTTCTTATTAATATGAGCTTCGTCGATTCCCAATAATTCAGGTAAAATTATGTGCCTGTTGGCATCTTGTTTGCAAATATATTTCATTACAATTTTCTCAATTGTAGATACAGAAATGTTATATTCCTGCGATATGTCAGACAGACTACGATACAGGAATAATTTTTCAATCTTTTCTCTTAGTCTATTAGTTACTTTGGCATGTTTGTCAACGAATTGAAATGTATGAGAAAAGGTCTGATTACAACAATTGCATCTGTATCTTGGAACAATAACATTAATTATTATTTTTTCATCGCGAACCGGTAAGTCTAATAACTTACGCATAGTTTTACCATACTTTACAATATTAGTTGAGCCACAAAAAGCACAATTAGTATTGTATTCTGATGGTTTTACAGTATAATAATGTGTGTTAGTTTCTAGTTGGCTAGAAATAATGTCGATTTCTTGAAGATTTAATTCATTCAAATGTTTTAAGCTCCTTTGATAAAAATCAACATCGATGTTTAAAGACCTAAATAGCATTGGGTCGTAAGCTTACAATTAAATTTTCATGCATAATGAATTTTAAGTCAATTGGTTTACTAAAAAAAATTAAAATTTATCATTTACGACAATATTTTTATTGATAAATGATAGTTCAACAAAGATATGTAAATATCCTAATATACATTAATGAGGAAGCACTATGATTAAAAGAAATTTATTAAAAGGGGCAGCAGTATTTTTATCATGCTGCTTGATTTTCGCATCTGCAGGGTGCGGCAAGAAAAAGCCTGTTTCAACTGAAAACACCACAAAGGCTGTAACGGAGCAGGAAACTAAAGACAACAAGAAGAAAACAACAGAGGAACAGGTTACAATCGCGGTAAAAGATGCCGAAGGTAATACTGTTGAAGTCGCTGGAATTGTAGAGACAAATGAGGACGGTGAGAAGGTTGTAATTATCCAGGACCGTGATGGAAATCGGACAGAGATTAAAGCTGATAATTATGAGGAAAGCGGCAGTGGTACAATTACAATTACTGATGAAACTGTGTCAAATGAGATCACGGAGGCGGCTAAGGATGATAAGATTCCAAAGGCTGATGAGGTTATTCCTACTAAGCCATCTACTGATGTGGCTGACAATAACAGCAACAATAACTCGGGTTCTAATAGTGGTGGCAGCAGTTCCGACTCTTCTGATAACAATAATGGCGGAAATAATGGCAGCAGTTCTAATAATGGTGAAAATGCTACACCTAGTGAACCAGAGACAAAGCCATCAACGCCTGATACACCTTCACATGAACACGACTGGGAGCCAATCTACGATTACATACCACATGAAGAAGTAAAGGAAAACGTTTGGGTAGTTGACAAGGCTGCCTGGGAAGAGCCTGTATACACTAAGTACTATGTGTGTTTACAGTGTGAGTATGGAGAATGTGAGTACTGTAATGAACATGGTACGAGACAAAATGAGTTTGTTTCTGGTGATGCATTAGACGAACATCAATATGATTGCTTAGATCATGGTGGTAGTTGCATGAATTCTACAACTAGAAAAAAAATCACAGATTATATTCATCATGATGAGGAAGGCCATTATGAGACGGTTACTATATCTGAAGCTTATACTGAGAAGAAATTGGTAGGTTATAGATGTTCCTCTTGCGGAGAAACAAAGAGTAACTAAAAAAATTGGGACTACCTGATAAACAGGTAATCCCAAAGGCGTATCATCCTTGTGAAGTTTGTCGGTGTAATAAAGATAATACACTAAAAAGATATAACAATCCTAACAAAATTATAAATGTTTAAAGTATAATTTAAGGCATACCCTGATATAAATGTATACGCCTATGTTGAAAGCGATTAAATATAAAGAATACAATGATATAATATTTTGTCGTGAAAAATAAAGAATAACTCATTAAATATTCCGCATAGCCGATAAATTCTAGGTTGACGACATCGTAAGAATATGGTAATATAGCACATGTTCGCGGATATGGCGGAATTGGCAGACGCGCTAGATTTAGGTTCTAGTGTCAACAGACGTGCAGGTTCAACTCCTGTTATCCGCATATTTTTTTTAGGCTGATGCACTTCTTTGTGTGTCAGCTTTTTTAATTTGGAAAATATCAGATTGTGGTGTACAATAAAGAAAACATGTCCGGAAAGGAGGCCAATATGGCAGAGTATGTATTAGAAAACAACATTTTAAAAGTTACGGTAGATTCTAAAGGGTGTGAAATAAGAGATGTATTATGTAAAACTGACAATACACACAGAATGTGGAATGCCAATCCCAAAGGATGGAAAAGAGTTGCACCTGTTCTTTTCCCGCTTATTGGCAAATACAAGGATAACCAAAGCATTTATAATGGAAAAGTATATGAAATGGGTCAGCATGGATTTGCAAGAGATATGGAATTCACACTTGTTAATCATACTGACGATATGCTGGTTATGAGACTTGAATCCGATGAAAATACTAAAGAGAAATATCCTTTTGATTTTGCATTGGAGCTGGAGTATCACCTTATTGACAATGAAATTAAAGAAGTATACAGAGTAATCAATAAAGATAATGTGATGATGCATTTCAGCATAGGTGGTCATCCGGCTTTTGTAACACCAGAGAATGATGCAAGCATGGCTGGTTGTAAGATAAGATTTGATGCAGACAGAATTACATATCATCTGATAGGAGATTATCAATTAATGGCGAGGGATGAGTATGAGCTGCCATTAATTAATCATGAATATACAATACAAGAGGACAGCTTTGAAAAAGATGCATTTATAATTGAGGGTGGTCAGGCAGGAACTGTAAGTCTTGTTAAAAATGAAAAGCCTTTTGTTACAGTTAAGTTTGATACGCCTGTATTTGGTCTGTGGTCATGCAAATCAAAGAATGTTCCATTTGTATGTATAGAGCCGTGGTATGGAAGAACAGATGCCATAAATTTTACAGGGGAGCTTAAGGACAGGGAATACAGTAATCACCTTGATGCCGGAGAAGTTTTCGAGAAGTCATTCTCAATCTTTTTTTATTAATAACATTATTAACATAAAAACAGCGCTATATGCCATTGTATGCAATATAGCGCTGTTTTTTGTAAAGTAATTACTTTAAAAACATATGTATTAAACTGTTATTTGTTTTCGTGTATGGCTGGTAGCGCATAGGCAGATCAAGCCAGCATTTTTTATCTACAATGCTCTTATAGTGTGAAAATGTATCAAATCCGGCTTTTCCGTGATATGAGCCCATGCCGCTTTCGCCGAATCCGCCAAAGCCCATCTTGGATGTTGCAAGGTGAATGATAGTATCATTGATACAGCCACCACCGTAATTGCATCTTGAGGTTACATAACGGGCTTCTTTCTTATTCTTAGTGAATATATACAGAGCAAGCGGGTGCATGTGTGCATTAACAGTGTTTACTGCCTCCTCTATAGAGTGAAAGGTAAGTATTGGCATAAGTGGACCGAATATTTCTTCCTGCATCACAGCATCGTCAAATGTAACATTATCCATTATCGTAGGCTCGATACGCAGAGAATCTGCATCTGATGCACCACCAAGAACGACTTTGCTATTATCGATAAGACCTGATATTCTGTTAAAATGTTTTTCATTAACAATTTTGCCATAATCATTGTTGTTAAGTGGAGAATCTGTAAACTGGCGCTTTGTTTCGTGGATAAGTTCTTTCACAAGCTGGTCTTTGACACTGTCCTGAACATATATGTAATCAGGCGCAACACACGTCTGTCCGCAGTTTAAGAATTTGCCGAATACAATTCTTTTGGCGGCGAGCTTTAAGTCCGCAGATTCTGTTACTATACATGGGCTTTTTCCTCCAAGCTCAAGTGTTACCGGAGTTAAGTATTCAGCGGCTTTGCGCATAACTTCCTTGCCGACAGCCTGGCTTCCTGTAAAGAATATGTAATCAAAATGTTCATTAAGCAGACAGTTATTTTCAGCTCTTCCGCCAGTTACAACAGATACATAAGCAGGGGCAAATACTTCTTTTATTATGAGGCACATAACATCACTGACATAAGGTGAGTACGCACTTGGTTTAAGAATCGCAGTGTTTCCTGCGGCAATTGCATCAACAAGGGGTTCCATTGTCAGAAGAAATGGATAATTCCACGGACTCATAATAAGGACAACTCCGCGTGGTGACGGCTTCTTAAAGCTTCTGGAGTGGAACTGTGCAAGGGGTGTTGGAACATTTTTCTCTCTGCTGAATTTCCTGATATGCTTTATCATATAAGATATCTCGCTGAGTGTAAGCCCGACTTCACACATGTAACTTTCAAACTGGCTTTTGCCAAGGTCTTTATAGAGAGCATCAAATATTTCATTCTCATGTTTCTTAATTGCCGAATATAGTTTCTTTAAGGCATCAATTCTTACATTTACATCAAGTGTTGTACCTGTAAGAAAGAAATGTCGCTGCGATTGTACAAGTTTATTGATTTGTGTAGCTTCCATATTATACCTCATTTTCATGTGTATTATCTTTCATAAGTTTATAGTAGAACTGTTCGAGTGTCTTAGCGTCCATAAGAACCGGAACAGGGTAGAGAGGGTTAGCCTCTTTGTCAGCATACCCTGCAAGCTTAGGAATATCCTTCTCTTTAATCTCAGGAATTGTATCACCAATGTTAAATCTTGCTTTCATATCTTTGACTGCCTGTATAAATGCTTTGGCAGCAGTCTCATCTGGCATATCCTTATCTGCAACACCGGCGGCAATTGCAAGGTCATGCAGCTTTTTATAGATGGATTCTCCATAGCTTTCAAGAACCATTGGGAGAATTACGGCATTTGCAAGTCCATGAGGAACATTATATTCGCCACCTAGAGAATGTGCAACTGCATGGACATATCCTACATATGATTTAGTGAATGCACATCCGGCATAATAAGCAGCTTTAAGCATATTCTTTCTTGCTGTTGTATCAGAACCGTTAGTGTATGCTCTGTCAAGATTGTTAAATATTAACTCAGTAGCCATAAGTGCATCTTTTCTTGTACCCGGAGTTGTTGAGTTTCCGATGTAGGCTTCAACGGCATGTGTAAGTGCATCCATTCCGGTAGTTGCGGTAATTGAAGCAGGAAGTGTAAGGGTTACTTTCGGGTCAAGGACTGCATATCTTGGAATAAGCGGAAAGTCGTTGATAGCATATTTGTGGCGGGTTGTGGCGTCTACAATTACGGCTGCAAGAGTAGTTTCACTTCCAGTTCCTGCTGTTGTAGGAATTGCAACCAGCAGAGGAAGCTTTGCATGGACCTTAAGGATTCCTCCAAGCTTAGACAGATGTGTCTTAGGTCTTGCAATTCTTACACCAACAGCTTTGGCACAGTCCATGCTTGAACCGCCGCCAAAGCCGATTATGCAGTCACATTTGTTATCTTTATATATGGCAAGTGCCTCTTCCACGGTATCAGTTGTAGGGTTAGCTACAGTTTTATCGTAAACATGGTATTCAATGCCGGCATTGTCGAATACATCTGTAAGCATAGAAAGAATGCCAAGCTTTGCAATTCCAGGATCTGTAATAATTATAGGACATGATTTCTTCTTTTTGTTAAGTACAGATGGAATGTCAGATAATGCACTTACAATTTTAGGCTTCCTGTATGGAAGAAATGGCAGTGCAATCTTGAATACAGTCTGAAAACTTCTGCAGTATATTTTCTTGAAAATGTTCATTGTACACCTCTTTTGAATTTAAAATATTTTGACTACCAAATTATAATACCCGCAGTTCATATTGACAAGGGGTCAGTCAGGAATCTGCAGTCCGGTTCCATCCATATGGAAATTCTCAGTATTAATAAGCTGTGATATGGGCACGATTTCGTAGCCTTGGGACTGCAGCCCGGTTATTACAGATTCGAGAGCTTCGGCTGTATATTTAGCACCGTTGTGCATAAGAATTATGGAACCGTTCTTAAGAGCTTTATGTGTTGTCACGGTCTTAATTATGTTGTCTGTTCCATAGTCCTTCCAGTCGAGGGAATCTACATCCCATTCTATAGGATAGAAGTTACAACCATAGACTGTATCAATAAGTGTTGAATTATAATCACCGTATGGCGGGCGGAACAGGAAGCTCGTATATCCGGTGATTTCTTTTATTTTATTGGCAACAGACATGATTTCATCTTTCTGCTCATTTACAGAAAGTTTACTCATTTCTTTATGGTTCTGGCTGTGATTGCCGAGGTCGTGTCCACGGTTATAGATTTCAAGAACCTTATCAGGGTAGCTGTCCACCCAGCCTCCGGTCATGAAAAATGTGGTTTTGATATTATATTTATCAAGAATGTCAAGAATTTTTATAGTATCTTCATCGCCCCATGCGGCGTCAAATGATATGGAAACATATTTTTTGGAGGTATCAAGATTAGTCTTTTTACTAAGGTCAACACAGTATATAGGAAGTTTACGGCTGCCTATGCTGCAATTGCCCATGATTGCGCCGCCGCCAATTCCATTTCCCTGATTGGATGAGTTGTATGGCGGTAATCTGTCGGAATTGGGAGTGTTGTCAGAAGGATGTTGGGTGTCTGATGATTCCGATGTTTCGTTATTGGTTTTAGTTGTTTTTACAATTGAATCTGATGATGTTTTTTTATGTCTTACGGTTATTATGCCACAGATTACTAAAATGATTATAACGCAGTATATGAATATAATGCGCATTTGTTTATTAGAAAAAAGAGACATACTGATACCTCGGATAATGCTTAGTATCAATATATCTCTTTACATTTTAAAAAATTACTGCTTTTTTCATTACTTAGCAGAAGAACTGCTTTCTGTTGCAGATGTATCTTTAACAAGACCATCAGGATGGAGTGAAACATTTAATTCACTTGTGCTTTCGTCGTAATCATCGCCAAGAATCTGCTTAACGAGAGTCTGGCAGTATGAAAGGCTGAAATCAGAGCAGCCGGAATCGTTGCGGATTGCGTTGCCTGATGCAAGTGATTCTGTGTAATCACTTAATTTATATGTTGTGATTGCTTTCTGACCGAAAAGCTTCTGTGTTATAACAGGTGTAAGATTATAATTCTTAACATAACAGCCTGTTTCATCTTTAACAAGTGTCATCTTAGCCATACCGCCTATCATACGAGGCTTCTGGTCCTGATTAGAAACGAAGTTACCAAGTGAATAGTATACAAGCATTTCATGCCCCTTAGTATCAGATACTACCTCGACAGGCTCAAGGACATGAGGATGTGTACCGATAACAACATCAACACCAAGGCTTAAGAAAAGCTGTGTCCAGTAATTCTGGTTAGAATCTGGTGTGTAGACATATTCAGTACCCCAGTGTGGAAGTACAATAACCATATCAGCAAGCTGTTTAGCCTTAGTTACATCTGCTGTAATCTTATCTTTATCAAGCATGTTTACAATATAAGGCTTGGAATCAGGAATAGGAATTCCATTAGTTCCGTATGTGTAGTTAAGGAATGCTATCTTGAAGCCTTCTTTTTCATAAACATATATATTTTCATAGTCTTCCTCTGTTTCGTTGATACCAAGAACAGTAGTATCAGGATGATAAGTTTTCCAGAATGAAAGGCAGTTCTCAACACCCTTAAGCCCCTTGTCTAATGTGTGGTTGGTAGCATGAAGGATAATGTTGAAGCCTGCTTTAACTTCTGCATCACCAAGTGCCCATGGTGAGTTAAATGTTGGATATCCTGTGTAAGCAAAATCAGAACCGCCGAGGATTGTTTCCTGATTAACGATTCTTATGTCTGCAGAGCTTATATCCTTAGCTATGTTAGTGTAGAGGTGGTCGAAGTTGTAAGTTCCATCATCCATAAGACCACTTTTTACAACACCTTCATGTATAAGCATATCACCAATCATCATAAGGTCAACCTCTATAGTCGGAACCTTGGTTGTAGTTTCTTCCTCTGTTGTTGGTTCAGCAGTAGTTTCATTATTCTGGTTATCGGCAACAGAAGGATTATTTTCTTTTTTGTGACTGCCAATAACAGCGGATACGATACCTATAGTTACAACAAAGAGTACAGCAGCAATGATAGCAATGAGTTTTACATTAAGTTCAGAGCGTCTGCGTCTCTTAAGAGGTACATTTGTTTTCTTAGCCATAATTTATCTCCCTTAAAATTATTAATATATGTCTTAAAAAGACGAAATATGCATAACTATGGTACATTAAGAAACAAAATTATTCAAGAAAAATATTAGTATTCTACACAAAGAGATTAAAATGTAGTATATTTATAAAAGCTGGCAATAAGCCACAATAAGAAATATATAATTATAACGGAGGTTTCTT
>OGPN01001743.1_pt1 | contig 13557 bp, 9 predicted proteins | sample 1552941 | NCBI WGS metagenome assembly OGPN01 (sample SAMEA2580220, study PRJEB22360) | human gut metagenome | biome: human gut; feature: human-associated habitat; material: faeces | place: Denmark | collected 2008/2010
TATATATTGGCTATGTATTTGTTTTGTAGCCGATGACAGGATATTAATATAAAATTCATTTAATTATTAATCTTAATGTATTATGAAAAGAAACAGATTAATTTGGTTTTTCTCCCTGTTATTTTGTTGTACTCTATTAGCTGCTCAAAAAGTGACAGTTGAAGGGACTGTTACAGGATTTCCTGATTCTGAAGTACTGATGGGAGCAAGTGTCTCTGTAAAAGGTACTACCCAAGGTACTATTACAGATTTGGATGGAAAGTATTCTTTTTCCGTAGCATCTGATGCTACATTGGTGTTCAGTTACCTTGGATATGAAACGAAAGAGGTTGCTGTAAAAGACAGATCATTGATAAATGTGTCTTTGAAAGCAGATGCTCAGGATTTGGAAGAAGTAGTAGTTGTTGGTACTATTCTGAAGAAGAGTGATTTGACAGGTGCTGTCTCAAGTGTAAGTGCCAAAGTACTGGAGGAGAAGCCGGTTACTAACATTAATCAGGCATTGCAAGGTCGTGTTGCTGGTGTGTTTATTTCCAATGCTGCTAAACCTGGTGATGACGCAACGATTAAAATCCGTGGTATTAATACTATTAACGGAAGTACTGACCCTATCTATGTAATAGATGGTCAGGTTATGGATAACTTCGGAGGTGGGTTTAATTCAGTCAACTTGAATGATGTTGCTTCTATCGAAGTATTGAAAGATGCATCTGCTACAGCCCTGTATGGTTCCCGTGCTTCCAATGGTGTGATTTTAGTTACAACTAAAAAAGGTAAAAACGGTATCGGAAAAGTTACTTATGATGGTTGGGTCGGTTTCCAGACGGATGCTAAACTTCCCAAGACAATGGGAACAAAAGACCTTTTTGAGTTGAGAAAAGATGCAGCGATGAACTCCTTTACCGCACGTCATCCGGGAGCAACTGAAGATGAAATCAATGCATTTCTGAATAACCGGGTTATGAAACCTTATTCAAAAGACGGATCAGGAGGATATGTTTTTGCTCAATATGAGTTTGATGCTTATAATAATAATGATAATTATAATTGGCTGGATGCAGTGACCCGTACTGGTGTAGAACAAAATCATGCATTGAGTTTTAGCGGAGCTTCCGAAAAAGGTGCTTATTATTTTAGTTTAGGCTATTCTAATAAAACCGGAATGGTTGAAAATCTTGGAGATAAAAGATATAGCGGACGTATTAATTCGGATTATGCGATAAAATCCTGGTTAAAAGTTGGTACCAATACAGCATTTACACATACTGATTCTGATATTTTCTCAGATGATGGTGTTTATGACAAAGCTCGTGGTGCGAATCCGATGTTACCTATTAATTCTGAGATTTATACATTGAACTATGGTGGAGTACAGGATGACAATTACTTCAATCCGATTCGTACCTTAAAAATAGAAAATAACCGTAGACGTAATCGGTTATCTTCTACTAATTTTTTGAATATCAATCCTATTAAAGGGCTGAATATTCGTACCTCATTCTCTATTGACTATTTCCAGGAGGATCGTTTCAAATACACTCCGAAGGATATTCAGGAATCTATTCGTTATTCACAAGATGGTCAGGCCGAACATACACGTGACCAAAGAATGACCTGGCAATGGGATAACTCTATCTCTTATGACCGTGCATTCGGCGAACATAAGATTAATGCTCTCTTTAGTACCAGTGCTACTCAAACGAATCGTGATTATACGTATGCAACCGGTAAAGGTTTTGGTACTGATAAGTTCTCTTATTATAATATAGGATCTTCCTATAAAACAGACGAACGTTCTATCGGATCTGACTTTGTTACATCTACCTTGATGTCATATGTAGTGCGTGCCAATTATAATTATGCAAGTAAGTATTATCTGACTGCAACAGCCCGTTATGACGGTTCTTCTAAGTTTGCCGAAGGTAAACGCTGGGGGCTGTTCCCTTCTTTCTCTGCAGCATGGAATATAGCAGAGGAGAACTTTATGAAAGAACAAGATGTGCTTAGCCAGTTGAAACTACGTTTAGGATACGGTTTGGTAGGTAATCAGAATATTGATGATTTTGCATTTTATACACTTTATGATGCCAAATTAGAAGATGGAAAAGTAACTTATGTACCTAAAGGGCGCCGGGGAACAAAAGATATTACCTGGGAATCTCAGAGGCAGTTTAATGTGGGAGTGGATATGGGATTCCTGAACGGACGTATTACTGCATCATTGGATGCATTCCTTATAAAGAATAAGGATTTGCTGATGACACGTTCCTTGCCATTAACTTCCGGCTTTAGCTCAGCTGTAGAAAATATCGGAGCTATTGAAAATAAAGGTATTGAGTTTTCTATGAATGCCAAATTGATTGAAACCAGAGATTTCTTGTGGAATTTTTCAGCAAATATTTCTGCTGATAAGAACAAGGTTACACAGCTTTATGGAAACAATGATGCTATTTACAAAATTGATGATAATCGTAACATGCAGAAAGAGGGCAATCTGTTCCTGGGTGAATCCCGTAATACAATCTACATCTGGAGAACCGGTGGTATTGCTCAGGTGATAGATATGGATCGTTTGAAGAATATTGATTTCTCAGGACGCCAGGTTAATCCCGGAGATCTCTATCCGCTGGATGTGAATGATGATAAAGTGATTGATGATAAAGACCGTGTGATTGTAGGTTCTCCTGATCCTAAGTTTTATGGCGGTTTCTCTACAGACTTATCTTATAAAGGAATTACGCTGAATGCTGTCTTCAACTACTCTTACGGAGCCAAGAAACTAAGTCCTTATTATGAATCATTAATCACAAGCCGGGGTACAGGAGTTGCTTCTGTTGATTTGGTTGATCGTTGGAGTCCGGAAAACACAGATGCAAAATTCCCCCGTCCTATCTATAATGATCCTACGGATACCGAAACAATGTACTATAACACATTCTCCGCCAGTCAGATGGATTTCTCCGTACAGAATGCTTCATACTTACGTTTGTCTACATTGAGTTTAGCATATACATTCCCTAAGACAATCGTGGAAAAGATGAAGATTGGAAATTTACGGGTTTATTCAACCATTTCCAATGTGTTCTGCTGGACCTCTTATAAAGGCTATGATCCGGAAACCGGAGATTGGTATCCTCCTACAAGAATGTTTGTTTTTGGCTTGAGTGTTTCATTGTAAATAGTCTTCACACAGGTATTTAAAATATAGTTTAGTTATGAAAAACGTAATAAAAATAAATAAATTGGCAACGGCCTGTATATTGGCAGGTTCTTTAACAATGTTTTCTTGTTCCGATTTCCTGAATCAGGAGCCTAAAACATCCTTGACAGAGCAAGAGGCTTTTTCTAATCTGGAAAATATAGCACCAACTGTAGATGGTTTGTATACTGCATTTCGTGACTCGAAATCCGGGCGCGAAGGACTGACTTTCTCACTTTTAGGTTTGGATGAGAGCAAGCAGGGGATCGTGCAGATGGATGATGCTGCACAGGCAAGTCTGGATCTTTACAACGGTTTACTCAATTCGATGTCTACTCAAGTAGATAAAATGTGGTCAAGAAGATGGCCGATTGTTATTTCTGCCGCTAATGCGATTTATGCGCTTGATGTATTGTCCGAAACAACTCAGGATGAAGATACTTTAGACAGAATTAAACGTCTGAAGGGTGAGGCTTGTTTCATACGGGCTATGGTGATGATGGAGCTTACTATGTATTGGGGAGAAATTCCGGTAGTTGATATTGCAAAGATGGAAAATTCAGCCCGCCAACCATTGGAAAAGGTTTGGAAGCAAATCTTTGATGATTTTACGTTTGCTTCAACATCCTTGAAAGAAAAGTATACAGAATCCGGTGATAAAACACGTGCGACTTCCGGTGCAGCCTATGCCATGTTGGGTAAAGCGTACATGTCAGTTCCCCAAGAGACAGGAATGAGAGATTTCAAACTGGCGAAAGAGAGTTTTGAAGCAATGATGAACCGTTATCAGCTGGATCCTGATTTTGCAAATCTTTTCGATGAGAAATTAGAGTTCAATTCACCTGAGTCGATCTTTGAGTTAGATTATGACAATGTGAACCGTATTAATCATTGGCAGTTTGATATGGGGTCTCGTACAGTAGTTGCTACATTTGGTGAGGGTTGTTATTTTGCCGGCTATGATGTGGCATTACCTACAGAATATGCTTATAAATCAAAATCCGAAGGAGGTATTTGGGAAGAAGGTGATTTGCGCAGAGATGAAAGTATACGCTATGATTTTACCTATCTGGGCATTACACCTACTGAGGTTTCGTGGGGAGCTGACGAATTAGATCCACATATCAAGAAGTATGAAGACGAACGTACGGACCAGTTCAACGGGAATTTGGCTAACGAATGGTATTCCGGCAAGAATTTTATTGTGTTGCGTTATGCTGATGTTCTGTTGTGTTATGCCGAATGTCTAAATGAACTTGGAGAAACCGGACAGGCAAATACGATTGTAAATCAGGTACGAGCCCGTGCCTGGGGTGGGACCCTGCCTAATGAAATGGCCTGGAATTATGGTCAGGATGAATTCCGTACACAAATTATGAATGAACGCATCCGTGAACTTTGCTTTGAAGGTTGGAGACGTATGGATTTGATTCGTACCGGTAAATTTGTAGAGTTGATAAAAGAACGTAATTCCTGGGCTAAGAAGTCGGGAACGATCAAAGATTTCCACATGCGCTATCCTATACCGGATACAGAGATTAAAAACAATGATGATATCAGTGAAGAAGATCAGAATCCGGGATATTAAATCTATAATTAATGACCATTTAATGCACAAAATAGTATGAATAGAAAATCAATTTTATCTTTATTGTTTTTGTTCTTTTGCACCTTCGGTGTGCAGGCAGAAGAATATGAAACGACCTCGCCTAACGGCACGTTGAAAATAAAGCTACGGGTAGATAATGGTACGACCTATGAGGTATGGCATGGCGATAAGCAGTTGATCGCTCCCTCATCCATAGGATTGAATCTTTCTAACGGGACAATTGTGGGAGGAGGAACGGTAAAAAGTACAACGACCAATCATGTGGATCAAACAATTGATGTTGTAGCCGGAAAAAATAAAACTCTGAGAGAGGCTTATAATGAGCTGTTAATATCATTTAATGAAAACTATGACCTTTTGGTGAGAGCTTACGATGAGGGAATAGCGTATCGTTTTATCACCCGTCTGGACGGAGAGATTATTATCAATAGTGAAGATGCTGTGTTCAATTTTACTTCAACCCCGACAATCTATTTCCCGGAGTGTGATACTAATTATTCCGGAGAAAAAGACCAGCAGGGGAAAGTACACCAGATTCATCAAGGATATAGAAACTTTGAACGGCTCTATAAAACTTATAATGCACCGACTGATATCACTAACAATCGCTTTTCTGTTTCTCCCGTACTGTTTTCGTATCCTGATACTCCTTACAAGATTGTTGTAACGGAATCTGATACATATGATTATCCGGGATTGTATATGGAGCAAAACGGCGTGAATTCCATGCGTGGAAAGTGGGCTCAATACCCTAAAGAGGTTATGGATTCTGATCCTTCAAATTCTAGCTACTGGTATTCTAATCATCTGGTTATTTCAAGAGAAAACTATATTGCAAAAACAGAAGGAAGCCGCACATTCCCCTGGAGAGTTATTATTGTTTCTGATGATGACAAATCTCTGCTTAACAATGAATTGGTGTATATGTTGGCAGAACCTTGCCGTTTGACGGATACTTCTTGGATACAGCCGGGTAAAAGTGCTTGGGAATGGTGGCACAAAGCCGTTTTAGAAGGAGTCGATTTTCCATCAGGAAATAAGAATCTGTCTTTTCAATTATATAAATATTATGTTGATTGGGCTTCTCAGCATTGTATTGAATATATGACACTTGATGCCGGTTGGTCTGAAGATTATATACGTACATTATGCCTTTATGCAAAACAGAAGAATGTGAAAATTTTGGTTTGGACATGGGCAAGTTGTGTTAGAGAGAATCCGCAGGACTGGATTAAGAAGATGAAAGACTATGGTGTTTCCGGAGCAAAGATCGATTTTTTTGAACGCAGTGATCAGATTGCTATGCGTTGGGGACGGGAGTTTGCACAACGCCTGGCAGACAATCAAATGGTTGCCCTGTTCCATGGTTGTCCGGTTCCAACCGGTATCAATCGTACTTATCCCAACATCCTGAATTTTGAGGCTGTCCGTGGTGCTGAGTGTAATTTCTGGGAAAGCACTCTGACGCCTGAATATCATACACAATTTCCTTTTATACGTTCATTGGCTGGTCCCGAAGATTATACTCCGGGGTCTATGAGAAATGTAACTCAGGAGGAGTTCAAACCCATTGACAAGGACAACACTCCACCAATGAGTATGGGCACCAGAGCTCACGAACTGTCAATGTATGTCATCTATGACCAGTGGGTGGGATACTTATGTGACTCTCCAACAGAATACAATAAATATCCGGATATACTTAGTTTCTTGTCAACAGTTCCTACAATCTGGGATAAAACAGTACCATTGGATGCCAAATTGGGAGATTATATTCTGATGGCTAAACAAAAGGGAAAAGACTGGTATGTAGGTGGTATGACCGATTGGACTCCAAGAACGGTAGAAATTGATTTCAGTTTTCTGGAAGCTGGTGCCTCTTATCAGGCTGACATCTTTAAGGATGCTCCTGCATCGGGTGAACAGCCCAAAGAGTATGTTTGTGAAAAGATGGAAATCACTAAAGATACTAAACTTTCTATCAACATGGCCAAAGGAGGCGGTTTTGCCATTCGCTTGCTCCATTCCTCCGGTTCGGGTATTGCAAAGGTCAATCAGGAGAATCCTCTCACTGTGTATGTAGAGAAAGAATCCGATACGCTTCATGTAAAGACAAAGAAAATAATTGAGGCAGTGAAAATAAACAATATCTCCGGACAGGTTTTATTTGCGAAGAATTTTAAGGATGGTTCTTATTCTGAGCAGATAGATCTTTCGGGCTTCAATAGAGGAGTATATGTAGTTTCTGTGAAGACAGAAGCTGCATTGGCCTCGACAACTTTTATCTATTAATGAAAAACAAATGTATTATGAAAAACGTAGAAATTTTTAGATGCACATGTGCGTTGGTCGGACTTGCCTGTACCTCTGCTTTTGCTCAGGTGAAACATGCTTCATTTTCTGAGATCATTAATCCTGTTGTAGTAGACGGTGGAACAGAGAGTATTCCTATGGCGTATGAAGCTGCTGCTGCCTGGGGAGATTATAACAACGATGGTTTTCTGGATGTGATTATAGCCGGTGTAACTTCACAAGGAGAGCAAACATTACTTTATAAAAATAAAGACGGAAAGCAATTTGAGCAAGTTGCGCATAATTTTCCGGGTTTGAGGACATCCAGTGCCACCTGGTTCGACTATAATAATGATGGAAATCTGGATTTGTTTCTGGCCGGAAAGAAAAGTAATGGAGAATACTATGCTGGTTTATGGAAAAATAAAGGAGGAGATGCCGGTTTTGAAGAGGTATTTACAGGGCTATTCCCTTTGATTAATAACGGAAAGGAAAATCGTTCTAACCGATATGTAGTAGCTGCTGATTATGACGGTGACGGCTGGACGGATCTTTATATTCAGGGGCGTACAAACGAAGGTGACAAGAATACCGGAATCTCATACTTATACAGAAATGTAAATGGGGAGAATTTTGAACGTATTGACAAGCCGGTAAAAAACAAAATGGGTAGCAGTGCGGCTAAACCCTTTGTTCAGTTATCTGGTGGTGGGGCTGCCTGGGCTGACTATGATGGTGATGGATTCTTGGATCTGATTGTTTCGGGTGAAGGAATTGACGTTGACAAGTATGATGCCGACTATGGTTATCATGGCAGTTATAATGGTGCAGTCTACAAAAACAATGGTGATGGAACTTTTGCCGAACCCATTGAATTTGAAGGTATAGAAGAAGGCAATCCAGTCTGGATTGATTATAATAATGATGGAAAACAGGATTTTATGGTTCCCGGAGTTAGATGGGACGAAGCGGTGAGTTGGAACTGGCGCGGTGACGTGTATATCAATTCAGTAGGAGGATTTACCAAATATGGTGCTGCTACAACGGGGTTACCAAATAGCAGACAGGCACTTTCAGTCGATGCAGGCGATGTTAACAATGACGGTTTTAGCGATATCCTGTATATGAATGCTACAGAGGAGACTGATATGGTTTATTTGAACAATGGAGGCAAACTGGATGCTCCTATGTTTACTGCTTCTCCGTTAGTGTATGCTGGTGCAAAAGCACAGAGGGGTGGAACAGCCAATTTGGTAGATTTTGACAATGATGGTAATTTGGATGCATTTCTTGTGGGTTATGGCGATGCGGGAGGATCGCATACCCGCCTGATGAAGAATGATTTAGGCGAAGGAATTACTGTAAATAAGGCTCCCGGTGCACCTACCAATTTGAAAGCAGTGTCGGGTTCCAATGGCATTGTAATGTTCTCATGGGATGCCCCGGCTGATGATGTAACTCCGGCCAGTGCTCTGAAATATAATTTGTATATCAAGCAGGGAGATGTTATCAGAATGACAATTCCGGCTGATATTACTACTGGACGGTTGAAAGTAGCCGAAGTTTCCGGATTAATCAGCAAGAGAGTGTTATATAAGGTAACAGGACTGACTGGCGAGTATACATGGGGAGTACAAGCGGTTGATAATGCTAAAGTAGGTGGCCCGTTTGCTATTTTTGGTGCAGGAACCGGAATAACAAACGAACCGGAGAAGACCTCTGTAAAGGTTATGAGCGAGGGAGACGCCATCCGTATTACTGCTGCCAGTGATCTGAACGGTATAATCAATGTTTATTCCATGGATGGAGGTAATGTATATTCAGAATCAGTATCATTGAATAATACAACTGTAAATCTGCCGAAAGGGATTTATCTTGTAAAGATTACATTAGCTAATGAAACAATAACAGAAAAGGTGATTGTTTGGTAAAAGGATAACGAACAGGGTAAGAAGGCTATCGGATATTTCGGTAGCCTTTTTTGTATTTCACTGCAGAGTATGCAGGGGCTTAATTATTTAAAATGAGCTATGTAATTACTCAGTGTGCTCTGTGGTGGATTGATTACTTAATCCTTCCATATATCCCTACGTTTACTTATTTTTTTTAACTTTGCCCAAAAAGAAGTCCTGTTTTTTAAAAAGAACATATTAAAGCTGACCGACGAAGAGCTATTACATCAGTACGCCACGTCTGGTAAAACAGAATATTTTGGTGAACTTTACAACCGATATATTCCGTTATTATATGGTCTTTGTCTCAAGTATCTGACCGACGAAGCACGTGCACAGGATGCAGTAATGCAACTTTTTGAAGATCTGCTTCCCAAAGTACCCCATTATGAAATAAAGGTTTTCAAACCCTGGCTATATCGGGTAGCAAAGAACCACTGTCTACAAATACTGAGAAAAGAAAATAAAGAAATTCCTCTCGATTATACGATTAACCTTGTGGAATCTGATGAATTTCTGCATCTTTTATCTGAAGAAGATACTTCGGAAGAACAACTAAATGCCCTAAAGCATTGTCTTGAAAAGCTTCCCGAATTTCAGCGTATCAGCATCATGCATTTTTTTATGGAAGAAATGTCTTATGCCGATATTGTAGAGCAAACAGGCTTTACACTGAATAACGTGAAAAGCTATATCCAGAATGGAAAACGTAATTTAAAGATTTGTATAAAGAACCAGATCCAATGAAGCTATTAGACTACATACGAGGAACACGCAAAGGAAAAGAAGCTCATCGCCTGCAAAAGGAAGCGATGCGAGATCCTTTTCTTGCCGACGCTATGGATGGTTACGACGGCGCAGGGGAAAGTCAGGAGCAACAGATAGAGTTACTTCGCCGCCGGATTACAATGAGGGTGAAAAGGAAGCAGAATCATGCTTTTGCCTGGAGTGTGGCTGCCAGTCTCCTGTTAGGTGTTTGTTTGGGTGGTTATTTCCTGTTCCAAAAAGATAAATTACCGGAAGAAACTCTTATGGCTCTGGAACAATTGCAACGGGATACTATTTTGCAAACGCCTTCACAGATACCTGCTGAGGCAGAAGTGAAGTTGGCGAAGACACTGAAAAAGGATTCGATGAGACCACTCATCAGTCAGGAACGAAAAGTGAAACCAGCTGTTACTACCAAAACCATTGCTCCCGAAGTGAAAGAGCAATCTGCGGCAGAAGTAGAGATGAGTGTGGCCCTTTCAGAAGAATTAAAACTGGCTGATACTACAATCGCTGCAGGCGATAATAATCTTGCCCGGAAGTTGCAGGATAGGGTAGAAGGCCTAAAGGTCGGTGGGATAAAAGGACGTGTGACTGATGAAAACGGAGAACCTCTTATGGGAGCTAATATTCTTGTAAAAGGAACCGGTAAGGGTACGGTTTCGGATGTAAATGGAAACTTTACATTAGATGCAGACGGAAACAAAGAGATTGCGGTCAACTATATCGGCTATGAACCGATAACTCTTCCTGCAGATACCGGCAAAGAAATGTTGATTGCCATGAATGAGAGCAAAGAGGCATTAAACGAAGTAGTGGTAGTGGGCTATGGTACTGAAAGGAAAAAGGATCTTACAGGTTCGGTAGTACGCGTTGAGCCATTGACCATGCCGGAGCCTGTTCCTGTGATAGGTTTCAAAGCATATAAGAAGTACCTGAAAAAGAATAGGATCCGTCCAACAGATGAAGAATGCGCAAAGGTAAAAGGGGAAGTAGTACTGACTTTCCGTGTGGATAAAAAGGGTCGCCCGGTGAATATAAAAATAAAGAATAGTCTATGTGCTTCTGCTGATAAAGAAGCAATACGTCTTGTAGAAGACGGGCCTGACTGGTTAGTGGGAAATAAAGAAGTAACACTGAATATTAAATTCTAAAGAAAAAATCCACTTAAATACATTATTTAAGTGGATTTTTCATCTGCACGGGAGGAGAGGCTCGAACTCCCGACACCCGGTTTTGGAGACCGGTGCTCTACCAACTGAGCTACTCCCGTGTTTGCGGGTGCAAAGGTAGAATAATCTTCCGAATCTGCAAGTATTTCTGCAAAGAAGTTTTCAACTATTTTAGTTTTTCCCATTCGTCGGGTTTGAATCCTACTAATACAAAATTATCAGTCACCACCAATGGGCGTTTCACCAGTTTACCATTGGTAGCCAGCAGGGCTATCTGTTCTTCTTCGCTCATCGTGGTAAGCTTTTCTTTGAGGTTCAGCTCTTTATAGACCAGGCCACTGGTGTTGAAAAACTTTTTTACCGGTAGTCCACTAAGTGGAATCCATGCTTTCAGTTCTTCTACGGTGGGGTTATTTTCTACGATGAGACGGTTGGTATACTCAATATTATTTTCAGTCAGCCACTTTTTTGCCTTTTGGCAAGTGCTACACGCTGGGTATTGCAAAAAGATTGGTTTCATATTTCTATTATTTTAAAGCATTTGTAAATCTTGGTACATGATACGGTAAGCGGCTGCTTTCTTATCCAATGCTAATGGGTAAGCACGGGAAGAAGAGGGCATCCGGTAGAGCCGTATCGGGCGGTTTTCAAACACAAACTCAGAAAAGTCGCCTACTTTGGGTTCCTCTACATTGAATTGCATGCGGAGGGTATCTGTAGCCTTTTGCCCGGTGGTTACGATGGCTTTGCATTCCGGTAATTGTCGGAGCATAGCAGCTATGTCAGTAGACTGAATCACCTCTAAGAATTTGTCGGAAGCATTATCCTGCAAACGTCGTATGGCAGAAGCTGTATCGAATAAGGCAATCCCCTTTTTATTGAGAAAATCAATGATTTGTTCACGACAAAAAGCTTTCTTTGACTCATTCAGAAAATGATCTTTGTTGTCAAAGAACAGGAGTCCCACAATTCTCCACATATCATTGTTTAAATTTGGATAATAAAAATCCATAGACCATCTTTTCTTTTGTGGCGGAAAACTGCCCAGCATTAACAATTTTGCATGCGGAGGTAAAAACGGTTTCAGGGGATGATTTTCTATCTCTATTTCCATATTTACAGTTTATTTGCAACAAAAATAGTGATAATACCTATTTCTGAGAACTCTTTTGTTTAAACGTTACCTAAAAAATATTTTTTTAGAATTTATTGTGTACTTTTGTATAAGCACAATCTATTTGAAATGAACATGTTACTTACTAAAAGGACTCTTTTATACCTGTTTTTAATGCTCTTACCTCCTTTGGGAATAGAAGAGTGTAATGCTATTAATATAGAATATGATAAACACACAGACCAGTTTTCTTCAAGAAAAAAGATAAAAGGACACGTCGTCGATTCCAAAGGAGAAATTTTGATTGGAGCTACTGTAAAAGTGAAAGGGGAACCCGATGGAACCATTACTAATGCAGAGGGTGAATTTTCTTTAGTAGTAGAACAGGATGCTGTTCTGCAAATTTCCTTTGTGGGATGTGAGACTAAGGAAGTGCCTGTACGGGGACAAACTGAATTTGAGATACTACTCAAAGAAGATGCCGTGATGCTTGATCCTATTATTGTCACTGCACTTGGCATTGAAAAGAAGGAATCTTCTCTCTCATATTCGGCTATGCAGCTCAAAAGTGATGAACTGAACCGGGTGAAGGACCCTAATATGATTACTGCACTGGCAGGAAAAGCAGCAGGTGTGCAAATTAGTAAGAATTCCTCAGGACCGGGTGCATCAGCTAAGGTCAGTATTCGTGGTATACGTTCTGTAGTCAGTGATAATCAGCCTTTATATGTAATAGATGGTGTTCCGATGCTCAACTCTACTTCCGAACAAGCCTATTCGGCTATTGGAGGTACAGCCAATGCCGGCAATCGTGACGGAGGCGACGGTATTTCTAATCTGAATCCTGAGGATGTGGAGAGTATAACGATTCTGAAAGGTGCTCCGGCTGCAGCTTTGTATGGTAGCCCGGCTGCTAATGGGGTAATATTGATAACCACTAAAAAAGGGAGCGAGTCCGGAGTGCATAAAGTATCTTTCTCTACCAGCCTGACCGTTGATAATGCTTTTAGTCTTCCTGAAATGCAAAACCGCTATGGGGTGAGTGATGATGTAGATAGCTGGGGAGCAAAGGCCGAACTGCCGGATCGGGACAACCTGAAGAATTTCTTTCGTACCGGTTTTACTTCCATTACTTCTATATCTGTGAGCCATGGAAACGAGAAGTTACAAAATTATTTCTCTTATGCCAATACCAGCGGAAGGGGCATTATAGATAAAAATCAGCTTTCCAAACACAATCTGAATTTCCGCGAAACCTCCTCTTTGTTCAATGGCCGGTTGAAACTGGATGGCAGTGTGAATGTGATGCGCCAGGTGGTAAAGAACAAACCTGTTACCGGAGGTTTTTATATGAATCCCCTGGTGGGATTGTATCGCTTTCCTCGTGGCGAAGATCTGTCTTATTATAAAGATCATTTTGAAACCTATGACGAAGAACGGAAACTGGGTGT
>OGPN01001765.1_pt1 | contig 13454 bp, 10 predicted proteins | sample 1552941 | NCBI WGS metagenome assembly OGPN01 (sample SAMEA2580220, study PRJEB22360) | human gut metagenome | biome: human gut; feature: human-associated habitat; material: faeces | place: Denmark | collected 2008/2010
TTTCTTGGTTATCTTGCAGGGATTGACGATACGGATAGACACGGCAACACCGACATCTTCGCCTACAACAAGCGAATGAACGGCAGAGATACGGATATTCTTGTCAAGAAATCCGGTAACAAGCGGTCGGGAAGCATCGAATACCAGCTTGTTATTATGAAGCATACGGCGCACTACATCGAGAGCGTGCTGCGGTGATGTGAAATGCTCTTCCAGCTTATATGGCTTACCCTTTGAGGGAATAATCTGTATATCGTCCCAGGCATTGATGTTGATTTCCTCAATGTCCTTTCGGGCGAGAAGCGGCGTCAGAAATGAATATTCCGCCATTTCGCGGTAGAGCTGGTCAGCAGCGTCCGCAAGCGTAACACCAGCAATGTAGTAGTTATTATCTTTCATATACTGCTTGATAAGCTGCTTCATGGTATCGCGCTTGTCCGACGAGTACAGTTCAAGTCCGTATGTTTTGGACATATATTCCTGTGTTGCCCGGAGGAGCTGATCGAACTTCAGCATTACTCTGGATACTTCCTTGACATTTCCGTAATCGGAACTCTTATTCTCAATAAACCAGTCGCCGTTTATCGCCGTATAGCGTACCTTGATTCTGCCTGCCGCATAGCTCGATGGGGTCAGCAGCTCTATAACAAACCGTTGAATATCCTCCTGCGGTATCCAAGTAGCACCAAGCCGCACGGAGATTTCGCCCGCACTCAAATCCTTTGGAATAACCTTTTTGAGTGCTTCGGCGTTGATTATAAGCTCTGGGTCTGTCTTTGCCGCCGTTTCTGCAATCACAAGTTTATTGCGGACATTGCCAGACAGGTATTCGTCTGCGGTCACATATTTTGCAGGCTCGGATTGGGGTATTTTAAAGATAACGCCCTGTAAATCACGGATTAGCTCCGCCTGTTCCTTGCCTGTCAGCTTCGCCATAAACGGCAAATCCACACGTGCTTTTTCTCCGATGGAGATTGCAAGGGCTTCGCTTGCCGTTTCCACGGAAGTCACGGCACGGTGGGGCTTGATAGTCCTCTTGGAGAACATATCCGCTTTCCGTTTGAAATTGCCCTCGTCGTCAAGCACCTCCAGAGAGCATAAAAGGAAGTAGCTCTCGTCCGAAGCAAACGCCAGATAGTTCCCTCGGCTGTTGATAAGACCGTACTTTGCGGTGTAGGCGTCGTACAGACGGTTAAGGTTTTCCTGCTCGGTGCGTATGAGTTCCTCTGGATAATCCTCGGTCTGGTATGCTATGAGCTTCCGCACACAATCCCTTATTTCCACCAAGCCTTTCACACGGCTCTCGGCGGTCATTGAGAGATTGGCAGGGGTCATCACATTGTTTTCACGGAAATACACCTTGCCGTTTACCAGAGTGTAGGAGAAGTTTTTAACACTTGGGTCGGCAGGGATAGCCTCGTCCTGCCCGTCGGAGATTTCGTCAATCTCATATTTTGGAATTTCGCCGTTGATGTTCTGCACGGCTTCGTGGAGCAGCTCGGCAAGGGGAATATCCTTTTTCGCTTTGCAGGCAGCGTCCATCTTCCCGAAGCGTGTGCTTTCCATTACCATATCGCCCATAACCATCTCTGGGTGTTTAACAAAATAGCTGTTCATCGTAACGCCGTTTTCGTCCGTATCAAGGTGTACCCAATCTGGCTCGATGTCGATTACTCGGTCACGCTTCTGCAAAATGAGAATATCACTTGTGACCTCTGTGCCTGCGTTTGCTCTGAAGGTGTTGTCGGGCAGACGGATTGCTCCTAACAGCTCTGCTCTCTGGGCGATATATTTCCGCACCTCTGGGCTTGCTTTATCCATCGTACCCTTAGAGGTAATGAACATCACCACGCCGCCGGCACGGACTTTATCCAATGCCTTTGCAAAAAAGAAATCGTGTATGAGGAATTTTTGGGCGTTGTATCGGCTGTCGTTTACCTTAAAATCGCCAAACGGCACATTGCCAAGCACCACATCGAAGTGGTCATCTGGGAGCTTTGTTTTCTCAAAGCCCTCAATGGCGATATTCGCTTTCTGGTAGAGCTGCTTTGCAATCCTGCCTGTCAATGAGTCGATTTCTATACCGTGGAGCTTTGATTTTGCCATACTGTCGGGAAGCAGACCGAAGAAATTGCCTGTACCACAGGACGGCTCCAAGATGTTGCCCTCGGTAAAGCCCAGACGGTCAAGTGCTTCAAACATTGCCTTGATAACAACAGGCGGCGTATAAAAGGCGGTCAGCGTGGATTCCTTTGCGGCACGGTATTCCTCTGGGGAGAGGGTCACATACAGCTCCTTAAATTCATTTGCCCACGCCGCATTGTTCTCATCAAACGCCATAGACAGACCGCCCCAACCCACATATCCTGCAAGTATTTTTTGTTCTTCGGGTGTGGCAAGACGGTTTTCGATTTCAAGGTCGTGTAAGAGATTGACTGCCGCCATATTTGCCTTAAACTTTTCCTTTGCTCCGCCAATACCTAAAGTATCCTCGGTAATACGGTAGTTGCTGCGGTCAGAGGTAACGGCAGGAACTTTTTCTTTTTCGGGAAGTGACTCTGCCTGCTCCTGTGCTTTAAGCCATTCACGGACACGGGGCAGCTTCTCCACACGGTTAATCGGGAAGCCTGCTTCGTTCTGGAATGTGATGTCACGCATCGAAACATCGCCGCTGATTTTTCCAACACTTTCGATGACATAGCGGCGGTTATCAAGCGTGATTTCCTTGCCGATGAGGTCGTCTGTCTGCTCCATAGCAGGGGCAGGAGCTTCCGCACTATTAAGCGTATCCGCAACCGCCTGTGCTTCTTCCTCGCTGTTAAAAGTCTGGTAGATACCGTCAATATCGTAATATCTGCCGTCCTGTGTATCGGAAACAACATTGTTATCACGAATAATAAACGGCTCGTCAAATGCGTCTGAGGTCTGTTCCACGGTAAAGCGTGGTGTATCTTCGGATTGCTCCTCATCGGCCGGGATCTCTAAACCATTCGCTTTCGGTAGCCATTATCTCGGCAAGGAGCGTTTCGTCCTCTTTCGTCAGCTCGGTGTGCTGCTCCAGATAGGGAATGAACTGCTCACGCCCGAAACGCAAGCTCTCCATCTTCTCTCGGTAGTAGTCCTCGCCTTGCTTTTTCCACTCTGGGATAAAGGGGCAGTTCGGGGATAGGCAGGAACCATAGTAATTTTTGATATGGGCAATCAAATCGCCCTCGCCGTCGCCAATGTCAAACCGCCCGTCATAGTGGAAGTCCTCACTGTCAAAAACAGCGGAAATCTCAAAATCGGTCTTGTGATACCAACCGATATTTTTATCGCCTTCACGCTCACGGTGCTGTTTTTCGTCCAGAACGCCAAGCAGCTTATTCCCAAGAGCAAAGCTCAAATTGGTAAAACGGTCATTGAACTCCTTATCATAAAAGGCAGGGTGTTCCGAAAAGCCGATAGAGAATGTCAAGCTGTCTGGCTTTTTCTCGGAAAGTGTTTCTGTTTTCTGCTTCTCGGTAACGACTACTTTTAAATGGTCGTTTGCAGCATTTTCCTTTAGCTTTTCTTCAAGGTCGTCACGGCTGAACTCTTTGCCGAACAGCGGGAACTCTACATTTTGCAGAGAAACGCTGTCCTCGGAAATGGTCACTACCTCATACTTGTCCGCACCGATATACACCACATCGCCCTCTTGATAGAGGTAGTGCAGAGGGTGCAGCTCTAAAAGCTCCTGCCCGAAACGCCACGCATTGCTGCGGCTGTAAACATCGCTTGTCTTGCCCTGTACCAATTTCAAAAAGTCAATGAGCTGCTGAACGGTGGCAGGGTCGGATAAATGCTGCTCCATTTGCTCGGCAGTTACATTTTCAAGGTCTGTGCGTTCCACATTGGCAAGCAAGTCTTTCTCATATCTATCCAAGTCACGAATGAAATCGGACAAACGCAAAGCAAGGGTATCTCGTTTATCAGCAGGGGGCAAATCACGCTTTGAGTCAATAAAAATCCGTCGCCTTATCTTCCGCTGGCTATCAATCTCATATTGCGGAGCTTCGACCTTTTCCAGATAGTCGGCGTAATGTTCTTCCTCTTTTGGATTGAGATAGCATTTATTCTTCACTATCAACTCACGCAAGCGTTTTTCAACCTTTGACCAAGGGAGAAGTACATCGGGTTCGGTATATGAACCGTGCTTTTCTATGGCAATACCTTTTCCACTAAACCAAGCACCGCCCTGTGTACCGTCTGGATAGAAATGCGTACCGCCGCCGATACCATATTCCTTTTTAAGAAATTCAATATTTTTCTTGCTATCCTCGTGCTTCCAGAACTGACGATAAATACGGTACTTGCCGTCTTGAAAACCGCTTCCCTTTACCAGAACAGAGTCAATATCCTCCTGTGAAACGGAAAAAGCAGAGGACTTTTCTTCCTCTGCTTCAACCATCATTTCAATCTGTTCATCCACTGTGGGGAGATTGGCTCTGACCTCATCTTCGTTGGCAATGCTTACTTGTAAATCAGTTCGGTCAAAATGACCTCCTCCGCTTGACTGCGAATATTGTTCATCATTCCGACCCACTGCATCGGTGCTTTCTCTTTCAGCTCCTCCGTCACGCCCTGTTCCTCGGAGAGCTGCTTCGTCAGAAGCTCCAATCTCTGGAGTGCGGTCTGTTCGGTCTGGTAGAGATGTTCGTTCAATTTGCCCGATGTCAGCAGATTGAGATAAGTCACTCGCTTGTTCTGCTCCAGATAATTCCTGTGCATCATAGCGTATCTGCCAAGCTGAAGTTCTGGCTCTGTCGGTAATGTTAGGTCGGGAATAAGGTAATCCCCCTGTTTCGTGTAAGTGATTTCGCTCATTATCATTGCTCCTTTCGGGTTGTTTTCTGCCCACATCATACTGCTTTGGGGCAGGCTGTGCAAATGTGCGATTCTGGCTTCGCTCCGATATTTGCACATTTCGGACGGTCTGGGAAATCTCTCTAAGTGCCATTTCGGAAATATCGCTTGCGGCAAGTCCGATAGCGTTTATCGTGGCAGGGGTATTAAAATTGATAATGTCCGAAAAATCTTCGATTTCAAAATACTCTCCTGTATCCAGACCGCAACGGCTCATCAGCATAAAAGCTACGCTGTTCACCGCAAGCCGCTTATAGATAACCTCAACATTGAAGTCGTCAAGCTCCTCTAAAAAGCTGTCCTTCGTACACTCTTTAAGCTGTGCCAGATAATCGGGCAGATTGTCCTCAACGGCGTTTTTAGCGGTCTGCATAAGGGCTTCGCCCAAATCCTCACTCTCTAAATCTCCAAACCTATCGGAGAGTCGTTCTATGACCGCCTGTTCGTATTGCTCATTCATCTGCCATATCGGAACAGGGCGGCTGTTATAATATCCCTCGTGGGTATCGGAAACATCAAAGTAATATTTGAGAGTATTCCTTCGACCTTTCGTATCAAACACCGCTATTCCACGGCTGTCCTTATTTACCCAACGCTTAAACTGTTTGTTCCAAGTTTCAAGCGTGGTTACAGCAGTAGCGTCGGGGCGTTGAGCGAAAATCAAGAGCTGCTCATCAAAGCGGCACTTATAATTTCGGCAGGCAGAGGATAGAAAGTTCTGCCACGCCTGCGGATTCCTCGAAACCGCAGCACCTGTACGCTGATACAGTTCTGTAATTAGCTGATACTTCGCAGCCATATTTTCGTACACCTCCTTATCGTTCTAAATCTCGGCTTTTTTGTTTCTTGTCGTATTCCTCGCACCTCTCGGCAATCTCGCAATACATCTTTTTACGCATTTCGGACTCATACGCTCGGTATTCCTTTGCCTTTTCGGTGAGCTTATACCAAACGGTTTTCTTATCGGCTTCGTCCAAGCTCTCATAGCGTTCATCAATCATATCGCTGTATTTCTTGTAGATTTTCTGTGCCTGCAAGCTGTCTATTGCATAGCGGTATCGGTCAAGGCTTTTGTGTGAGCCACGAAGCTGTGCATATTCATAGAGCATACAGACAATTTCACGGTCAAGACCTTTCTGCCCCTCGGCGGCATAGATTTCCGACAATCCTTTACAACGCCACGAATGAAAAGGTGCTGTATCATTGGAGCTGTGAGAGGAAATATATACGCCGTCCTTTTTCACGGTTATGCGGTTTATAAGCTCGGTACTCATTCTGCACCACCGCCCAGAAAAGAAATGACCTTATTTGCCTTGATACTCTTTTGCAGGTCGTTGATAAGCCCGATGTCGGCAACCGTGATACCCTGCATAGAGAGAATATCGTCCATTGTCATAGCGGAAATCTCTTTTTCATCGGTAAAGCCTGCTTCAAAAATCTTGTTCAAGACCTTAATTGCTTTTTGATTTACAGCCATTTTCTTAATCCTCCTTATCGTTCTAAATTCTTATGCTTAGGTGCTTTGACCGCCTGCGGCTCGGCAGGTATCGGCTCATAGGTCGCACCGTTTTTTTCCATACACTCGGCAAACTCGCAGATATGATAGAGGTTATTGCCGACTTCGGTATGGTACTCGTCGATATAACGGCAAGTGTGTTCCGACTTTTCGCCCCAAGCAGAGGTAACACGAATTTTGCCGCCGTCTGGAATACGAAACAGCTCCTTATAATCGGAGCTGATAAAACGGATACCTTTTTCCGCATTGCTGATATGCTTATCAAGCCATTCCTTGACATAGCAATAGCAGTAAAAATTATAATCGCCCTTTGTGGGATTACAGCGGAGCAGATAGGCATACTTTTCGGTATCCACACGGAAGCCGTACTCGGTACAGTAGTTTCCCTTAAAGGCACTATCGGGGAAACGCCTTGCATACTCGCTCATAGCAGGGCGGTTTTGGAGCAGACCGTATTCTTTGGAACGCAGAGTATTGATAACCTCGTCAAGCTCGGTCTTAAATTCGTCCGTTTTCCATTGCGGTCTGTGGTCGTTCCAAGTGGTATAAAATCCATAACCGCCAGAGCCGAAGTCGCCACGGAGATGACCGATATTGCCCGTCTGCCCCTCAAGCTGCATACTCTGGGAATAGGTGTAGTTCCATTCATTCGGTGCAATCGCCCGTATCTCCATATCAGCGTTCCTCCTTACTGTGCGGTTTCTTTGCCTTTTCCTGTTTCTTGATTTCGGCAACGGCTTCCTTTGCCCAATCTGGCATTTTCTCTGGCTTGATAACACCAAGCACATCGTACCTTTCCCATCTGGCTCGTTTAGCGTCTGCAAGGCAAGTACCAAACACCGCCTGACCTCTGCCGCCAATTGCACCGTGTCCGCCGTCCACCAATACAAGCTGATAGGCGGAGTGCTGATACTCATAGCGGTTAAGCTCTGCATTGATAACCACCACCTTGCCAACAATGCTCTCATTTCGGTTATCAGGAATACAATCATCTTTGGTAAACGGGGTCATATCAAAATCAAATCTGGATTGTTCATCTTTGACAACCTCAATCTGTGCCTGCACACGGTCAGTAAATATCTGCATTGCTTCCAGATAATCGTCTGTACCGATGCCCTCTGTCGGCCACGCTGCTGACAGAGGGTTGTCATAGGTGCAGTAACAGACCATAAAGGGAAATTTGTCTGCTTCGTTTACGCCGAAAACAACCTCTTTTTTGCCGATATGAATACTCTGCTTGACCTCATAATCGCCAAGCATACGCTTTTCTTCATTCTCCATCGGGCTGCTCCTTTCTTCGTTTTTTCTCGTTCTGCTCGTCTAAAATCTTTTTGATACAGACATCGCAGAAAATAATAGCCCCGTCCTTGTATCGGGGATAAGGACAGGTCGTACAGTCATATATTTTCTTTTTATCGCTCACGGTCATCACGCTGCCTTTGCTTTTTCTGGGGCTGATTGTACGGCATATTACACTCGGTTTTATACCGTTCATTCAGCTTTTCTCTGGCAGAGGACAGCTCATTGCAGTAATAGCCCCAGAAATATTCCTTGCCGTTTTTACAATACCAACAGACATACGGATTAGGAGCTTTTGGGTTATGACCAATGACAAGCTCGTTACTCCCGATAGTACAGCTCTCGATAATTTCATAACCGCCGTTTATGCGTTTTTCTTCGTTCATAAGCACCTCTCATTCTTTGGCATACTTCCGATAAGCCTTTTCGCCTGCGGCACGGAGCTTCTGCACACGGACGCTCCCTACAAGCTCTGGGAATTTTGCCTGCAGCTTTCGTCTTGTCCTGCCCACGCTCTCAATGCTCGGAAGCCCAAGATAACGGTACTGCGACATTACCTCCGCAAAGGGCATTGCACCTGTGTCTTTCAAACAGGTATTGCACACCTTTAGATACAACAGCATATCGTCATTTCTGGCTTCCTCGTCCTTTTCCAGAATAGCTTTCACTTTGCCCTCAATGGTTTTGAGATTTCTCATCGTACACCTCCATATAAATAGGAAAAGGGCGGCTCGTTGTGGCAAGCCGCCCCGTTCCTGCAAAATCGGGTTACTTCTTCTTCCTGTTTCGGATATTGAGCCATATCATCGCACCGATGATAAACGCCACAAGCACTATGGCAACAATCGTTTTAGCGTCCATTCCTTAATCCTCCTTTTTCTTTCTGTTCTTAAAGCCGATAAAGCCAAGCACTCCCGCACCTGCAAGGGAAATGACCGCAAGGCTTACCCAGAGGGCAGGATTGAAGTCGTCGCCCGTTTTCGGGGTATCCCTGAACTCGTTGTGCATCTGGACAATCGTGGTCGCACCGACCTTGACCGTCGCCTGTTTGTCGGCAGGCAGGATATATCCTGCGGAAGCCTTGTCGTTTACTTCGGATACGGTGTATTCGCCAATCCTCAAATTTTCAATGAAGATTTCGCCGTTTTTGTCGGTCTTAAAGGTCTTGTCATAATCCGTACCTGTGACTCTGAAAGAGAAGCCCTCCAACTTGCCATCAGAAGATGTCTTGACGATTTTAAGAGAGCCAGTCTGTGCGGCGTTCACAAAGCCTTTGCCTGCTTCATTTTCCACCACATAGGTCTTGCCGTTTTCATCAATGGATACGGTATAGACATTTTCATCAAGGACGAAGCCTGTCGGGGCGGCTTTTTCACGGACAAAATATTTTCCGTAGCGGAGGTCTTTCATCTGGTAAACACCGCCGTCAAGCTCGGTCATTTCGCCAAGAAGCTCATCGTCCTTGTCAAACTCGCCGTTGCCGTTGGTATCAGCAAACACCTCAAAGACAGCACCAGAGAGCTTGTTGTCGGGATAATCCTTATCCACCTTTGTCAGCTCAATGTTGCCCTTAATGAAGTAGTTGACCAGCTCGATTTCCACAACCTCGTCCACCTTGCCGATTGTTACGGCGATTTCTTCTTCGGAGAGTACAAAGCCTTTCGGACTTTCGATTTCACGGATTATCCAAGTTCCATACGGCACTTTGGCAAAAGAAAAACTACCGTCATCTTTTGATGTGGTAGTCTGGATAGCGTTTTCTTTTGTAAATTCTTCTGTGCCTGTCTTAAAGATACCGATTAATGCACCGCCGAGAGCCTTGCCGTCCTCGTCGAGCTTCTTACCGCTGACAGAGCCGTAAATGATTTTATTCTCAATGGCTTCGCCGTCATTTGCCGTGATATGAACGGTTGCGGTATCCTGTCCTGCATAATCGAAGATTACAGGGTATTTCTGGTCACTGATGATATATGCGGAGTTCGTGGAGATTTCTCTGACATAGTAGCTGCCAAACGGTAAATCGGTTGCCACCTTGCCATAGCCGTTCTCGTCAAAGGAAATAATCTCAATCAATCCGTCGGCAGGGATTACCGTGCCGTCTGCGGCTGTAATATCCTTTTGGGCATACAAGCCAAAGGTTACATCAAAGATTTCGCCGTTCTTACCGATACCGTATGCTTCGTCTGTTTCAAGGCTCTTTGTGAGGTCGATTTCTACACGCTGTCTTTCGTTATAGAAGCTCGTTGCCGTTTTGGTAACAGCCACATTCTGACCTGCATAAACAAGCTCGACAGAGTGGATTTCATCATTCAGCACCATTCCAAACGGAGCTGTGATTTCCTTGACCTCATATTTTCCGAGGTACAATTCCTTTGATTTTGCCGTACCGTCTGCACCTGTGGTAACGGTATCCACGACCTCGCCTTTGGAAGCTCGGAGCGTTCCGTCCAGAGTGTAAATATCTTCGGCGGCGGTAATCTCATAAACTGCACCCTCAAGACCGCTTACTGCAAAAATCGGCTGATACAGACCGTTATTCTCGGATACGGAACTGAACACCTCGCCAGATTTGGAAACAGTAATCGTGCCTTTCTGTGCCATATTGGAGCGTACCACTTCAATCACGGTAATACCGCTTTCCTCGGTGGAGTTATCCTGTGCCACATCAAAATAGACAGGCTCGGAGTTCAATACATACCCATATGGTGCTTGTACCTCTACGAGTGAATATCCCGTGCCATATTCCAAAGTCTGCGGCGTAATGAGATAGCCGTCCTCTGTGGTGTAGAAGGTGTCAATGGTCGTTACTTCGGGATAGGTGAAAGTCATTGTAACGAGGTTTCCGTTCGGGTCGTAAATCTGGAAGCCTGCACCTGCATACGGAATGGTATTGCCTGTTTCCGCATCTTTCTTGACAATCTTGATATAACTTTCAAAGTTGGCGTTGTTGATAAGATAACGGTAGGTTTGACCGTCTGCACTGATGAACACATCAAAGTCTTTCATCAGCTCACGCCCCTCCCAACCAGAGGTCTGGTGGACGGTGTAAATGCCGTAAGGCATATCCTTTGTCTGTGCAAAGCCGTTTTCGTCGCAGGTTAAAACATCACGCTCGGTTTCCTTTGCGTTTTCAAAGCTGCCTGCCGATTTCAGATAGACCTCAAAGGTCGCTCCGACTTCGGGAGTTTCAATCTGTGTTTTGCCGTCATCGGTGTGTTTGATAATAGCGATATTTCCCTTAATAACCTGCTCGGTTACATCGTTGGCGGTAGAGTTATATTCCACGGTATAAAGCTCTGGCTCTGCACCGACTTTGTGAATGGTCGGGTCGAGCAAGTAGCCCTCGGACGGTGTAAGCTCTCTTACCGTCCAATCGTCGCCGCAGATATAATACTTGCTTGTAAACTGTCCGTTTCCGTCCGTCGTATAGGTGTCAATGAGTTCTTCGCCCTTGTAAATAACGTAAACCGCACCTGCAAGAGAAGCGTCGCCCTGTTCCGTTCCCGTTTCCACATCGGATTTTGTCACGGTCACATTGAACTTTTTGAGTACATTGACAAAAGTACGGCTCGTTACCTTTTCCCATTCAATCGGTGCTGTCTGGGAAGCAGGAACAACATAGCGTACTGCGGTGTCAATTTCCTCTACGACATACGGCGTATCTCCGCTGATAAGAACATTCGAGAATTTTGCCACGCCCTTTGCGTCGGTCACGGCATATTCGTCAACAGGCAGACCGCTTAAAGATGTGCCGTAAAGGTGGAACTTTACGCCCTCCACCAGATTGTCCTCGGAATTTTTGATAATCTCCAAGTCGCCACGCTTCAAGGTGTTATTAAAGGTCACGGTAGAGGTATGACCGCTTACGATTGTTACTCGCTGAACGCTCTGCGGCTCATAGCGGTCAATCGACTGTTCTGCGACGGTGTAAATGCCCGGCATAAGCTGAATATCCACCGTGCCGTCCGCTTTGGTCGTTACGGTTTTATTCACTCCGTTGCCAGAGATATTGAACTTAATGCCAGAAACAACACCGTCCTCGGAAGTCTTTTTAATATGACCTGTGCCGTAGGTTTCGGTGTCGATTTTGAAATAGAAATATACAGGGTCGGAAGCACCAGAAATCATAGTCTGTTTGCCTACGCAGCCCCAGATGAGCATATCGTCGGTATTGAGATTAACCTGCTTCTGTGCGGATACCGTTACGGGAGAGGTAATCATTTTGTCGCTCGTAAAGGTGTATTTGTTACCGCTTCGGGATACGGAAATACCGCTTGCAGAAAACTTGATATTGGAGAGCGTATTGTTGGTGTCCTCAATCGTCAAGCTGTATTTCTGGGTATCGGGATTGTATTTCAGCGTATAGGTGTTTGCCTTGCTCTGGTTTCTTGCCGCAAAGCTCGGAATGGTATAATGGTCTGCCATCTGCGACAAAATCCAGTTATAGCATTTCTCGGCAGGTCTGCCCTTGATAGAGGAATAGTACATATCCGCAGGAATGCCGTTTGCACTATGCAGGTCGGCAGGACTTGTACGGAGCTGCTGCTGATATTCCCAGATAATCGACTGCGTTGCATAAGCGTAATCGTCGGCGTTTGTTCCTGCTACGGGAGAAGATTTACCCTCGTGCCAGCCGTACATCAAAGCCATCATAACGCCGAACTGTGCGTCGGTAGGCAAGTTTTTGAAATAGGAGCTGTTCTGACCGCTTTTAGAGGTGTAGGTGTTGCCCGTATTGAAATCAATACCAGACTCCACGCAGTAAACTTGGTGCGTTCCGCTGTTATCGGTCATCAAATATTTTCGCTTGGCGTTACCCGAACTGTATGATTTCACATAGGTGCTGCCGTCATCGTTATACACAAGGGTGTGCATTGTAGTTTGCCTGCGGTAGTATTCCCCGCCAAAGCCGACATAGTAATCGCCAAAAGAGGAAGTACAACTCCTGCCTTCCTCACTCGTCCACGCAAAAGCGGACAACGGCAAGGACATTACTGCCATCAGCAAGCAAAGAGCCGCCGACAACACACGCTTGCCGTTTTTCTTAAACATAGTTTTCATAGGCTGTTAAACCGTCCTTTCTTGATTTTGGGCATAAAAAAATCCCTCTGCTTTGAAACAGAGGGAAAAGCCCGTGTTTGATTTGTTAAGCAAAGAGAAAATATACGGAATAGACGCCGTTTCCTCTTGCTTCGTAATAGATATTGAAATCCGTGATTTCATCAATTCCGTAAGAGCCGAGATTTTCGACTGTGTGGAATTTGATATAGCTTTCAAGGTCTTGCTTCAGCTTTGTGCCTTGATTGCTTTGAGATGCCGTAACAGGATTCCACCAAGTAGCATTGCTCGGAGTGAGCGAAGTATCCAAGTGAAGCCCCATACCTTTGCCGATGTCAATGCAGTCTGCCTTTATCGCTTCCATATCGAACTCAAAGTCATAGGCTGACTTCGGTTTTGTTTCCTCTGGAGCTTCGGGAGCGGGCTGTGGCTCGGTTTCGGCAGGCTTCGGTATTTCCTGCGGCTTTTCGGGTGCAACAGGCTTTCTTGTTTCCTCCGCAGGGCTTTCGGTAGCGGACGGAGCTGTCTGCACCTGTGATACCGTCTGTTCTGGAACATCGGGCAGAGTTTCGGGCATTGTCGGCTGAGCTTTTTCCGTTTCCAAAGCCGTGCTTTCTTTGGGAGCTTCCGTCTGGTTACTTTCCGAGGAAAAAAGGCTGCTTTCACTCTCAAGCGTTTCTGCCGTAATCTCGGC
>OGPN01001779.1_pt1 | contig 13423 bp, 11 predicted proteins | sample 1552941 | NCBI WGS metagenome assembly OGPN01 (sample SAMEA2580220, study PRJEB22360) | human gut metagenome | biome: human gut; feature: human-associated habitat; material: faeces | place: Denmark | collected 2008/2010
CTCCTTCTGATTAAGGCATTTCGCACCTTCCTTTAACAGATCACCATAATGCTCAGTACAAAAGCCCTTTCCCTTTGCGTACAGCTCTCTAAATGCAGCGTCACTCTTCCAAGTTGCTACTACAGTATGCAGATAACGCTCGAAGGTGTTATTTATACGATCACAAATAAAACATGACTTATTTAACTCATCAATATAATCTGTTAACGGATTGCTTGTCTCCTTCTTAAAGAAGGATGCCTTTTTTGGCGGCATCTTCATGCGCTTTTCAATTTCTTTGTTTGTACGGTCGATGTGTGTCTTTAAGACTAATGCAAGACCAAGCTTATTATTCTGATCAAATACCATCTTCATGTGTGCCTTACAAAATCCCATTCGATCTGTCTCCATGCGGATATCATCCTCCATGTAGCTCGGACCCATGGTAAATTCGACTGCATTATTTTCAAGAATTGTCTTCATCGCGCATATAGGACACTCACTGTCCATTGCAAATGCATCGTTAATCGGAATCGTATACAGTTTTTCTTTCATGCCGTCTGCTCCTTATTTTGGCAGCTTAAAGCTTGACTTTAATGAAACAATGCGATTAAATACCGGCTTTCCTTCCTCGGAATCCTTGCAGTCTACGCAGAAAAAGCCATTGCGCACAAACTGGAAGCTGTCGTAAGCCTTTGCATCCTTTAAAGATGGCTCCAGCACACAATCCTTTAATACGGTTAAAGAGTTCGGATTAAAGTTTAATGTGCCATCTTCATTGAGCTTACCTTTTTCCTCGTCTACTAAGTTCTCATACAGACGAACCTCAGTGTGGAATGCAGTCTTAGCTGCTACCCAATGAATAGTTCCCTTTACCTTTCTGCCATCCGGGCTGTTTCCGCCCTTTGATGCCGGATCGTAAGTTCCATGAACCTCAACTATATTGCCATTTTCGTCCTTAACACAGCCTGTACACTTTACAAAATAAGCATTCATCAGACGAACCTCATTGCCAGGGAACATACGGAAATACTTCTTTGGCGGCTCCTCCATGAAATCATCTGCCTCAATGTAAAGCTCTCTGCCAAACGGAACCTTACGGCTGCCCAGTGCTTCGTTTTCCAGGTTATTCGGAGCGTCCAGATACTCGATCTGGTCTTCCGGATAGTTGTCGATCACAAGCTTCACCGGATCAACGACTGCCATCACTCTGGCGCGTTTTAATTTCAGGTCTTCCCGGATGCAATATTCCAGCATCGCATAATCTACGGAAGAATTGCTCTTGGAAATACCGCACAGGTCTACGAACATTTTGATGGATTCCGGTGTAAAGCCTCTGCGGCGAAGCGCTGCGATGGAAACCAGACGGGGATCGTCCCAGCCGTCTACGATGCCCTGCTCTACCAGCTTCTTAATATAACGTTTGCCGGTAACAACATTGGTCAGATACAGCTTTGCAAACTCGATCTGACGGGGCGGATAGGGTTTGTATTCCAGCTCCCGCACAACCCAGTCGTACAGCGGACGGTGATCCTCAAATTCCAGCGTACAGATGGAATGGGTAATGCCCTCGATGGCATCCTCGATGGGATGTGCAAAATCGTACATCGGATAGATACACCATTTATCTCCGGTATTGTGATGTGTCATGTGCGCCACACGATAAATAACCGGATCTCTCATGTTCATATTTGGGCTTGCCATATCGATTCTGGCGCGCAGAACCTTTTCGCCGTCGGCATATTTGCCCGCTTTCATCTCTTCAAACAAAGTGAGGTTTTCTTCTACGCTTCTCTCTGCACCGGGATCCATCTTACCTGGCTCAGTCAGCGTACCGCGGTATTCACGGATCTGATCCGCGGAAAGATCAGAAACGTAAGCTTTGCCTTTCTGAATCAGCTTTACAGCGCCCTCATACATCTGGTCGAAATAGTTGGATGCAAAGAACAGTCTGTCCTCCCAGTCTGCGCCCAGCCATTTTACGTCCGCCTTGATCGATTCTACAAATTCGATCTTTTCCTTCGTCGGGTTGGTATCGTCAAAACGGAGATTGAATTTACCGCCGTACTGCTTTGCAAGTCCATAATTTAACAGAATGCTCTTGGCATGTCCGATATGCAGATATCCGTTGGGTTCCGGCGGAAATCTGGTATGTACTGTTTCGTAAACGCCTTCCTCCAGATCTTTATCAATCATCTGCTCGATGAAGTTTCTGGAAACAGGCTCCTTTGCTTCTTCTGCTGCAGGATTTTCTTTCGAGAATTCAGCCATTTTCCTTATCTCCCATCCTTTCATTTCCTTATTATTGTTTTATCTTATCAAAACAAACATTAAAATACAACATCGTTCTTAAGAAAATAATAATGTTCTTTTCCCCTGTTGTATGATAAAATACCTTTTGCAGGGATATTTTTATCAGTTTCGGAATACCCTGCTGTACAAATGTTATAACTACACTTTTTTATGCAGGAGGACTCCCTTATGAATCGTGCCTTACTCAAACAGGATGCCAAGGACGCTATGAAAGCGGCAAATCCGCATCCGGTACTCACCACCCTTGTTTTCTGGGCGATCCAGCTCGCCGCGCAGATCATTCTTGGTATTGTTTCCAGTATCTGCGGCTTTACTACCTACTTTTCTGCAGCCATCAGCTCCGGCATGTATGAAGACAGTGCATTTTTAAACTATGCCCCCAGCATCGGCGCTTTCCTGATCTACCTGGTTGTTGCGATCGTTATCGGCCTACTGATCGGTACCGTTCAGTTTGGTTATTATGCATACAGCCTGAAGGTTTTCAAGCATGAAGAAGCCGGCATTTCCGAGCTGCTTGCATACTTTCCCATGCTGCTCAAGATTTTTGGTCTTTCCCTCTGGATGGGTCTGTTCATCATGCTGTGGAGCTGCCTGTGCTACATCCCCGGCATCATCGCTGCACTGCGTTATTCCCAGGCCTTCTACATTCTGGCAGAAGATCCCAATAAGGGAATCCGTCAGTGTGTCAATGAAAGTAAAGAGCTGATGAGCGGTCATCTGTGGGAATACTTCGTGCTGCAGCTTTCCTTTATCCTCTGGTATCTACTTACAGGTGTTACCTGCGGTATTGCAAGCCTGTATGTAACTCCTTATACCGAGATTACCAACGCCGGTTATTATTTAAGCTTAAAGCCGGAACAATCTTATGACGGCGGATATGGATGCGATCCTCAGCCGGATGATGTGATCTGAGATTTTTTCGGAAAATAGCTATTGTAACCATATGATTTTTATAAAATATCCATTCGTACAGGTGTACTTCCTAAAGACCTGGGCGGATGGATATTTTTTATTTTTATAAAAAAGAATGTGCATCCTCGTAAAGCGTTTATTATCGTAGGGAAACGAAGTTTTCTATACGATAATAAGAACCAGATACCCGAGAGGCGAAGCCTTTCTGGTATCTGGTTCTTATTTTCAATCTTTACCGCCTTCCGGCACGAAGCGATATCCTGTATTTTTCGCGATGTCACCGCTTTGCCCCCGGAGTTTCAGCCACCGCTCATCCGAGCCGGTGCGCCGTTTTGTGTAGCTTAGTGATGGAACAGTCTGATTCCGGTAAATACCATCGCCATGTCATACTTATCACAGCATTCGATGACCGCATCATCGCGGACGGAGCCGCCGGGCTGTGCAATGTATTTTACTCCGCTCTTATGTGCGCGTTCGATGTTATCGGAAAACGGGAAGAATGCGTCAGAGCCAAGGGTTACATCGGTCAGCTGGTTTAACCATGCACGCTTTTCTTCTCTCGTAAAGACAGCAGGCTTTACCTTGAAACGGGTCTGCCATACGCCCTCGGCCAGCACATCTTCGTATTCATCACCCATGTAAACATCGATGGCATTGTCTCTGTCTGCGCGTCCAAGGCCGTCTACAAACTGCAGTCCAAGCACCTGGGGAGACTGACGCAGCCACCAGTTATCCGCTTTCTGTCCTGCCAGTCTCGTGCAGTGGATACGGGACTGCTGACCTGCACCAATACCGATCGCCTGTCCGCCTTTTACATAGCAAACAGAATTGGACTGGGTATATTTCAGGGTGATCAGCGCGATCTTCATATCGATCAGCGCCTCTTCGGGCACTTCTTTGTTCTTTGTTACAAAGTTTGACAGCAGCTCTTCATCAATGTTTAACTCGTTGCGTCCCTGTTCAAAGGTCACGCCGAACACCTGTTTTCTCTCGATTTCGGCAGGACGATAGGAGGGATCGATCTGGATAACATTGTATCCGCCCTTTTTCTTTGCTCTTAAAATCTCCAGCGCTTCGTCGGTATAGCCGGGAGCGATCACTCCATCGGAAACCTCACGCTTGATCAGCTTTGCCGTGTCTGCGTCACAGACATCAGACAGTGCAATAAAGTCACCAAAGGAAGACATTCTGTCTGCACCTCTCGCTCTTGCGTAGGCACATGCCAGCGGAGAAAGCTCTCCAAGGTCGTCTACCCAGTAAATTTTTGCCAGCGTATCCGTCAGCGGAAGTCCCACTGCCGCACCAGCCGGGGAAACGTGCTTAAAAGAGGTTGCTGCCGGAAGTCCGGTCGCTTTTTTTAACTCGGAAACAAGCTGCCAGCCGTTTAATGCATCCAGGAAATTGATATATCCTGGCTTGCCGTTTAATACGGTAACAGGCAGGTCGCTGCCATCCTCCATGAAAATTCTGGAAGGCTTCTGATTCGGGTTGCATCCGTACTTTAACTGAATTTCGTTCATTTTTTCCTCCATTCCATTTTCAGTGGTTTTTGTTCACAATTCTTGTCTCATATTTGCCGGTTTCGATGTCGATGTAGCGCACAAACAGGGAAACCTTATTTTCTTCATTCAGACTTTCCCAAACCAGCTGAGTAAAGCTGTCGATATCTCCGGAAATCGCAACCTTCTTCGGCTCGCCGGAAAAGCTCGGCAACGGATTGCCGTCATGCATATAGGTGTGGATAAATCTGCCCTCGCCCGCTTTCGGATTTTCGTAAGCAAAGGTGTAACGCAGGCAGGAGGACGGATCGCCGTCGTCGCTCTTTAAAATGGACATTGCAAAGTTGTAGCCGCCGTTTTCGATATGCAGGATACCGGAAATACGGGGAGTGTAGTTCGGACCGTCCGGTTCAAATTCCCGGCTGCGCAGGCTCTGCTCAAAGGTCAGCTGCTTGTCCATGCCCTCATAGATCGTATCTGTCTGGTCGCCGTTTGTCACGATCGTCTTGTTGCCCAGCACGCGAACCGGTGCATAGATGATCAGGCTCGGATCCTCCAGCTTGGACGGATCAAACGCCTGTGTGCGGATACCCTCGCCCTCCTCTACGAACACGCGGTTGCGGGAATTGCTGCTTCTGCCCATAATAAAATACGCTGTTACCGCCTGTTTTCCGTCAGGGGTTTTGCCGATGACGATACCGCGTCCCGGATAGGCGTTGTTTTTCAGTTCTTCCGAAAGATTTAAAAGCTCCATGTTGTCCTCCATTTTGAAATGAATACGATAAAAAACCGCCTGAATACTCACATCATCTTCTGCTGTCAGTACCCAGGCGGTCGGTTTCTTCAAACGTGCTCCCCGTGGTGATCTCCACTAATCCGCCAGTCACACGTTTTGTGTTTGATTGTGTTAAAACAGGATACCCGCCAACGGGACACCCTATTCTATGCTATGCGGCCAATCGGTTAAAATCAGTCCGCAGAGCTGTAGTTGGGAGCTTCCTTCGTGATATGAATATCATGAGGATGGCTCTCACGCAGAGCTGCTGCAGAAATCTTGACGAATTTGCCGTTTTCCTTCAGCTCTTCGATGTTTTTTGTTCCGCAGTAACCCATACCGGAGCGAAGACCGCCCATCAGCTGGAATACCGTATCTTCTACCAGACCCTTGTATGCAACACGGCCTTCTACGCCTTCCGGAACGAGCTTCTTGGCGTCGGTCTGGAAGTAGCGATCCTTGCTGCCGTTTTCCATCGCAGCAATGGAACCCATGCCGCGGTAAACCTTGTATTTACGTCCCTGATACAGCTCGAACTGTCCGGGGCTCTCATCACAGCCTGCAAACATGGAACCCATCATGCAGACGCTTCCGCCTGCCGCGATTGCTTTGGTGATTTCACCAGAATACTTGATACCGCCGTCTGCGATGATCGGGATACCATATTCTCTTGCAACTGCGTAGCAGTCCATGATAGCTGTGATCTGTGGAACACCGATACCTGCAACCACACGGGTTGTACAGATAGAACCGGGTCCGATACCAACCTTAACGGCATCTGCACCTGCTTCGATCAGTGCTCTGGTCGCTTCTCCGGTTGCAACGTTGCCCGCAATTACCTGCAGATCCGGATATGCTTCCTTGATCATGCGCAGGCAGCGCAGTACGTTTTCAGAATGACCATGTGCGGAATCCAGAACAATAACGTCAACCTTGGCTTCTGCCAGAGCTGCCACACGATCCAGAACATTGGCAGTAATACCAACACCTGCACCGCAGAGCAGACGTCCCTGTGCATCCTTTGCTGCAAGAGGATATTTGATCGTCTTCTCAATATCCTTGATCGTGATCAGGCCCTTCAGATTGAAGTCCTTATCAACGATCGGCAGCTTCTCTTTTCTTGCCTTTGCCAGAATCTTCTTTGCTTCTTCCAGTGTGATACCTTCGGGAGCCGTAACCAGACCTTCACTGGTCATGGATTCTTTAATCTTCTTGGTAAAATCTGTCTCGAATTTCAGGTCGCGGTTGGTAATGATGCCGACCAGCTTTTTGCCCTCTGTGATCGGGACACCGGAAATACGGAATTTTGCCATCAGTTCATTGGCATCTGCAAGGGTATGCTCCGGGGATAACGAAAAAGGATCTGTAATGACGCCGTTCTCAGAACGTTTTACCTTGTCCACCTCATCGGCCTGCGCCTCAATGGACATATTCTTATGGATAATACCGATACCGCCCTGTCTGGCCATTGCGATCGCCATTCTATGTTCTGTAACGGTATCCATTCCCGCACTCATCAGCGGAATGTTCAGCTTGATCTTTTTTGTCAACCAGGTAGTCACGTCGACCTGATTGGGAATTACCTGAGAGTATGCCGGCACCAACAGCACATCGTCAAAGGTAATGCCTTCGCCAATAATCTGACCCATCTTCTCTCCTCCTGCGTATTTTAACTGTCAATTCAATGAAAACTGCCAGTAAATACACTACTGACAGTTCGTTTGAGGCAAGTGTAACAGAATTAAAACTCTGTGTCAATCGAAAAATACTTTTCTGGGCGCAACAGACTGAAGTGCTTTTACCATGGCCTCGCTGGGCTCAAAAATGATCTTGCGGTCTCCGCTGTAGATCATCACATAGCGTCTGTCCGGCTGTCCGGCAACGCCGCTGGAATAGTCCGTCACCTTAAGCTGACGATTCTTCATGTTGTCCAGATGCCAGGAGTTGATCGGTGCAAAAATCTCCATACTCTCTGTTTCAAACTTCTCGACTTTTTTCCGTTTGGTTTTGTTTAAAATCTTGTCGACGGAAATCTCCTTATCCACGTACAGATATTCAAACTCCACGCTGGCATTGAGCGAAGTAAAATACGCTCCGATTCCGGCTGCTGCCACTCCGAGCCCCATCAGGGCATTCAGCATGCTAAGCAGGAAAAAAATCACCGCCAGGACAATCAGAAAAACCTGCAGTGCTTTCATCGCACTGGACGTTTTTTTCGCCACCAGACATTCTACATAGCTTTCATTCATATTGCTTTACCACCTTCGTATTTATTCCCCATCCCGGGAAGCTCAGGGTTTTGAAAGGTCTGTCCTTTTGACAGTGCTCCCTTTTTCAAACCGATAAAGCTATCATAGTACAGAATTCGCTTTTTTTCAAGGTATCCCAGGGACTTATCCGGTAGTTTAGAAAATTTTCACTTTTCTATCACAATGCTTTCATTGACTTCCCAAAATCAAACGACTATGATAAATATCAGCGCATGAATCTTTCCATACTATCGAAACGATCGAACACAGGATACCGGCACCAGATTTTGCCGCATGCCGCAAAATACAGGATTCAACACCGAACTACAGGGAGGCACTCAATGGCAACAGGCAATTCCGTCCATGACGAAGTTAAGGAACAGCAGCAAAAATTAAAAGGGAAACCCTTCAAGGAAAAATGGGCTTATTTCTGGGAATATTATAAAATCCAAACGATCGTGGTGATCGCGGTTCTCGCCTTTGCAGGGAACCTGATTTACACCTTTGCAACGCGCAAGGATACCGTCATGGAAGCAGCCTTTGTCAACTGCTACATGAATACCGAGGTCGACTCCGACACGATGATCGCCGATTTTGAGCAGTATGCTGACATCGATACCTCCAGCGACTGTGCCGCAATCAACCGGGATATGAATGTTGATTATGAAAATACTGACCAGTATTCCTATGCAAATATGCAGAAAATCATCGCGATGATATCCGGCAAGACCTTAGATGCCCTCATCACAGATGATACCTATATGGATCACAATCTCGAAGCCGGTCTATTCTGCGACCTGCACCAGTATTTTACCGACGAGGAGCTGGCACAGTACGGCGATCAGGTTATATACAAGGATCTTCCTGATGACAATACCGACGGGGAAATCCCCATCGGCATCAGCGTCAGCAGATCCAAATATTTGCTGACAGATCGGGCAAATGCATGGTTTACCATCCCTGCCAACTGCCAGCACCCGGAAAATGCGAAGAAATTTTTAGAGTTTATGCTTGAGCCGTAACACTCGCTGCTGCATACGACATGTAAAAATTCCGTGTAAGCTGCCAGAACGCTGCTCACGGCAAAAATCCCCGCCGCCACAGCCTGAATCGCTGTGACAGCGGGGATTTTGTTACTCAAAGCGCACCATGCGCACTTCTCACTCATTTTTCAGAATCAATTCCATCAACGTGTTCCCTTTTCCCTCCGGGTCATAGCTCTGCCACGCGATCACGCGGCCATGAGGCGACAGATACAGCATCTGTCCGTTCATACCGCCCTTGCAGTGCCCTCCGTTTTCCATCTTTGCAAGCTCATATTCCCGCTCAAAAACAAGCTCGACCCACTCTTTCGAGAGCAGCCGCTTTCCTTCAAATGTGCCACCGTTTTGATAGACCTCGCCAAGCTTTGCCATGTCCTCTGTGCGCACATACATGCCGGTCGCTCCAATCGGATACCCCATCGGACACTTTGAAAAAGCCGCCTCCCTTACATGCAGCGGCATCAGCAGGCGCGGGCGCAGAAAGTCGTCCAGCTTTTCTCCGGAAAGCTCCGTCACAACGCGGGACAGCAGATAATATGCACCGTCGCTGTACTGATAGTCAACGCCCGGCCGCGCCGGAACCGGACGTTCAAACGCGAGCTTTAAAAAATCCTCCGAACCAAACTGCGTCATATCATAATTATCGATATCCAGAAAATCCTCCGTCACGCCGATTCGGTGCCGGATCACATGATCCAGCGTCACTTCTTCCCATTGCGGATCATAGCGCTCCGGCAGCTTTTTCCGAAACAGATCGCAGATCTTATCGTCTGGCTTCCAAAGTCCCTGATCGTATAAAAAGCCAAGCGCCGTCACGGTAAACACCTTCGTAACGGAATAGATGTCATTGCACGGATTGTCCGGCACAAAGCTCCATGTCGTGCGCTTTCCATGCTCCGACTCCGTCAGCCAGAACAGCGGAAGATTCAGCACACGGATTTCCTCCAGAATTGTTTCTATCATGTTATTTTTCCTCGTATAATATCTTTCTTTAATGCAGTGCGACACGCCGAGCTGCCATATCACATTGTGGGCACCTTGTCCTCGCCTGCGGGTGCAAGGCTCCACTCCACCTGCTTTTCCCCGTTTTCCAGAAGCTCCCAGCTCACCGAAAGGATTCCATCCGGCGTCTGGATACTGCCCTTTGCCCAGGTCAGCTGCCGCTGGCTGCTGAGACGGATTTCGTAAGAAAAATGCTGCGCGGACCCGGGCACGGCTGGCGGCTGCAGTTCGCCGTCGAGCGGCTTCAATGCCTGTGCTGGCGGTGCAGTAACGTCCGGCTGCGCAGGGTTGATAACGGGCGGCTGCGCCGATGGCGTCATCCGAATCCCAAGGATCTGTGTAAACAGCAGCCGCACACAGGCGCCAAACATCGGATGGTTATGGGATTCTCTGCCATCCCAGCGCTCCCAGAGCGTCGTCGCACCATTTCGTTTCATATATGCAAAGGACGCTGCTTCGCTGTCATTGGTCAGAAGCCTTACAGCCAGATCCCCTGCACCGATGGAAAACAGTTGTTCCAAAAGCATCGACGTGCCGAAAATTCCGGTATCAAAACGTCCGAGCACTTCATATTTTTCGACCAGATGCTTTTTCGTCCGCTCATCCCCAAGCCCAAGTGCCAGTCCATAGGCGTTGCCTGCTGCCCTTCCTTCGCAGAAATCTCCGGTTTCCGGATCGAAGTAAGCGTCAAGAAAAGCATTTTTGACATTCTTTTCCCGCTCCGCAAATCGAATTAGCAGTTTATTATTCATTTTTTCTGAAATTTGCATCATTTCCTGCAATCCATGCAAGTAGTAGAACGTATTGATAAATGCCTCCGGCAGCTGCTCCTTTTCCTCTGATGCCGGGAAGCACCAGTCGCCCAGACACCAGCCGCCCTCCTCTTCGCGGACCACAAGTCCCTTTTCACTGTGGGCATCCATATAATCGAACCAGCGCAGGATCGCGTCATAGCCCTGCACAAGCAGGCTGTCGTCCCCATAAATTTTTGCCCATGCGAGCGGAACCTGATACACTGCGCAGCCCCAGCCGCCGGGTCCTCCTCCCCCGCCCAGAAATGGCGCGGTATGCGGAATATGTCCGGTTTCTTTTCCCTGGCTGTCCAAAATATCCTGATACCATTTCCGATACAACTCTTTGGTATCCAGAAGCAGCATCGCTGTTTCCGCCGTCAGCTGACCGTCTCCGGTATAGCCAAGCCGTTCTCGGTGCGGGCAGTCTGACGGAACGCAACCGTGATAATTGTCCAGCTGCGTACGAATATAGGCTTCATAAAGCCAGTTCAACACCGGATCTGAGCAGGAAAAGCTGCTGGTCACCGCCACATCCGTATGGATCACCTCTGCACACAGCACCTCACATGGACCCTCAGTCTCAAAATAACGAAAGCCATGCCAACAAAACAACGGATGCAGTGTCTGTATCCTTCCGTCGCAGATATAATGATCCTGCTGCAGCTGATCGCTGCCGCCCGCCGATTCGAAATCCAGCGTACCATCTGCTGCCAGCTCCTCTGCATGGCGTACCGTAATGCATTCTCCTTTTTTCCCAAGGCAGGAAAGCACAACGCGCCCGGCGATATTTTCCCGACAGTCATAAATTTTTCTGCCATCGTACTCCCCAATCAGGATCGGATAAAGCTTTCGGATCACACGATCCGGCGGACAGGTCTGCTCTTCTAAAAGGGTTTCCGGTGCATGGACCGGTTGTGCTGGCTTCCAACCGGATAAATCAGCGCCCGGATACTGCCAGCCTTCCGGCTCTTTCCGCAAATCCCGCACCTCTCCCAAAAAGAGGTTGTTTTTCAGCAATCCGCCCGGATGCCACAATGTCTGCCGGTCGCTTTCAATCCATTCCTGTCTTCCGTCTGCATCCGTCAACGTCAGCTCAAACCAAAGCTTCGGCAGACCGAAAACAAATTTTCCTTCGGCAATCCGCTCTGTCTGATGATACCAGCCATTGCCCAGTCGTACTGCAAGTACGTTTTCTCCTGCCTTTAAATATGGAAGTAAGTCAAAGCTTAAATACCGGCAGCGATGTGCGCTGCGCTCCTCCCATACCGGATACGTTGTTTCACAGCCGAGCACCGACGCGTAGTCTGTCATCGCCGGCATCAGCTCCTGATCGCTGATCCTTTTTCCATTGATATAGAATAGAAAATACCCCAGTCCGCAGATTTCCAGACGGGCGCTTTGAAAGCGCTCTGTCCTATCCAGCCAGAAGCTTCTTCGAAACAGCGGCGCTTCACAGCCTGCGCCGCCGCAAATCCAATGTTCTTTTTTCAATCTTGATTCCCTCCCGCAGCCCTTGCCGCCCCAATATCAGAAAATATACCGCCCTGACATCTGCTTAGATGATAGAATGGCATACACACTCTTCTAAATATTGGAAGCCTGTTTATTACTGACTTACTGTCATTTTCCCCAGGATTTCTTCTACTTCTTCCTCACTCATCAAGAGATCCTTGGCGATCTTTTCGGGACTGTCTCCAAGCTGATATTTTCTGGTTACCAATTGCACAATACTTTCCTTTTGTCCTTCTTCTCTTCCAAATGCGCAACCTTCCAGATAAATCTCTTTCGACCGATAATTTAGCACTTTTCCTCCCATAACTTCCGTAACCTCCTTTTCTACATTGCTATACTTCGACGCCAGTTTTTCCACCACATTATTGGACAATTCACACAGTGCGCCACAGGTGAACGGCTTCATATGACCGCTTTGGCACTCCTGATCCAGCATTTCCGCAATTTTTTCGTATTCCAGTCTCAGTCCGCTTAACTGTTTCTGATTTCCATCAATTTTTCGAAATTCTTTTTCATATCGAAAAATATAAAATGGGATCAACATCCACAGTTGTTTTTCAAAAAGTTCTTCCAGTGTATAGTCCTTTACCTTCAAAATCGGAATCCCGTACTGCAATTGCTTCTGCCGTACATGGATACAGATTTTCAGTTCGTTGTCTTGCCGCTTCTTAAATAGATGACTGCAGAATCCGGGAATTTTACATGCAGTACTCCATTCCGATATTCTTTCTCCATCAAAGCAATCTGCGCATCATATTCCCACATCCGAATTTCCATCGTCCCATCCGCTGTGCTCTGACATTCCAGATGATATCGTTTGGAAATTCCCTTTAAAGAAATCAATGTCAGGTTGGAATCCGTAACCCGCTTCTCCTTTTTCCCCTCCGGGTTCCTAAAAAAAATCTCGTTCTCATTCGATACCACTACTTCCCGCCCGGTATAATTCGTGCCGAACAGCTCGTTAATCAGCGGAACCACCAGCTCTGGGCAGTCCTGCAGCAGCGTGCGGAAAGTGTCATCATAAGGTGTATTGATTGTCTCCATCTTTTGCCTTTCTGATACATTCATCTTATACCAGGAAGGCTCCTTCCTGCAAGGTCTTCCTGGTATCTACATCTGTTCCTTATTCAGTTTTTGTCTGATAGAAATCTCTGGTCGATCCGACCTTGAAAAAGTAGAAAAGATTTCAGATTCTACGGCATAGGCGACTTTCCCTCTGCAAAAGCCGCCTGCCATAATAGAAATAGAATGTATTTAATATAAACAATATATCAGGAAAAATCAACAGCAACCGCTATCCAATATGCTGCGTTTTGATCAGGGGTCTGACCCCGTTTCACGCATA
>OGPN01001784.1_pt1 | contig 13393 bp, 6 predicted proteins | sample 1552941 | NCBI WGS metagenome assembly OGPN01 (sample SAMEA2580220, study PRJEB22360) | human gut metagenome | biome: human gut; feature: human-associated habitat; material: faeces | place: Denmark | collected 2008/2010
TCGCCGTGTTCCCCGTCCGGCGCCGCCCGGGCCCCCCCTGCCATTACAGCGGGCATGCCCCGCGTGCACGGTATGCCGGTGCAAATCGGTGAGCCGGAAGCCATCGGCATCTATGATTTGGCTCACCCGGATTACGGCGATGCCGTGACCATCAACCCCGGCGAAACACCGGTGTTCTGGCCCTGCGGCGTGACCCCGCAGAACGTTGTGATGCACTCCAAGCCGGAGTTCTGCATCACCCATGCGCCGGGGCACATGTTTGTGACCGACGTAAAAAATGTGGAGCTGAAATATTAAGAGCAGATAGTAAAAACCGCAGGGGCGCACACTGTGCGCCCCTGCGGGGCAGAAGCATTGCCTTATGCCTGAAAGTGGAGGATTGAGCCATGCCGCATATTGATTTGAACTGTGACCTGGGCGAAAGCTTTGGCGCGTATACCATCGGAATGGATGAAAAGGTGATCCCGTTTATCACATCGGCCAATGTGGCCTGTGGCTTCCATGCAGGCGATCCGCTGGTGATGCAGCGCACCGTGGCGCTGTGCAAACAGAGCGGCGCGGCGGTGGGGGCACACCCCGGTTTCCCTGATCTGCAGGGCTTTGGCCGCCGCCAGATGAAGCTGACCCCGGCGGAAGCCAAGGCCTGTGTGCAGTATCAGATTGGTGCGCTGAAAGCGTTCTGCGATGCCGCCGGTGTGCCGCTGCACCATGTAAAGCCCCACGGCGCTTTGTATAACATGGCGGGCAAGGACCGCGCGCTGGCGGATGCCATCTGCGCCGCGGTGAAGGAGAGCGCCCCCGGCGCGGTGCTGCTGGCGCTTTCCGGCAGCGAGATGGTCAAGGCGGCCCAGGCCATCGGCCTGCCGGTTGCCAACGAGGTGTTTGCCGACCGCGGCTACCGCCCGGATGGCAGCCTTGTGCCCCGCGGAACCCCCGGTGCCATGATTGAGGATGAGGACGAAGCCATTGCCCGCGTGATCCGCATGGTAACCGAGGGCAAAGTGACCGCCAACGACGGTACGGACATTGCCATCCAGGCGGATTCCGTCTGCGTACACGGCGATGGCCCCAAGGCTTTGGCCTTTGTAGAAAAGATCGGCGCGGCCCTGCAGGCAGCCGGGGTGGAATTGAAGGCGTTTTGAGAAAATGAGCAGGGGCACCGTTCAGCAAATGCCGTTTTCCCCTGTAGAGACCGTAAGGGCGCGCAGTGTGCGCCCGCAGGTGTGCGCCGGGTGATGAAGTGAAATACCCGGCAAAGCCCGTCATGCGGGACGATGCAGGTGTCGTTCCCTGCAAATTTTTAGCCTGGCAGCGGAAAACCGCCCCTCAGGCCGCTTCGCGTCCAGCTCCCCTCCAGGGGAGCCACCACAATCATGGGGTCCCCCCTACTGGCCTGGCAAATATTTCACCGAACCTAGCCCACAAATACAAAAATGCCGCAGCAGACTGTTACATCTGCTGCGGCATTTCTATTTAGGGGTTAATGGGCTGGGTTACAGCTCATTGTTCAGGCTGTGGGATTACTGCCGAATGCCGGTGTTCTTATCGAAATGATAAGTGCGGCCATCGATGACTGCATCGCCCTTAGCCATGGTGCCATAAATCGGGTCGAAGTAGTAACGCTTGTCAGCGCTCCAGCCCTTGATCATGTGGCCCTGTGCATCGTAACGGACCCACTTGCCGGTACCATCGGCGCGGTCAGCCCACTGGCCAGCTTCGGATTCCTGATAGACATCCTTGCTGGTGGCTTTCTTGCCCTGGTCAACGGCATCCAGCCAGTACCAAGCGTCGGAAGCCGGGTCATAGATTTCCTTGCCGCGGCCATCCAGGCCCTGGCGAACGCCCTTTTCGTACCAGAAGTCAGCGCCTTTGATAGTCAGCCACTGGCCGTCCAGAGCGATACCGGTGTACTCGTCAAATGCGCAAGGTACACCGTCAATATCGCCTGCGCCCTTAGCCATAGCGCCGGTGATCAGGTCAAAGTAGTAGGTGCCCTTATCGGTCGTCTGCCAGCCCTTGACCATGTGGCCGTTCTCATCGTAACGGACCCACTTGCCGGTGCCATCGGGCTTATCAGCCCACTGGCCGGCGGCGGATTCCTGGTAAACGTCCTTGCTGACGGTCATTGCGCCGCCCTGGACAGCATCCAGCCAGTACCAAGCGTCGGAATCGGGATCATAGATCTCTTTGCCGCGGCCGGTGGTACCCTGCTTCACGCCGTTTTCGTACCAGTACTTCTTGCCGTTTTCTTCAACCCAGCCGTTCTTCTCGCCGAACTTGGCGGTGTAGTCCTTGCCGTTGAAGTTGACAGCAGCGGTGGTAACGCCGCTGGTCTGCTTTACAGTTGCATCCACGAACTGTGCGCTTGCGCAGTTCTTATCGGTGCAGGTAAAGACAGCCATTGCGGTAATGGTGGTCTTTTCAGCGGCACCGTGAACGGTGCGCTCCTCGACCGGTGCTTCCTGAGCGGCGGGAGTATCGGTGTCAGTTGCAGCTTTCTTGGTAAAGGTTGCTTTAATTTCCAAGTTGCAAGCACCCCTTACGACTTTATATATACCACCACCGCTAACGGTATTAGTGATATCGGTCATACCATGGATCGCCTGCTCCAGTTCATAGCCAGAATTCGGCGTAACCATCACAACAATTGCAGCGTCCTTTGCTGCGCGTTTCAGTCCATCCTCACCATTGACCGAAACAGTAATCGTACCACCGTCCTTCGGCTCAACTTCCGTGAGAATGCTATATTCTTCGATGGTAAACTGCGCAGTAACCGTTACATTGTCAGCGGGCATTTTGAAAGTATAGGTCTTACCTTCATCAGCAGTTTCAGGTTCAATCTTAGTGCCCTTGCTGTCCGTAATAGTCAGGCCCTCTTGGGACAGTTTTGTCAGCAATTCCGGCTTATCAATCGGGTTAACAGTCAGAGTAACAGTATCGCCAACCTTCAGTCCATTGGTCTTGTCAGCCGTCACAGTACCATTATCGCTGCTGTTGATCGTAACGCTGTAAGTTTTAACCTCAACAGGTTCAAACGCAGCGCTAACGGTAACATCAGCGGCAGGCATCTCGAAGGTGTAGGTGTTTTCCTTACCGTCTACTGCCTTAAAGTCGTTAATTTCTTTCTTCGTTCCGCCATCCGTATAAGTAGCTTTCAGGCTGCCGTCCGTGTACTTAAAGTTGGTATTCGGGGTAACGGTAACAGTAACAACATCCTTCGCAGCTGCGGTTTTCGGCTCTACGCCCACAGTGCCGTTTTCAACAGTACCCGCCACAGTAACGCTATACTTCTTAACCTCTTCAAACGCTGCGCTGACAGTTGCATCGCCAGCGGGCATTGCAAAGGTGTAAGTGTTGGCCTTTTCTGTGTCAGGAGTTGCTTTCAGGGTCTGATTGTCGCCGTAAGTAACCACCACACCGTCAGCCGTCAGGGTATAGCCATCCTTCGGGGTAGCCACAACGGTAACGCTGGTGCCCTCAGCAACCTTATCCAGGTCAGCTTCGGGGCTGGTGATCTTCAACGTATCCTTGTTAGCATCGGCCACCTTGACCGCATAGGTCTTGGCGTTTTTGGTAACGCTGATGTCCACATCGCCGTTCGGCATGGTGAAGGTGTAAACCGTCTTAGCCTTTTCGGTGGTAGCCTGGGCTGCGGCTTCGTCCTGCGCTGCTTCCTGAACTTCAGTCAGAGCAACTTCGGTATCGCCGTTCTTTGCGGTAACGGTAACGATATCGGTGCCTTCCTTTTCTACGGTCAGGGTAACGGTATCGTCCTTGATGTAGTCGTGGTTGGTGGTGCCCAGGGTCAGCTTAACACCTTCAACTTCATTCCAGGTAACGGTGTGGGGTTTGCTCTCGGTTGCGGTATGGCAATCAGAGCACAGGTACACATCTTTGCCAACGGACTTGGTTTCCAGCTCGTCCGGCTTCCAGGTATGGCCCTTGGGCAGTGCGCCGTCAGCGTACTTCTTTTCACCCTTGGTCAGGCCGTACTTGGTGGTGCGGGCCTGGGTGTAAGCGGGGGTATCGCACCATGCTTCAACGGAAACATTGTTGGTTGCGCCGCTCTTCAGGTCGCTGACCATGTCGGACATCGGCATGGTTTCAACCAGGTTAGCGCACCACATGAACTCTTCGTTCTTGTTCTTCTCGTCAGAGCTGCCCATGTTCTGGTTGTAACTCGGGTTGTAGTTCCAGGACTCGTTCTTGTAGCTCTTACGGTTTGCATAAGAAGTGCCGGCGGCATCGGTCTTGACTTCTGCCTTGCCGTCCACCAGTTCCTTATAGGTGTTGGACAGGTTGGTGCCGACAGAAACGACCAGCTGATCCTTGGTGGTGTTGATGCCGGTGATCACAGTCTGGCCCTGCTGGGTGGTGGTAGCAAAGCTGTAGCTGTCACGCAGGGTCAGGCCCGCCAGAGGATGGTTCATGAAGGTGCCCAGATACTTCACACTGCTGGTATCCTGGTCGCTATCCATGATAACCATGCTCATGCCGGGAAAGTGGGTATCGGGAACCATGTTGCCGTCCTTATCCTTGGTCAGCTTAATGCCGCCATAGACAGTGTTGTATTCCTTCACTTCTTCCACTGCGCCGGTGGTCGGGTCCATACGGTAGATGGCGTTGTTGACGTTGAAGTACAGCTTGCCATCATACAGTGCGGTAGAGTGTACCAGTGCGGGGTAGATCCGCTTTGCAGCAGCGTCTGCCAGGCACTCGGTGTTCAGGTTGTTTTCAACCTTGGTATGCTTATCTTTTGCACTGGTATCGATCTTATAGATGGTGCCAGCTTCGGCCAGAACCTTGGCATTGCTGTCGTCATCATTGAAGTTGCTGCTGGTTTCCTTCAGATCGTTGTAGTACATCAGGATGATATCAAACGGGTCATCCGTCTTGGTAAAGCTGCTCATGCTGAAGCCGCCGGGTCTGCTGCTGGAATCCTCTTTGCGGATATAGTAGTTCGCATTACGCGGACGTGCTTCCAGAGTATCGGGGCCCTGGTTCTGCATCTTCTTCATGAACTGCTGCATCTGGGAGTTGTTACCAGAGCTGCCGGAACCAGAGTTGCCGTTGTTGCCGTTCTCGGCCTGCTGGCGGCGCATGTTGTTGTACAGGTTCTGGTTGGTCGTGGTATCAACGTAATAGAAGTAATTATTGTCGAAGTAGATGGGGCTGCAGATAGAGGTGAACCAGGTATCCTCGTAGCAGGTATCGGTGTAACGGGTCTCGTTCTTGTTCTCCGCCTTGGTGTAAGAGTAATGCGGCTTGCCGTTGTTCAACACAACATTGCCGGCATCATCCACATCGGGATTCTTGTTCTTGGTGTAGGTGTAGCCATCGTACAGCGAGTCAATGTAATCATAGTACTTGCTGTAACGGCCTTCCAGACCGGAGGGAGAAACCAGGAAGTTGACATGGCGCAGGTCGCCTGCGTTCTCAACGCGGGTCTGGGCCATGCACTCGGTGTTCACGTCATCATAGCAGACGTCAACATAGTACCAGTTCTTGTTGGGTTCGCCGGTGGTCATCGTAGCAGAGTTGCTGTCGCCCTGCAGCTTGTTGACCTTGACTGCGTTGAAGTAGTGGACGTTGTTGAACATGCCGCCGCCGAACGCATTACCGGCAACACTGGTATCAGAAGTATCGCAGTAATACAGGATCTGGGCAAAGTCAACAACAGCGTTATCGCCTACTTCATCGGGGGTCTTCCAGCTGCCGTCATCATTCTTATAGATGCTCTTGTTGTCAGGCAAATTCTGGACCATGTAGTTAAATGCAGCTGCATAGCCCAGGCAGATGCAGCCATACTCAACGCCCTTAGCGCCGATCTCGCCGCCCAGCAGGGCACCGAAAGCAGTCGTCTGGATGGGGTCGTTGTTGCCGCCGCCGGTGATATCGCCCATGGAGCCCATATCGAATTCTGCAACCTGGGAGATCCAGTCGTGCAGGATCAGCAGCTTGGTGACATAGTCAGCGCTGTCACCCAGCTTGGCAACCTGTGCCAAGCCTGCATCACGGATGGCTTTCAGAGCTTCACCATAGTTCATGACGTAAGACATGAACGCCTGCGGCAGCATGTTCAGCATGAATGCCATGGTGGTCGGCGGGACATCATCGTTCGGATCAATGCTGCACAATATCTTGATTGCGCCCATGGTGCCGGTGATGCTGCCATCCTCGCCCTGCTTCTGAACGCCCTTGGAGGTCCAGAACGGGGCAACCACGCCGAAGTACTCTGCTTCGTCCTGGTTGAACTGCGACAGCTGGAAGTAGTAGTAGTTCATCTGCGCAGTCGAGACATCGTAAGTATTGGTGACCTGGTTGCCCTGGTCGTCCACATACACGGCAGTCTTCTGGCTGTCGTACAGCAGCAGGCTGTTCTTGCCCTTGTTGTCGCCGCTCTGATAGGTGAAGTTCACCTTGCTTGCGTCAACCGGGTTGTTCTGCATATCGTACCAGTTGCCGCCATCCATTGCGGACACCAGGGTAACGCCGGTGCCGCCGGAGGTGGTATCCAGGGTCGGGGTGCCGCCCACATTGATGTAGACGGAATTGTTATTCTGGTCTACCACAACGCTGACCGGCATGGTCATTACCGGCTGGGTTTTGATTTCTTCGCCGCAGACAGCGCACTTGAAGGTGACGCTGGTGCATTCCCAGTCAATGGTAACGGGAGCGCCGGCAGAAATTTTGCCGGTTTCGCTGTCATAGAACAGCTGGGCGTTGCTGTAGTCAGCTTCCAGCTTGCCCTCGACCTTCTTCATTTCCCAGTTGAAGGTAGCAACAAAGTTGCCATCTGCATCCTTGGGCACGGCATGGTTCTGGCAGGGCAGGGCGGCAATGTCGTCGGTGCGGGTGGTGGGTTCCTTGTATTCCTTCTTAACCGGGCTCTTGTCAGCGGGCACGCTGGCAGAGTAAACGGTCTTGCCGGCAGCGCCGGGCTTTGCCTCGGTGGTATCCTTGGTTACGGTGCCTTCTACCTTCTGGTAGGCATCGTCCTTTTCACAGGTATACACAGCGGTGTAAGCCCAGCCGTCATCGGTCTTGGTCCAGTAACCATCGGGGGTTTCCTTCCAGGTATGGGTGTGGCCATCCTCCGGGTTGGTGTCATTCCAGTACCATTTCGGCTCGCCATAGGTATGGCCGTCTGCAGCGGCGCTGGCAGCAAAGGTATCGGAGTTTTCAGCAACGTAAGCCTGTGCGTAGCTGTCAGCCTGCTGCGCAATCACTTCATCATCGCTGTTGGTCATGGACTCCATCGCAGAGGTCATGCCGGAGCTGCCGGTAAAGGTAACGGCGGTCACAACGCCTGCGGCGTTCGTCTCATAGCCCAGGTCGGTAACGGCGCTGGACAGATGATACGTTTTGATGGTGGCAGCCATCACCGATGCCATCTCGTCCTTGTTCAGGCCATAGGCTTCAGTGTTGATCTTGCCGGCTGCGGCGTTGGCGTACATGGCATCGGCCAGTGCATTTTCCAACGCTGCAAGGCTCATGCCCGCCTTGCTCTGTGCAGTCGCTTCCAGCTTGGCATCGTCCTGCTCCAGTTCATGCACTTCGCCCTGGGCAGCCAGCGTTTGGGCTGTCTGCTTGATCAGGTCTGCGGTGCTGGTGAACTTGGGCAGGGACTGCACAGCGCTGGCCGCGCTTGCTGCGCTAGCTGCAACAGACTGCGCTACCGAAGAATCAATCTTGGTAGTTTCGGCTGCTGCGGGAAGCGCCACGCTCTGGGCAACCATGGCTGCTGCCAGCACGGATGCACCAAAACGCTGAAGGTTTTTCTTCATAGTTTTATCCTCCCTTAAGTGTTACTACTTTCCCCTTTTGTGTGAAAAGTGGTACGGCAGATGTGCGGCACTTTGCAGGTGTTGATTGCAAAACGCCTGGTTGTGCTCCCCTCGGTCTGGCGATCCCTTGCCGGGCTGCGGCCTGCTTTTGGGGCTTTTGGCCCCGGCACAGCGGCTGACAAAACGTTGTACCGGCTGCATGCCTTGATCCCGCAAATGATAACCTTTCCGACACATCTAGGTATATACATTATATCACAGTTGCCAGAATTTGCATAGTTCATTAGAGCGGTTTCTATCTAAATTTTTGTCCTTGAATCAACTGAAACCTGTTTTTCGCACATTATTTGCGTTGCGGTGCGGTGACCCTTTGGCGGTATTTATTAACATTTTTGAATGGTTTATTCCTGATTTTATCAAATGATTAAACATTTACCCCGATAATGTTCTTTGCAATCTCTTAATCCAATCATCCGGTATTGTGATCGCGCATTTTTTGCCATTTCGGTTTGGCTTGTTGTTGAGAGATTTGGCAGAGATTGGAGGAAACTTGAAGGGAAAATTGGAGGTTGAGAATTACCCATTATAAATTGTACTGTAGAAAGCGTTCCTGACCGTTCCGAAAACTTAGGGATAGATCACCCCTTGCCCCTTAACCGCGACCTGAAATACACCTTCCCAAGGTAGGGCGGTGTGAGTGTCCCCTCCTGCTCTACTTTTTCAAAGTTCCGAATGGTGTCCTCTCCCCTATCTACAATTCCTGATGTTTTCATGATGCCTTCCTTGGTCTTCCACACCCGACTTTTGCCCCCTCCCCGCCCCATAAGTCGTACACAACAAAAAGGCCCCTGCCTTAACAGCAGGAGCCTTGAAAGCTATATCACAAGCCGAAAATTACTTCTCGATCTTGGAAACAACGCCGGAACCAACAGTGTGGCCGCCTTCGCGGATAGCGAAACGCATGCCTTCTTCCATGGCAACCGGGGTGATCAGCTCAACGTGCATATCAACGTTGTCGCCGGGCATGCACATCTCAGTGCCTTCGGGCAGGGTGATGATGCCGGTAACGTCGGTGGTACGGAAGTAGAACTGAGGACGATAGTTGTTGAAGAACGGGGTATGACGGCCGCCTTCTTCCTTCTTCAGGACGTAAACATGGCCATCGAAAGTGGTGTGGGGATGAACAGAGCCGGGAACAGCCAGAACCTGGCCACGCTCGATCTGGTCACGGTCAATACCACGCAGCAGAGCGCCGATGTTGTCGCCAGCCTGAGCGAACTCGAGGCTCTTGCGGAACATTTCCAGACCAGTGATGGTGGTGGTCAGCTTCTCTTCCTTCAGACCAACGATTTCCATCTGATCGCCAACATGAGCAGTACCACGCTCAACACGACCGGTAGCAACGGTGCCACGGCCGGAGATGGTCATAACGTCCTCAACGGGCATCAGGAACGGCTTATCAGCAGCACGGTCCGGGGTCGGGATGTAGCTGTCAACAGCGTCCATCAGCTCCCAAATGCACTTGTATTCCGGAGCATCGGGATCCTTGGAAGTGCTCTCCAGAGCCTTCAGAGCGGAACCACGAATGATCGGGGTGTTGTCGCCATCGAAATCCTGGCTGTCCAGCAGTTCGCGAACTTCCATTTCGACCAGGTCGAGCAGCTCTTCGTCGTCAACCATATCGCACTTGTTCAGGAACACAACGATCTTGGGCACGCCAACCTGACGAGCCAGCAGGATGTGCTCACGGGTCTGCGGCATCGGGCCATCGGTTGCAGCAACAACCAGGATAGCGCCGTCCATCTGAGCAGCACCGGTGATCATGTTCTTGATGTAGTCAGCATGGCCCGGGCAGTCAACGTGGGCATAGTGACGCTTCGCGGTGTGGTACTCAACATGAGCGGTGTTGATCGTGATACCACGAGCCTTCTCTTCAGGAGCCTTATCGATGCTGGAGTAATCCATGAAATCGGCGTCGCCCTTCAGAGCCAGAACCTTGGTGATAGCGGCAGTCAGAGTGGTCTTGCCGTGGTCAACGTGACCGATGGTACCGATGTTGACATGCTCCAAAGAGCGGTCAAATTTTTCCTTTTCAGCCATTGGAAGTATCCTCCTTTAATTCAAACAGATAAAATAGCCTGTTATAAGGCTATCATACTAGATTTTTCAAGAAAAATCAAGTATTTTGCGCGAATTTGTGCAGAATCAGCCCTTATTGCGCTCGGTCATGATCTTATCTGCAACACTCTTGGGAACCTGCTGGTAATCAGCCGGCTCCATGGAGTACTGGCCACGGCCCTGGGTCTTGGAACGCAGGTCAGTAGCGTAACCGAACATCTCGGACAGAGGAACCATAGCGGTGACACGGGCAGTGCCATCGGTGGATTCCTGGTTCTGGATCGCGCCGCGGCGGCTGTTCAAGTCGCCAATGACGTTGCCCATATACTCGTCAGGAACAACAACGTCAACCTTCATGATGGGCTCCATAATGACGGGATCAGCCTTCTTCATAGCATCCTTGAATGCCATGGAGCCGGCGATGGAGAACGCCATTTCAGAGGAGTCAACTTCATGATAGGAGCCGTCCCACAGAGTGACCTTGACATCCACGACGGGATAGCCAGCCAGAATGCCGGACTTCATCGCGCCCTGGATACCGTTGTCAACAGCGGGGATGTATTCCTTCGGGATAGCGCCGCCAACAATACCGTTGACAAACTCATAACCCTTACCCGGGTTGGGCTCAATCTTGATCTTAACGTGACCATACTGGCCCTTACCACCGGACTGACGTGCGTACTTGGTTTCCTGGTTAGCATCCTTGCGGATGGTTTCACGGTAGGCAACCTGAGGTGCGCCAACGTTAGCTTCGACCTTAAACTCGCGGAGCAGACGGTCCACGATGATTTCCAGGTGGAGCTCGCCCATGCCGGCGATGATGGTCTGACCGGTTTCTTCATCGGTCCAGGTACGGAAAGTCGGGTCCTCTTCAGCCAGCTTAGACAGGGCAATACCCATCTTCTCGCTGCCAGCCTTGGTCTTGGGCTCGATGGCAACGCGGATAACCGGCTCGGGGAAGTTCATGGACTCGAGGATGATGGGATGCTTCTCATCGCACAGGGTATCACCAGTGGTGGTGTTCTTCAGACCAACAGCAGCGGCGATATCGCCAGCGTAGCAGATGTCGATATCCTTACGGTTGTTTGCATGCATCTGCAGGATACGGCCGATACGCTCGTCCTGATCCTTAACAGAGTTGTAAACAGTGGTGCCAGCCTCAACGGTACCAGAGTACACGCGGAAGAAGCACAGCTTACCGACATACGGGTCAGTCATAATCTTGAATGCCAGTGCAGAGAACGGCTGATCATCGGAAGAAGTGCGATCTTCTTCCTCGCCAGTCTCCGGGTTGGTGCCCTTGATGGCCGCAACGTCGGTCGGAGCAGGCATATAATCAACGATTGCATCCAACAGTTTCTGAACGCCACGGTTCTTGTAAGAAGAGCCGCAGACAACAGGAACGATCTCGTTGGAAATAGTAGCCTTACGCAGAGCAGCCTTGATTTCTCCCTTGGTCAGCTCTTCGCCGTCCAGGTACTTCATCATCAGCTCTTCGTCGGTCTCAGCAACAGCTTCGATCAGCTTGTCATGATATTCCTGAGCCTGTTCTTTCAGGTCTTCAGGAATTTCCTCAACGCGCACATCATTGCCCATATCATCATAGTAGATATCGGCTTTCATGTCGATCAGATCGATGATGCCGCGGAAAGTGTCTTCCTGGCCGACAGGCAGCTGGATAGGCACACCGTTGGCATGCAGACGATCATGCATCATCTGTACGCAGCGGAAGAAGTCAGCACCCATGGTATCCATCTTGTTGACGTAAACCATGCGGGGAACCTTGTACTCATCAGCCTGGCGCCAAACGGTTTCAGACTGAGGCTCAACGCCACCCTTTGCGGCCAGAACGGTAACAGAACCGTCCAGAACACGCAGAGAACGCTGAACTTCAACAGTAAAGTCAACGTGGCCCGGGGTGTCGATGATGTTGATACGATGACGGTTCTTTTTGAACAGAGCCGGATCGTGCTGGGTCTCGGTGTGGCTCCAGTAGCAGGTGGTTGCAGCGGAAGTGATGGTAATACCACGTTCCTGTTCCTGCTCCATCCAGTCCATCGTAGCAGCGCCGTCATGAACTTCGCCGATCTTATGGTTAATACCGGTGTAGTACAGAATGCGCTCGGTGGTGGTGGTCTTGCCTGCGTCGATGTGGGCCATGATACCGATATTTCGGGTCATTTGCAGGGATACGTCTCTCGGCGTTGCCATGGCTTAAACCTCCTCAGTAAGCAGATCAATAACGGTAATGCGCGAAAGCCTTGTTGGCTTCTGCCATCTTGTGGGTATCTTCGCGCTTCTTGACGGCGCCGCCAACGTTGTTGGTAGCGTCGATGATCTCGGCGGCCAGGCGAGCGGACATGGTCTTTTCACCACGGCTGCGGCTGTACAGAGTCAGCCAGCGCAGGCCGAGGGTCTCGCGGCGAGCGGGGCTGACCTCCAGGGGAACCTGGTAGGTGGAGCCGCCGACACGGCGGGCCTTAACTTCGAGGCTGGGCATGATGTTTTCCATGGCCTTCTCGAACATTTCGAGAGGATCGTTGCCGGTCTTCTCTTTGACAGTCTCAAAAGCTTCGTAAACGATCTTCTGAGCGACGCCCTTCTTGCCATCCAGCATGATGCTGTTGACCAGACGGGTGACGAGCTTGGAATTGTAAATAGGATCAGCCAGAACTTCGCGCTTTGCGATTTTACCTCTTCTGGGCATCTTTCTTCCCTCCTTCACATTAATGATATCATCGGTACTCGAAAGTTAAAGAAAACTCCCGTTATGCCACAAAAGGGTCAGCTGACCATTTTATGGCGAAAAGATGTTTCCTTACTTCTTGGCACCGGCCTTGGGACGCTTTGCGCCGTATTTGCTGCGAGCCTGGTTACGGTTTGCAACACCCTGAGTATCCAGAGTACCACGGATGATGTGGTAACGGACACCGGGCAGGTCCTTAACACGACCGCCACGGATCAGGACAACGCTGTGCTCCTGCAGGTTATGGCCGATACCAGGAATGTAGGAGGTGACCTCGATACCATTCGTCAGGCGGACACGGGCAACTTTACGCAGAGCAGAGTTGGGCTTTTTGGGGGTCATGGTACGAACAGCGGTGCAAACACCACGCTTCTGGGGGCTGTTCATGGTGGTGTACTGCTTCTTCTGGGAGTTGTAGCTCTTCTGAAGGGCAGGAGCAGTGCTCTTGGTTACCAGGACCTCACGGCCTTTGCGTACGAGCTGGTTAAAAGTAGGCATTTCTTTTCTCCTTTCTTGATTATTCCGCGCAGTTTTTTGCGGGGGTTGTGCTTCCATTTTGGCCGCACTTGACCCCTTAACTCACGCATTTATTATAATAGCGGATAAACCACGCTCTGTCAAGAGTATTCACAAAAAATATTTCAAATAATCGTGCAAGATGCTGATTTTCTGCACTGGGGGTTCTAAGGCAATACCGCACAATTCCCGCCTAACGGCTCAAGCACCGCTCCGGCGGCTGCGG
>OGPN01001795.1_pt1 | contig 13316 bp, 10 predicted proteins | sample 1552941 | NCBI WGS metagenome assembly OGPN01 (sample SAMEA2580220, study PRJEB22360) | human gut metagenome | biome: human gut; feature: human-associated habitat; material: faeces | place: Denmark | collected 2008/2010
GCTCTTCCGGCTTCATGTCGTTAAGTACCACGCCTACAGTCAGGCCAAGGAACTCGTGAACCTTACCCATCCACTCAGCATCTCGTTTTGCCAGGTAGTCGTTGACGGTTACGATGTGGACACCTTTTCCCTCAAGGGCATTCAGATATGCAGGAAGTGTGGAAACAAGAGTTTTACCTTCACCTGTTTTCATCTCGGCGATACGGCCCTGGTGAAGGATGATACCACCGATGATCTGTACACGGTAATGCTCCATTCCAAGTACACGCTTGGCTGCCTCACGTACGGTGGCAAATGCCTCCGGAAGAAGATCATCCAGTGTTGCACCTTCTGCAAGACGTTTCTTATATTCTCTTGTCTTGTCTCGTAACTGCTCATCCGTAAGCTGCTGCATCTGAGACTGATAGCTCTCGGTTTTTTCAACCAGCGGCATGATACGTTTTACCTCACGCTGGCTGCGGGTTCCAAATACTTTTGAAAAAACATTCATGTTTCTGCTCCAATCATTTTATTCGAATAAGACTGCTGTCTCTGATCTGTCCAATTTTGGATCATTCCAGTTCTCTGTTGATATCCGTTATACTGGATCACATATGGTATATATTCTACCACTTTCCTGTTATAAAAACAATGAACAATTATTTAACAAATCATGTCAGGAACAACAGAAAATATCCCGCATAGGATCCTGTTTTCGAGGATCCCGCGGGATATTACAGATCTTATTTTCTTACTTTTACATTTTTCACACTGCTCCAGGCACCGTAATATGTCTTTCCGCTCACTTTTTTGTATGCACGGATACGAACATAATAAGTGCTTCCCTTTTTCAAACCGGAAAGTGTTCGGGTCAGTGCACTGGCGGACACTGTCCTGGACCCTCTCATGGACCTTGAGGCCGCATACTGGATCTGATAGCCGGAAGCACCAGCTGCTTTTTTCCAGCGGACAATCAGCTTCCCGGAAGCCTTGCTGGACGGTTTGTACTGCACCGGAGCTGTCAGGCGGACAATCCTGCTGCCGTTTTTGTTATAAGCACTTAAAGCAGAGCCCTTGTATGCGCGGACTGTATAAGTATACATGGTTCCTGCTTTTACTGATCCGTCTGTATAGACCAGCGTATTGCTTCCGCTTACGGTAGCGATATTGACCCACTTGCTGCTGTTTCCGGTCCTTCGATAAATCTTATAGCCGGAAGCATTTGCAGCTTTTTTCCATTTGAAGACGATGCCGGCAGGGCTGTTGGAAGTGCCGGATAGCCCGGGAGTGGTGAGCTTTACAGTTGTTAAGGCCGCGGACCGGAACTGGTATACGGCTGACTGTACTTCATCAGTCTTTTTCCATTCAGAGTTCTGATAAACATACTTCTGGAAAAAGATATACATGTTATAAGTTGCGGCTTTGTTTATTCCTTTGGCAGATCCGATCCGCCAAGTAGTATTCTTCCTGTTATCGGTTGGATTTGGTGAAGTACTCCAGTAAACCGGCACCCACTTCACATCTCCAGGCCCGGGATTTGAATTTGTAGTTCCCGCACCGGTCACGGTAAAATTATAATATTTATTCGGAGTAAATTTCAGCGGAGAATCCAAACCTCTTACAAAACTATCTTTAACATCCGGTATATAAGGTGTATAGGCTGGCGTCGGCGTCACATCATATTTCGGGCGGGTTCCCCTGTAATTCAACTTTAATTTTTTCAGGTTGCTGGTTCTTCCGTCTGAACCCAATACCTTAAGATACAGATCAAATTCTTTCTCTGTATCCAGATTCTTAAGATATATCACAAAGCTTCTGTTTGCGGTAACCACCACACGAGAGCTACCCATATCAAGCTTCGGAACAACAGAAGTTCCGTCCTTTTTTCTCGCTACAGCTTTGTAGTAGCAAGCTCCGTTTGCATCAACTTTAAGTGTCACGTTCACAGAACTGCGGCTTACCCATTTTTCTCCGGTCCATTTTACGTTTATTTTTGGCACCGGTGTTGGTGTCACTGTCAGTTCAGGATCCGCTGTCGGTGTCACTGTCGGCTCCGGATCCGTTATCGGTGTCACTGTCGGTTCCGGATCCGTTATCGGTGGCACTGTCGGTTCCGGACCCGCTGTCGGTGTCACTGTCAGCTCCGGAGCTGACGCTGACATAGCTTCTGCGTTTTCTTCTTCCATACTGTCTCCTGCTTCTTCAGGTATCAGTTCTGTCAATAATACTTCCGGATCATCCTCACTGGAGATCTCTTCTGAAACTCCTTCCTCAGCTCCGCCGAAAGCATCCTCGCTGTTCTCCGCATTTTCCGCGTTTTCCACATCTTCCATGGTTGCATCGGAAGAGTTATCCACCATTTCCTCAGAAATATCCTCACTGTCTTCTGCAGGCTGCTCAGTCTCTCCCATAGACTCTGTAGTTTCCTCTGCGGAAAACACTTCCTGGCTGTCCGCAGCATTTTCTGTGATTTCTGCATCACCGCTGCCAAACTCTGCAGCCATACCGGTTGCTGGAAGCACCGTCACACAAAGTGCAGCACTTAAAAAAAGTGCCAGAACTTTTTTCTTCATTTACTTTCCTCCTTTTCTCCGTGAGTTACATATTTGTTATGTCAAGGAGATATTCGCACTCCACACAGTATTATTTTTCAGAAAGTGGGGCTGACTGAAACTTGTACTGTACAGACTGTATCTTATCCGTAGACTGCCATTTGGAATCCTTGCAGGTATATTTGCGGAAGAAAACATACAGATTAAAAGTTCCCTCCTGGTCGATTCCTTCCTTGGAACCGATCTTCCAGGTGCTTCGGATCCGGTTGGAATTCGGATTCGCAGATGTGCTCCAATAAACAGGCACCCACTTAATGTCTCCGTTTTCCGGATCCTCATTATCGGTACCTGCACCGATAACCTTAAAATCATAAAATGTATCCGGGTAGAATTCCAGAGGAGAATCCAGCCCCTCTACCGTACTGTCCTCTGCCTTTGGTTTGGATGCTTTATGTTTTTTTGCAGAATCTGTTTTTTTCGCCGGGCGGCTGTCCTGATCAAGCTCCATCCGCTTCAGATCACTTAATTTCCCATTCTCATCCTCAATCTGGATATACAGATCAACTGCCTGGTCTGTATCCAGGTCTGCAAGTGTGATCCCGAACTCTTCATCCTCACTGATCAAAACCTCATCATTCACGGTATTTCCGGTCTCAATCTGAGGCACCTGGGAATTTCCGTCTTCCCCTCGCTCTGCCCATTTATAATAGCAGACGCCGTTAACGGCTGACGTAAGCGTTATCTCTGCCTGGGAATAGCTGTCCCATTTAAATCCTGTCCATTGTATTTCTGACTTTTGGGAATCCTTTGTATTGTTTTCTCCGGAACTCAGTTCCAGGTCCTCCACAGTCTGTTCTTTTATGGTGTCACCACTGTTAAATTCCGCTGCCATACAGGTAGCCGGTATCATGGTCATACCAAGAGCTACACTTAAGATCACCACAGGAAGCTTCTTTTTCATTTTTCCTTTCTCCTTTCGCATATGTCTTCATTATATAATTCTCCCCTATTGCTTGCAACAGAAAAGAAGCCTGATTTTGCTGTGACATAAAAGGCTCCGGAAACCTGCCGATTTCTCACACAGATTCCCGGAGCCTTCCATTCAATATTCAGTTGTGATAATAAAATCCCCTATCAGAACTCTGGTTCGATCAGTCCGTAAGTATTTCCTTTACGTTTATAAACTACGTTAACCTGCTCTGTCTCAGCATTAAAGAATACAAAGAAATTATGTCCGAGAAGCTCCATCTGTACGCATGCATCTTCCGGATACATTGGTTTGATCCCGAATTTCTTGGTACGGATGATCTTAACTTCCTCATCCTCTTCATAATCCTTATCAAGGTATGCCTTCTGGAAGTTTGTGGATTCCTGCTGCTTGTCAACGATCTTGTTCTTGTATTTACGAAGCTGACGCTCAATTACCTCTTCAACCAGATCGATGGATACATACATATCATTGCTTACCTGCTCGGAACGGATAATGTTACCTTTCACAGGGATCGTTACCTCGATCTTCTGGCGATCCTTCTCAACGCTTAAGGTTACTGAAATCTCAGTTTCAGGAGTGAAATACCTTTCAAGTTTACCAAGCTTGTCCTCAACAGCTGTTTTAAGTCCTTCGGTTACTGCTATATTCTTTCCACTAATAATAAATTTCATGACTTCCATCCCCTTTGCTGTTTTATGTTGCTATTATAACATATTAAATTGAATTTTAACATCACTTTTCAAAAATTTCATAAATTTTTTCCAAATTTATTCGATATATTCCTTCAAAATGTTTTTTTTGTCGTGAATGCGCAACTATTAGAGTATTTCATCTAATTAATTCATTACAAATGTATATCTGCACACCAGTGCCAGAAGATTGATGGGACAAAAGCATCTGCTTCACTATTTGTATATACTATTTCATTTTAGCCAGAGCTTCAAAGGGTATACTTCCGCCAAAAATATCCAAAGCACTGCCAACAGTCACATCCAGTCTGCCCTGACCTGCTTTTCGAAGCTCTTCAATATCTGCCATAGAACCCACACCGCCTGCATAGGTCACCGGATGAGCTGTATACTGTCCCAGAAGCTTTGCAAGCTCTGTTTCCACACCTCGGGCCTTTCCTTCCACATCCACTGCATGGACCAGAAATTCGTCGCAGAAGCTTCCAAGCCTTTCCATCAGCTCCGGTGTCACGATCTCTTCTGTAAATTTCTGCCATCGGTCTGTGACAATATAATATTTGCCATCTTTTTTGCGGCAGCTCAGGTCAAGTACAAGATGTTCTTTTCCCGCTGCATCACGGATCTTCTCCAGATTTTCCCAGGAGATCACTCCGTTTTTAAACACATAGGAGGTTACGATCACGTGGCTGGCGCCAGCCTCCAGATATTCTGCCGCATTCTCCGGGCAGATGCCGCCTCCGATCTGAAGCCCTCCGGGATATTTTCCCAGAGCCTGAAGTGCCTGGGCTTTCGTTGCTTCATAGTTCGGGGAATCCTTTCCGTTCAGAAGGATCACATGACCGCCCTTTAATCCTGCCTTCTTATAAAGCTCTGCATAGAATGCCGCATCCTGCTCTGACACAAAATTTTCTGCCGCCTGATCCCCCTGATCCTTCAGGCTTCCTCCTACGATCTGTTTTACTTTTCCGTTATGTATATCAATGCATGGTCTGAATTTCATAATCCTGTCCTCCATTTTCTTTCCATGCACTGATAATAGCATCTGAAACAGTTTTATGCAATGCTGTGGTAAAATATCTGTTATCTTCCTTCTACCGCATTTCCCACTGCGTTTCCGATATCATCCACTGCATTACCTACGCCGTCGCCAAGGTCCTTTACACTGTCACCCAGCTCACCGGATACAGTTCCGTCATTTTCGTTTCTGTCAGCATCCGCAGCTCCGGGTGCTGCTGTCCCGTTATTTCCATTTCCTGCAGGCGTCACGGTAATATTTCCATCGGACATCTCATTGTTATCCGTGCCGGAATCCTTAATGCTCTCTCCATTGTCCTTCACACCGTCATTGTCTGCTTTTTCTTCCATAGTTTCATCTTCTGCGGCAGTATTTTCGTTTGTATCTTTTTCCTTATCCTTCGTGTTTTTATCTTTTTCATCCACTGTTTCATCCGCATTGTTTACCTCTGTGCCGCAGGCTGTAAATGTACACAGAGACAGGGTAAGCAAAGTACCAAAAAGAATCGCCTTCCATTTTTTCATATGATCTTCTCCTTTTTCTAAAAAATTCTGTATTCCTAATATGGCACTTTTTCCGCTATCCTATTCTGGGAAAAATTTCAAAAACCGCAATTTCATCAAAAAAAGACGGGGTCCGATCTTACACGAACCCCGTCTGTATTACCTGTATTTTATTCTGTTGCGGCTCAATCTGTCAGGATCAGCCGATCACGTCACTCATATCATAACGTCCTGCCGGTTTGCCGGCAAGGAATTTGGCTGCTTCTACAGCACCTTTTCCAAAAATAGCCTTGGAATATGCAGTATGCTTGAACTCGATCACTTCGTCCTGACCTGCAAAAATTATCTCATGCTCACCTACGATAGTTCCACCGCGAACTGCGGAGATACCGATCTCCTTATCATCGCGTTTTTCACGTTTCTGGCTGCGGTCATATACATAATGATACTGATTATCCATAGCTTCATTAATGCTGTCTGCCAGCGCAAGTGCAGTACCACTTGGTGCGTCTAATTTCAGGCGGTGATGCTTCTCTACGATCTCCATATCAAAGCCTGCAGCTGCAAGAACCCTGGCTGCGTCCTGAACCAGCTTCAGAAGTGTGTTGATACCAAGAGACATGTTTGCGGATTTCAGCACTGCTACCTTTCGGGATGTTTCTTCCACTTTTGCAAGCTGCTCCTGGCTTAAACCGGTACTGCACAGAACAACCGGGATCTGGCGTGCCGCGCTGTACTCAAGAAGCTTGTCTGTTGCCTTTGCGGAAGAAAAATCAATGATCGCATCTGCCTCTACCTGACATGCGTCAATATCGGTGAATACCGGATAGCTGTTTTTTCCCTGATCTGCAATATCAATACCTGCTACGATCTCAGCATCCGGATCTTTCTCCACAATGCCGCTGATGACCTGGCCCATATGTCCGTTGCAGCCGTGCATGATGATTTTTACCATAGTATATTCTCCTTTACCTTTCGCTTACAGTCAGATCATTTAGCAAGCTTAAGGCCGAATTTCTCGATCTCTTTTGCAAGAGCTGCCTTTGTGTCCTCTTCCATCTCGCAGAGCGGCATACGAAGCGGCCCTACGTTCATTCCCATAAGGTTCATAGCCGTCTTAACAGGAATCGGGTTTACTTCGCTGAACAGCGCATTGATCAGCGGAAGAGCTTTCAGCTGATCCTCTGTTGCTCCCTTGGTGTCGCCGTCGAAATATTTCATGACCATGTCATGTGTAAACTTCGGTGCAACGTTGGAAAGTACGGAAATAACTCCAAGTCCGCCAAGAGAAAGAATCGGAAGTACCTGATCATCATTTCCGGAGTAAAGCTCAAGCTGTCCGTCTGCAAGAGACATCATCTTGGCGATCTGGGAAAGATCTCCTGTTGCTTCCTTGATTCCGACAATGTTCTTTACATTCTTCGCAAGGTAAGCTGCTGTAGCCGGCTGGATATTGCAGCCTGTACGGCTCGGTACGTTGTACATGATGAGCGGAGTTTCCGGAACTGCATTGGCAATTGCTGTGTAGTGAGCGATAAGACCCTTCTGTGTAGCCTTGTTATAGTAAGGTGTTACAATAAGAAGAGCGTCTGCGCCATAGGAAGCTGCTTCCTTGGACATCATGATCGCTGTCTCTGTACAATTGGAACCTGTTCCTGCGATAACAGGCACACGTTTGTTAACTTTATCAATTGTGAACTTAATTGTCTGAAGATGCTCTCCGTGTGTCAGAGTAGAAGATTCTCCTGTTGTTCCACAGATAACGATGGCGTCTGTGCTGTTCGCGATCTGATCCTCAAGGATCTCCTCAAGTTTCTCAAAATTCACTTTACCGTCTTCATACATAGGTGTTACGATTGCAACGCCTGTTCCTTTAAAAATTGCCATTTGTCTTCCTCCTTCTTTCTTCTGTGAAATATTGCTTATTCCCGTTCCTGGTCAGTCAGCTCTGTTGTTATCGTGGTAATACTATCCACATAGGGCTTCAAAGCATCCGGAAGCCAGCGTCCGGTCATAATTATATGCATACTTTCATCCTTCTGCTTAAGCATATCGATGATCGTCTCAACTGGAGCGATTCCTTTATCCATAAGCCCGAGGATCTCATCCAGCAGCAGAAAATCACACTCTCTGGTAGCAATTACCTTCCGTGCGAAATTAAGGCCATTGAGAATATTGGTTCTCTCTTCTGCCTTTTCCTGCTCACTTAGGTCATTATAGCAGGTGTCCATTTTTTCGAAACGGAAAATCTTGAAATCAAAATTATCCAGTTCCTCAAGGAAATCCAGTTCTCTGCGTTCCCTGCCCTTGAGGAACTGTATGATGATCACACTTTTTCCCTGTGTAGCAAAGCGCAGCCCCTGGCCTACAGCCAGAGTTGTCTTTCCTTTCCCGTTCCCGCAATAAACCTCTGTTATTTCTCTTTCCATGATTTTTCCTCTTACTGTTAGTGAAACCGGTAATTCCCCATTTTTCTGATTTTTTTAATATTACCGCAGATTGGCTGGAAATGCAAGTGTTACCTTAATGTTCTCACCACTATTCCAAAATATATCCAATGTTACTCAACATATTCCAATTTACTCACCGAAACTTCATAGGCAATCCTTTTTTCTGTTTCGTTTTCACTAATCCGTTTCATGTACTCCCTGCTCTGGATCCTGCCCCAGATCAGTACATGCCCGCCTACTTCAAAAGCAGAAGCATATCTGGCATTTCTTCCCCAGCATATACATGGTATGTAATCGGATTTTCCGTAAGGTCGATTAACTGCCATCAGAAGATCTGCGATCTCTCTTCCCAACGGTGTTTTTCTGTATACAGGCGGTTTACAGATATATCCGTCCAGAAAGATCTGATTGACCGGCACAGTTTCTTCTTCCTCCCCCACAAACTTCACTTCCCGGGCAAAGACTGAAAGCACAAGCCGGTTTCTCTTTTCTTCATGACGGTTATAGGATCGGAACTGTCCGTGGATCTCGATATATTCTCCCACATAATCCTGTGTGATATCGATCAGCCGCTCAGACACCATCACCGGGATCCTGTCCTCCGAATCGCTGAGACGTTTTACCAGGATATCCATCATGTAAAATCCTTCTCCAAAGACCTGATGGCTGAAAGTAAACCCCGTAGCGATCCGTCCCATAACGGATACCTGATTGTTTTCAATAATTTTATCTGCCATAATAAGTAGCTCTCCTTCCTCTTCGTGTATTTCGTCTATATCAATCTATGTGTATTTACGGTATAATATGCCTGAAAAATGAAAAACCAAAAATATTTTTTTATGTCTTGTAATCTCACAAAAATGTGATAGACTATAAATTTGGACATCATTTTTAACAAAAAAGATTACTTATATATGGAAAGAAAGGATTTGGATTATATGAAGACCAAGCGTGAAGATGTTCGTAACGTGGCCATTATCGCCCATGTCGATCACGGTAAAACAACACTTGTTGACGAGCTTTTGAAACAGAGCGGTGTTTTCCGTGAGAACCAGGAAGTCCAGGAACGTGTCATGGACTCCAACGATATTGAGCGTGAGCGCGGCATTACGATTCTCTCCAAAAACACCGCAGTTCATTATAAGGATGTAAAAATCAATATCATCGATACTCCAGGTCATGCGGACTTCGGCGGCGAGGTAGAGCGTGTGCTGAAGATGGTAGACGGCGTTATTCTTCTTGTGGACGCCTTCGAGGGTGCCATGCCTCAGACTAAATTTGTACTTCGTAAAGCTCTCGAACTGAACCTGCATGTTATTGTCTGCATCAATAAGATCGACCGTCCGGAAGCACGTCCGGAGGAGGTTGTCGACGAGGTTCTGGAGCTTCTCATGGATCTGGACGCATCTGACGAACAGCTGGACTGCCCGTTCCTGTATGCCTCCGCAAAGGCCGGCTACGCAGTTCGTAACCTCGATGATAAGCCTGAGAATATGGCTCCTCTTTTTGAGACCATCCTTGATGCGATCCCTGCTCCGGAGGGAGATCCGGACGGAGATACACAGGTTCTTATCAGCACCATCGACTACAATGAGTATGTAGGCCGTATCGGTGTCGGTAAGGTTGAGCGCGGAACCATTTCCGTGAACCAGGAGCTGATGCTTCTGAACCATCATGACCCTGACAAACACGAGCGCGTAAAGATCAGCAAACTCTACGAATTTGACGGACTGAACAAAGTTGAAGTTAAAAGCGCTACCATCGGAGCTATTGTTGCAATCTCCGGTATCGCGGATATCCACATTGGAGATACCCTCTGTGCAGGAGACAACCCGGAGTCCATTCCGTTCCAGAAGATTTCCGAGCCAACAATCTCCATGAACTTCCTTGTAAACGACAGTCCTCTTGCAGGACAGGAAGGTAAATACATCACTTCCCGTCACCTTCGTGACCGTCTCTACCGTGAGCTGAACACAGACGTCAGCCTTCGTGTAGAAGACACCGATACAACCGAGTGCTTCAAGGTTTCCGGCCGTGGTGAGCTTCACCTCTCCGTTCTTATTGAGAACATGCGCCGTGAGGGATACGAGTTTGCAGTCAGCAAACCGGAGGTTCTCTATCACACAGACGAGCGTGGACGTAAACTGGAGCCGATCGAAATCGCATACGTTGACGTTCCGGAAGAATTTTCCGGTACTATCATCCAGAAACTCAGCGAGCGTAAAGGTGAGCTTCAGGGTATGAGCACAGCAAGCGACGGAACTGTACGTCTCGAGTTCTCCATCCCCTCCCGTGGACTGATCGGATTCCGTAACGAATTCCTTACCTCCACCAAGGGTACCGGTATCCTGAACACCATGTTTGACGGATACGCACCATACAAGGGAGACTTCCCGTACCGTAAACAGGGTTCCCTCATCGCTTTCGAGGCAGGCGAGACTGTTACCTACGGTCTTTTCTCTGCTCAGGAGCGTGGTACTCTCTTTGTCGGACCTGGCGAGAAGGTGTACAGCGGTATGGTCATCGGACAGAACGGAAAGGCCGAGGATATCGAACTGAATGTCTGCAAGACCAAGCACCTTACCAATACTCGTTCCTCTTCCGCTGACGATGCACTGAAGCTTGTTCCGCCAAAGATCTTAAGTCTTGAGCAGGCCATTGAATTCATCGACCAGGATGAGCTTCTTGAGGTAACACCGACAAGCCTTCGTATCCGTAAACGTATTCTGGACTCCAGAGACAGAAAACGTGCCGCATTCCGCAAGAGCTGATCGAACCTGGCTATCATTTACTGTTGAGCAGAAACCTTTTACAGTAATTCGGCGCAAAGCCGCATAGTGAATGCGGATGCTTTTATCCGCCTGACCTATATTTATATAAACTGCCATATGGGAAGCATTTCCTGTATGGCAGTTTTTTTCTGCATTTCTGAAAAAAATCCCGATAATTTCCGCCTAATTATTCTGAAAATTTAAATAATTTCAAGTTTTTTGGTTTCTTATGTTATCACGCTTTACTTTGCCACAATATTTTTGTGATTTTTTTATCAAAATTATTCCGTATTTTTGTTAATTATTTATCGAATTCTCTATTGACGTCTGGAATCACTTGAATTATAATGTGTACATGATCGTTTGACAAAAGTTTAACGTTAATATTTTAACTACATGATGCGTTTTATCTTTTGCCCACCCTTCATATGTGTGCATGTTTTTTGTCAGTGCTGACAATTTTTTAACATGCTCTTTGTGCACAGTGCTGAATTTCAAAAATTTTTTTTAAGATTTTTCCAATAATTCAGCGTTCTGCAAAGTAAAATTTACAGTATTTTCCCCGATTTTTCTGTTCGTCATTTTGCACATAGCGACAAAATTCAGAATTTGCGTTTTTTTCAGAATTTTGATACTATATCAGTATCGAAACTGAAAATTCAATCAGATTGAATCAACAACGAAACGCAGCGCGGGGACTTACAAAAACTCTGCAGCATCTGCCGGCGAAAAAAGGATAAGCCCGCAGGACCACAGACCATTATCATATGAAAACAGGAGGATTCCACATGGCAAAGAAAGAAACTATCCCTACCATCATCGACACTCCAGAAGCCCTGACCGCGAAAATGGCTGCAATGAAAGAAGCACAGAAGATCTTTGCTACCTACACACAGGAGCAGGTTGACAAGATCTTTAAGGCAGCTGCTACTGCTGCTGACAAGATGCGTATCCCTCTTGCCAAAATGGCTGTTGAGGAAACAGGCATGGGTATCATGGAAGACAAGGTTATCAAGAACCATTACGCAGCAGAGTATGTTTATAATGCATACAAGAACACACAGACATGTGGTGTTGTAGAAGAAGACAAGGCATACGGACTCAAGAAGATCCTGGAACCTGTAGGACTGATCGCTGCAGTTATCCCTACAACCAACCCGACCTCCACAGCAATCTATAAATCTCTTATTTCCCTGAAAACCCGTAATGCGATCATCATCAGCCCGCATCCGCGTGCTAAGAAATCCACTATTGAAGCTGCAAAAGTTGTTCTGGAAGCAGCTGTTGCCGCAGGTGCGCCGGAAGGAATCATCGGATGGATCGATATCCCAAGCCTTGACCTTACCAACATGGTAATGCAGAACGCAGATATCATCCTTGCCACCGGTGGTCCCGGAATGGTCAAAGCAGCTTACTCCTCCGGTAAACCGGCTGTTGGTGTAGGACCCGGAAATACACCTGCCATTATTGATGACAGCGCAGATATCCGTCTTGCAGTTAACTCCATCATCCACTCCAAGACCTTTGACAATGGTATGATCTGTGCTTCCGAGCAGTCCGTAACTGTTCTGGAGAGCATTTATAAAGAAGTGAAGGAAGAGTTCCTTTACAGAGGATGCTACTTCCTTAAAAAAGACGAGATCGAGAAAGTCAGAAAGACCATCCTTATCAACGGTGCACTGAATGCCAAGATCGTAGGACAGAAGGCTGCTACTATCGCTGAAATGGCAGGCGTTACTGTACCGGCTGAGACCAAGATCCTGATCGGTGAGGTTGAGTCCGTTGATATCAGCGAAGAATTCGCACACGAGAAGCTTTCCCCTGTACTTGCCATGTACAAGGCCAAGAATTTTGACGATGCTGTTGCAAAGGCTGCGCAGCTCGTTGCAGACGGCGGCTATGGTCATACCTCTTCCCTCTACATCAACGTAAATGAAACAGAGAAGATGGATAAATTCGAAGCAACTATGAAAACCTGCCGTATCCTTATCAATACACCTTCTTCCCAGGGTGGTATCGGTGACCTTTATAACTTCAAGCTTGCTCCATCCCTTACTCTTGGCTGCGGTTCCTGGGGCGGTAACTCCGTATCCGAGAACGTTGGTGTCAAACACCTTCTCAATACCAAGACTGTTGCTGAAAGGAGAGAGAATATGCTCTGGATGAGAACACCGGAAAAGGTTTACTTTAAGAAGGGCTGTATGCCGGTTGCTCTTGATGAGCTCGGTACTGTTATGGGCAAGAAACGCTGCTTCATCGTAACAGACTCCTTCCTCTACAAGAATGGCTACACCAAACCGATTGAAGATAAACTGGATCAGATGGGCATCGTTCATACATGCTTCTCTGATGTAGCTCCTGACCCG
>OGPN01001799.1_pt1 | contig 13288 bp, 17 predicted proteins | sample 1552941 | NCBI WGS metagenome assembly OGPN01 (sample SAMEA2580220, study PRJEB22360) | human gut metagenome | biome: human gut; feature: human-associated habitat; material: faeces | place: Denmark | collected 2008/2010
TCCCTGAGCGGCAGGACGTTCTCCCCTGCCGCTTTTTCTGTGCTTAATACGGAGAACTTAAACATTTTCAGAAAGGGTGTTTTTAATGGAGAACACAAAAACAAAGATCGTATCCGTTGCAAATCAGAAAGGCGGAGTTGCCAAAACAACATCGGCATTCAATATTGCCGCTATTCTTGCACAGCGAGAGAAAAGAGTCCTTATGATAGACCTTGACCCTCAAAGCAGCTTGTCAGTATCGTGCATGAAGTACGAATATGACCCTGACGATATCACTATCACTGAGCTTATGTCATCTATCATAAATAAGAAAACCGTTGATTTCAAGAGGGCGGTACACCACAACGAGCCGAACAACATTGACTATATTCCTGCGACTATAACACTTTCAGGAATTGAAGTTGACCTGTGTAGAACACGCTGCTGCGAAATGGTGCTGAAGCGTGTCATTAGTAATTACATCGGCTGCTATGACTACATCATCATAGATTGCCCTCCGTCATTGAGCAACTTGCTCTACAATGCGCTTTCCGCCGCAGATATGGTCTTGATACCTGTGCTTGCTCAGGAAATGGCATTGAGCGGAATACCGCTTCTTCTTGACAGCATTGACGATATCCATGAGTATGCTAACCCTGACCTTGAAATACTCGGAGTATTCGCAACATGGACAGAGAAAAACAACACAATGTCAGCTGAAGTAATTGAGTCAATAAAAGCCGCATTCAATGATAAATACCTTGGCAGCATAAGCAAGTCAAAAGCAGCTCAGGACAGCAGCCGTGAGGGCATCGCCCTTTGCAACTATAAAATCAGCAGCACAAATAAATACAAGAATATGCTCGCAGACGAGTATCGTGTTATAGCTGACAAAATAGAGTGTGTCACGGTGACACACTAAGGAGGTTTCAGTATGATAGATATAAAACGCTCCGCAAATCGTCCAAGAGCTAACTTCTCAAATAACTTTGAGGAGCTTCTCATGGATAAGCAAAAGGTGGTTTCACTGCCTATGTCAAAAATTGAGCCTTTCAGCTTTAATGGGGATCCACAGCCCTTTGCAATAGATGAAAATGAGATATCTGCACTTGCCGACTCTATTTCAAAGTGTGGACTTATCACACCGATAATAGTTCGCAGCATTAGCAGCAACAGCTATCAGATACTCAGCGGTCATAAAAGATACGCCGCTTGCAAAAAGCTTATGCACCTTGACATTGACGCCGTTGTTATAGAGGTCACTGATGATAACGTAGCTTTCGATATAGTCTGCCAGGCAAACATTCAGCGTAAAGAGCCACGTCCAAGCGAGCTTTCAAAAATGTTCAATACATACTTAAGTCTGAGGAAAAACGTTTCAGCAGACCTTACAGTAAATGAGATAAGCAATATGTTCGGTATATCCCGAAAAACCATTTACCGCTATGCAAATATCTCAAACCTTTATAATGGATTGGCTGAGCTGATAGACAGCAAATCTATTCAGATAAAGTTCATTGAGCCGCTTGCAAAGCTCAGTTCTGAGCAACAGAAAGCCATAGCAGACTATTACAATTATGACGAACGGCTCAGTTCAAAAGAGCTGACATTGGTTATAGAGCAAATGACAGACAACGGAAGCAGTGATATCTATGATATCATAAAAGCTATAAGGAATCTGTCTGAAAAGAAAAAAGAGCCATACAAGAACAGCTTATACAATGAGATGTATATCAAAAAGCCGTTATGTATGCAGAACATGACCGAGAGTGAGCTTGACAAGATAATGTATGAGCTGCTTGATAAATATCTTGAAAACAATTTCAAGAGTACAAAAAAAGTTACCACAAACGAAAAATAATATGATATAATCATAGCACAGGAGGAAAAGTAATGAACATGACGTTCAAAATAGACATAGACCGCAGAAAAGTTGAAGCTATCCGCTGCTATATGCCAGACGGAAACATCGAAGAGTTGCTCAATGAGGAGATAACCAAAGCCGCAGAAAATGTTGTGAACAGGCTTTACAGCAAGACCGTGCCGAAAAAGGTTCAGGAATATCTCAGAAAATCAGCGGAGATTAAAACTGATAGCAAGAAAAAGACGGAGCAAGTCAATGAGTAGCGGTGTCATAAAAACATTTGGCAGCAATCATCAAACCGCTTTATATATGGCTAAAGACAAACGGCTGTATGAGATAGTATCAATAGACAATGATTGTGCTGTGATGGCGGCATTTAATGATACGTTTGCGGTGGCTGCGAAGCCGTTTCTTGATGAAGTAAACAATGTAATAGACTATTCGAGCATTGAATACTTTGACCGCATATCACAGGCAAAAAGCTACAGTGATAGACTTCACAAGTGCTTTGACAGCTGCTCCAAAGCAGAAGAAAACATCAAAGAACAATGTGTCACGGTGACACACTCAGATAACATCACTCAAAAACATAAAAGTTTGTAATTGAAAGAGGAGGACCATTATGAACGAAAACAGGAATTTTAACGAAGATTTTGAAATCGAGCAGGCAGGACCAGAAGATGTTGGCTGCGATCTTTTTGAGTATGAGCTTACTCCAGAGGGTACATACGTCCCGAAGATAGCATACACAAGTGACCCCGAAGAAGAAAAGCTGCTTAAGAAGCCTATCCGCAGATGGGGACGTGCATGGATGAAATGGATGGAAGCAGAATACCCAGCAGACGTTGACATTCTCGTGTGCGAATGCCGTTGGCAGATCATTCCGAGAGAAATAGATATCGAAGCCGAGGAGAGGTTTAACGAGCTTGACGAGATCTACAGAAAAGATCACCCACGTCCTACAGAGTTCAATGCTATACGCAAATGGGAAAAGGAAAGGCTCATGACGCTCGAACATCAGGTAATGGAGGAGATCGTATACAAGCGCAGAGAATAAAAAATTTCTCCAGTGTGTCACCGTGACACAAAAGTATATAAAAAAGATATACACTTTATTGACATTGGCTCAAAAATCTGATAAAATAAAGGTGAAAAGAGAATGATAATAACTGATGAAAAGCTAAAAGGGTCCATTGAGGATAAAATGGCTATCGCTGACAGCTTTAACCTTATGGACGATGACTTCTTTGCCGTGGTAATGCGTGACAAAGCTGCATGTTCATATACACTAAGCAGACTTCTTGACAAAAAGCTCAATGTCATTAAAGTTGATACGCAATATGCCATAAGAAATTACAACGGACATTCGGTAGTGCTTGACGCACTTGCCGAGGACGAGGAGCATAAGCTATATAACATAGAAGTTCAGGTCAAAAACAAAGATTATCACCCAAAAAGGGTAAGATACTATCAGGCAAGTCTTGATACTCTGTTTCTTGAGAAAAATCAGAATTACAAAGAGCTGCCTGAGTTGTATCTAATATTTATTTCGGCTACTGACTGGCTGAAAGGCGGCAAGTGTAAATACACGGTTCGCCGAATGGTCGATGAAACGCAGCAGGAAATTGACAACGGCGTACACGAATATTACTTTAATGCAGCAGTTGATGACGGCAGCTCTCTTGCCAAGTTGCTGCAATATCTAAAGAACAGCAGTGCTGACAACAGCTCGTTCGGAGAGCTGTCAAAGGCAGTATACAACCACAAAAGAACAGCGAAAGGAGCGGATAGTATGTGTGAGGCTGTTGAAAACTATGGATATAGGAAAGAGGCTGAGGGCAGAGTTGAAGGCAGAGCCTACGAAATAATCGCTCTTATGTTGGAAACTGGAGCAGACGATGAAGCGATAATTGCAAGGTTGATGTCACGGCTTGAGATTTCCAAAGAAAGAGCTATAGAATACTATAACGCTTACAAGAAGCAAGAGGGTAAAGCTGAAAAGTAATTTTGTCCGTGGACAAAGCAGAACAGAATATGATTATAAGGACACTTGAATTTCAGGTGTCCTTTTTTGTTGACAAATGTCACTTTAAATGATAAAATGGGAGAATGAGGAATGATTTGGTATACTATATTTATAATCATATTTCTGTTTGGAATATTGTACATTTCAAATAACAAGAAGAACAGCAGCGAATTAGTAACATCTATTATTGATAAGTTTTGCTTACTAGCATTATATGTTATATCAACAAAACTTACTAAGCGGCTTATTCCCCAACTGACGGTTACCTTATTAATGGATATATATATTGTTCTGAGGGAAAAATACTGCAGTCCTTTATCTAAGACACAGAAAATAATTTTATTGAGTATAACCAATTTTCTTTTAATTTTTCTATGTTGGAAGTGGATTTATGAACTTACTTAAAACTACATTCGAATACAAACGTAAGGACACTTGAATTTCAGGTGTCCTTTTTTGTTGACAAGATAAAGCGAAAATGATAGAATAAAGGTGAACAACATTGGATCTTTACACAGAACTCTTACACGAATGCAACGCTTGCATATGTTCAGGTATTCTGTCTGAACAAAAAAAGTTTTGTCGAAGACTCATGATCGTTGATATGCAATGTCTTACCAAGTCACAGTACGAATATCTTCTCATGAAAGTTGAAAATTGTATATCCGATTACTATAATAATTTATCAAATGCAAATTTTTATTCGGCACTTAACAATAACGAACGCATTGATAGAACGGTAATAGATCGTACAATGTTGTATCTCAAAAATATAAACAATGACAGAAATAAGGGTATGCTGCTCAAAGCTATGCTCAAAACTCTCAATCATAATAAAACAAAATTTGATACGATTGAGTATAACAGGCTGCTTGCAGAAATAATTACTTCTGCATTTAGAATATAGGTGTACACATGATCATAAAGAATTATAAAATCATACCAAATTTTGAATACAACTCTCTTGTTAAAAGCAGAGAGCAGCTTGCAAAGCTACAACATACCATGTCAAAACTATCAGACAGAGCAGATTTCCTCAATACAATAATGGATCATATAGGTGATCATCAAGAAACACTACTTGACATGTACGATGTTAATGGCTCACTATTTGGACTATTTGTATCACCTATATTAAATCGCAATAGACCAATATATGTTACAACACGATGTGCAGCTTATTGCAATCCAATATCTATGTCATCAAGTGATATTGTGGATGATGTAATGGAAATTGTTTCTGTTGATACAAAAGAACTGCACAGAGAAGGTCATGGCAGCAGAAATATTCAAGCAATGATAGCCATTGCAAGAATAATGAAGTTAAAAAAAATATGGGGGAGTATCTGGGTAGATACACCGATCGGTTTTGATAATCTTTGCTGTTTTTATCAAAAAAACGGGTTTGAAATAAAAGGCAAAAGATTTTACATGAATTTAGAGTAATAAACACAAACATAAGGACACTTGAAGTTTCAGGTGTCCTTTTTTTACAAAAAGGAGTGATTGGACAATGGAAAAAATATTTTATGGTTCACTGGGAATAGCTCTTTGTATAACAGGAATTTGGACTATTATAAGCGCATTTATTCCTGATAAATTCAGAATTTTCAAGAAAGGCAGGAAAGAAAAATGATTTTTTATGATGACGAACACGAGGAAATGTTCAATAAGCTGTGTGGCAAAATGCCCTATTTAGACGGCTATCACTTGTCACTTGCTTATCTCCTCACGATGGACGCTGTTTTGCGTTATCATATTGGCGCACTGTATGACGTTAAAAAAGACGTGATTATTTTCGAGGGCTTGAGCAAGCCGTTTCAGACGCATACGAGCTTGAAAACAACACGCCTTGCATTTAATCTTTGGAACGGCACGGTTTATGACTCAGATCCACCTGAAACTTATATCGACAAAAATGGAGAGAAAGAATATGTACCAAGCAAATACTATGCGCCCGACAGAATTTTCCACTGCACGTATACGCCATACTATATGGAAGCGCTCAAGATGAGGTTCGAAATTTTTATGTAAGTAATGAAATGAAGGTAATGATATGAAAGCTAAAAATTATTGTCCCGAATATGAAAAATACAAAACCATACGTCAGTGGGCGCTCTTAGGACAGCTACCGAAAAAGGACGCTAAAGGCGTTGAGCTTTGGGCAAATAGGAATTGTCAAGCTTCATATGTGTACTACAGCCCTGACGAGGTAGTGCCTGCAACAGAAAAAGAGTTGCAGGATTTTTTTCAGCCTGAGAGGGACAGAAAAAATAAGCTGGCAAGACTTAACCGCAAGTGGCGTAAAGAAGCCGAGGAAAAGAAACGCCAAGAGGAGCAGAAAAAGATTTTTGACGAAGCAGTTGAAGCTGCCTTATTGCCTTATAGAAAGTTGATATGGAGATTAACCGAGAAAACAAAAGAGCTTTATCCGAAAAAAGGGTATCCACAGGCAATTGTTATAGACACCGAAACCACAGGACTTGACCCTTTTCATGATGAGCTATTGCAGGTGTCTATCATTGACGAGGAAGGAAACGTTCTTTTTGACAGCTACTTCAAGCCGATCAGGCACAAAGAATGGTCAAAAGCAGAAAGTGTTAATCATATCTCGCCAAAAATGGTAGCTGACGCACCATATATAAACGAGAAAGCCGCTGAACTATATGCGATATTATCACAGGCACACTGGATAATCGGCTATAACGTTGATTTTGATTTGAATTTTCTTGTGGGAAGCGATATCATAACATCTGAGGAGTGCAACGCCTTTCGTACTGAAGATGTGATGATACAATTCGCTGAAATTTACGGTGAATACAGTGTATATCATGAAGATTATAAGTGGCAGAAACTCACAACAGCGGCAGCGTACTATGATTATGATTGGGCTGAGCATGAGGAAGCACATAACAGCTTGGGTGATTGCTTTGCAACGCTTTTTGTGTATCATAAAATACTTAGCGAAGAATAGCAGATAATTGACACATGATGAATAATATGGTAGAATGGAGTGTGTGCGATGTTACTCAATACATCTCAGTTAAAAGAGCTGTATAACAGATATGACAAGAAAAATAGTTCACTCATATCGATACCATTCTCAGCAATATCTGATGAGCCGTTAAAATTTTATAAATGGTATGCAGCTCTATTTCAAATCGAACTTAACGTCAAGGCGTTTGCTGACGTTGACAGCAAACAGATCATAATATATAAAGGAACGAAAATGAAATACTATGCTACCATTTTAATACCCTACGAAAATCGAGAAGCCTACATTGACGCAGTGTCTGAAATAAACCAAATCGTATCTTCCAATGGCTGTATCATTTTATTTGTATGTAATATTCCATATAACCTTGTTTCTTACCTTTCAATTGAAGCGAAACAAAATGAGGGACAGCTCATTGAAAACATTATCAAGAAATATGATTTGAGAAAAGAACCTTCACTGGGGCTTCACGAACTGTTCATGGAATTTTGCAACAGAAAATTCAATATGGCGAATATTCCACCTAGTTGCAGCAAAGCAGATATAACGCAAATGTTCAGTGACGCTTATTTCTTCTGTTCAAAATCAGATCTCTCCAAGAAGGGATACAACTTTAATACTCATATTAGGAGGAAAAAAGTATTTATATCATACTGCCACGCTAACAAAGAATTGGTCTATGAAATAACAGAAGCCCTTGAATACAGCGGCATTGATCTTTGGATAGACAAAAAAGACATAAGCGTAGGTTCTCACCTGCTGGAATCAATCCTTGCAGGTATAGAAGAAAGTGATTTTGCCATTCTCTTTCTTAGTAATGCGACACTGTCATCAAATTACGGACAGTTGGAACTTAAAACAATAATGTCAGCGCTAACAAACAAGAAAAAAGGCTGGTACATAGTTAAAATAGACGATGTAGATGTAAATAACATCATGCCGTCATTAGGCGATTATAAATACTATGACCTAAGCAATGGAAATAAAACAGAGCTCATCAAGGATATCATCAATGCGATAAACGCTCAAAATTAAACAGCAATATTTGACATCACAAATCAATTGTGATATAATCTAGTTTGGAAAAGGTAAACTTAAACGGTAGGCGGTGTCCTCCCACACGGAATGGTCTGAATATTGTCAGCCGAAAGGCTCAGGCAAAATAGGATATTCGGGAGGTGATAGAATGGACTTAGCTTTCTTTGTCTTGACTATCGTGCTGATTGTCGCTCTCAACGAGCTGATAAAAAGCATAAAAAAATAACCGCCCTCGACCAAAAGTTGCGGTTATTTTTTTACATAATCAAAAACTGAGGATAGCCGTCTATGCGGTTTACCTTTTCTATATATAAGTATACACCACTTTAAGATATATGTCAAGTCTAAAAAAGGAGGACTCCACAATGAAAAGAACAGATATAACAAGAACGATAGCTTCCCTGCTGATAACAGCCGCAATGCTCGGCGTGACAGGCTGCGGAAATGTTAATACAGATACATCATCAGCCGCTCCAAAAGCGACAACCACTGCTGCCGAAACTACAGAAACGGGTACAATGACAAGCCGTTCGGCAACAACTACATCACATTCAAGCATAAGTGTATCTTCAAGCAGCTCTGTGACCTCCTCCGCACAGGGCAGTTCTGGCTCATCGTCTGCTCCAAAGAACACTATGATGACCGCAAAGGCGAACAGCTCTAAGGCTAGTAATGGCGGCACAGTGAATAATAATCAGAGCTACAGCCACAGCACTTCAAACAACGGCTCAGGCAACAATAGCTACAGCAATGACAATAACAATAACAACAGCTATCAGCCACAGCAGACGGAACGTCAGACAGAAAGACAGACAGAGCGTCAGACAACGACTAAAAGGCAGACCACCACAACGGCAAAGAAAACGCAAGCCCCGAAGCCAAAGCCGACTACAACTACAACGGCTAAACCAAAGGTAAACCTTACTCAGAGTGATATAGACAGACTTCAGAAAGAATTGCAGGCATACAGCAATGAATTGGCAAGACCAAGAGTCGAGAAGATATACACAAATGGAGGTTATTCCTCGGCTGATGAGTATATGGCAGACCTTGCAGATGTAAACCTTAATACTGCTTCATGGACTTCTGGAGATAACATATACGCTCACGAAAAATACAATGATGTTCTCCAAAGTCTGAAAGAGGAGATTCAAGATGAATACAATTTTTATAGTGAAGAATATCTACACCAAAGTGTAATAATCATTCAAGCAGGAACAGATTATTATGGTCACTCCTGTTGGAACACATATTTGCTGAGAGCATAAAAACTGAATAAAGCGTTTAAGACGATTGATAAAAATTTCAATCGTCTTTTTTTATGCAAAAAAATAATATCCGCAAGGATTTGACATAGAGAAATAAATTGAAAGGGCGAGATAAAAATGAAGAAAAGTATCGTAAAAAGGATAGGCTCTTTACTCACAGTGCTTCTCCTTACAGCCTCAATCTTTTCAAATGGACTGGTTGCCTTTGCGGCTGACACAAAGCATACGCAGAGCAAGGTTCTTGATTGGAGCTATAACTTTGAGGGTTCAGGGCTAAAAAACGCCTATGACCCATTGACAGGTGGAAACACCAATGACGCATTCCGCTACAAGTGGGCGCAGGAGTTCTATTTCTGGAATGACGAAAGCGGAAACAATTGCTATTGTGTTCAGCTTGGTACTGAGCATGATAACAGCATTGAAATGAGTTCTGTATCATTTAATGATGATAAGATGAAACAATATTACAAGGACGGAAATCAGCGAAACTATTTAAAATCTGCTACAATATACGCTTACAAAGGTAAAACTAAGTATGGCTACAATGCAGATACCGAAAGAGTAGCTTCTCAAGCTATGATATGGACAGTATCAGGCGGTTTCTTTGACAGCTCATCAGAAAATCTTTCTTCGGACGAAAATACGATTTTGAACCGCATATATGCTCCTTCATCAGCAGACCATAAAAACCTTGTGGATTGCTACAAGAAAATGAAAGGTGATATACTTAGCCACTATAAAACACCAAAGGGAACGGATATCTCTGTGAAAAACGCCCCTACATACGAATTGAAGTATAACACTTCAACAAAGAAATATGAGGGTACGATCAAGGCTGACAGCAGTATCTCACAGTTCGATTTTTCAAAAGTTGACGGAGTTACATTCAAAAAGGACGGAAGCAACATCAAGGTTTCCGCCAATGAAAACATCAAGGCAGGAACAAAAGCTGTCACTCTGACAAAGGCAAGAGCAAAGAACAGTGGCAAGATAGAGGAATGTGTTCCTCTGTTTTACAAGGGCAAAAATGATTCAGGCTCTCAGGCGAAAGTTGGATATATATCAGGCAAAGACCCTGTTCAGGCATATATCAAGCTGAAAATTGATATGCCTACAGGCAACGCTGACCTTGAAAAGAACTTCATTGATTTCTTCGGAAACGAGGAAACAAACGTTGCCGACAAGCTGAAAGCTGTTAAATTCAACCTTGTTATGAAGAACGGCGACAGCGATCTATTCATCAAGGCAACAGGCAGCGACGGCAAGTATACATTCAGCTCAACTGTTTCACAGGCTAACGCTACAAATATGACACTTGACGCTGACGGAAATATCCACGTTTCAGGTCTGCCGCAGGGCAGCTATTACTGGAAGGAAACAACTACAGCTAATGGCTATGCACTGAAAACCAAAACAGACGTAACTGTTGAGGCTGATAAAACAAGCAAAACAGTAGTAGATAATCAGAGAACATCTGTAGACAAGGGCGAGCTTGTTATCTACAAAACTGACGAAAGCGGCAAAAAATATCTCAGCGGAGCCAAGTTTGAGATAACAGCAGCCGAAGATATAGTAGTAAGCGGCGGCATAACGATACGCAAAAAGGGCGACATTATCGACACAGTTACAACCGATGAAAACGGAAAAGCTGTTATTACAAAGGACATCTATCAGGGCTATAGCTACACTGTTACAGAGATAGAAGCACCTAAAGGCTATTCGCTGAACAGCGAACCTCAGACCGTGAAGATAGCAACAGATACCGCTGATTTTGGATCAGAAGTGTCTGTTAAGAACTCACCTTGGACAGCACCTTTCATCATCACCAAGAAAAACCTCGGTGGTGAGCTGCTGCCAAACTGCGAATTTGAGATTTTGGACGAGAACGAGCGTCAGATAACGACAGGCATTACTGATGAAAACGGCATTGCAACGTTCTCACTTGGCTACGGCAAGTATTTCTACCACGAGATAGCAGCACCTGAAGAGTACATCATTGACGATACTCTCTATCCTTTTGAGATAACCGAAGAGGGCGTATCGGTATACGCTGAAATGACGAACTATCTCAAAGAGGGTTCTATCAAGGTCACAAAGACCACAACAGGAAATCTCAATATCGAGGGCATTAAGTTCTTTGCAACAGGAATTTCTGATACAAACAAGGACTTGAAGTTTGAAGCGACAACGAATGAAAATGGCGTAGCAATGTTCGATAAGCTTGTTATCGGCAAGTATGTCATCACAGAGGACGGCTCTACAGTGCCTGCGGCTTACCTCACTGCTGATGAGCAGGAAGTAACAGTTGAATACAACGAAACAGCAGAGGTTGCGTTCGAGAATATCGAGAAAACAGGCGAGATAAAGGTCACAAAAACCACTGTTGGCAACATCAATGTCAGCGGTATCACATTCAACCTGAGAGGTACATCAGACAGCGGCAGAGATATCGACATTCCTGCGGTAACTGATGAGAACGGCGTTGCGATTTTCAGTGAGATACCAATTGGAACTTATACTATCTATGAAGATGAGAAAACAGTACCAACTGCATATCTTGTCGCTGACCCACAGAACGTGACAGTAACCTATGCTGAAACAAAAGAAGTTCCTATTGAGAACAAGGAAAAGACAGGCTCTATCACAGTTCACAAGACAACTGAGGGTCAGAAGAACATCGAGGGAATAAAATTCTATCTCAGAGGTACATCTGATAGCGGCAGAGCTATTGATATCCCTGCGACAACTGATAAGGACGGCATAGCAAAGTTTGATGGAGTTCCAATCGGAACTTACATGGTTATCGAGGACGAGGAAACAGTACCATACGGCTATCTCGTAGCTGACGAAAAAGAGGTCAAGGTCGAGTATGCTCAGACTATTGATGAAACTATTCTTAATAACGAGCAGACAGGAACAGTTAAGGTACACAAGAAAACTGACGGCATGACGAACATTGAGGGTATCAGATTTATTCTTTCGGGTGTGTCTGACACAGGAAGAGAGATACGCATTGAAACTGTTACCGATAAGGACGGCATAGCGAAGTTTGAAAACGTACCTATAGGTACATACACTATCACAGAGGACGGCAGCACAGTTCCATACGGTTATCTTGTGGCTGACTCCAAACAGGTAACTGTTACTTACGCTCAGACAGTGGACGCAGATATGTTCAATGAAAAAGTTCCTGACACGCCAAACACTGGTTCTTCCGACAATGACATTGACGGCAGAACAGTTCTTGGCGGTGTAGTTGTCATACTCGCAGGATTTGCTATCGTGATGTTCAGCCGAAAAAGAAAAGAAAGATAATTGATACTGTCTGAAAAAAAGACAGTAAAAAGGGGATCAATTTATCTATAATGAAGAAAGCGCCTGCAACGGGGCAGGCGCTGAGGAGGACGGGAATGAATAATGTGAATATCGATTTTAATTTCAAGTATCCAAGTAAAAAAGAAAGAGTAATTTATACAGTAACATCTGTTTTAAAAGATGAAATTAGATTGTTTGGTAAGAGTGTCATTTCAGCTATTCTAGTATGTGTTTGTTTTGAAAACGGCTGGATCTTACCGCAAGAACACTGTGATAACAATGATTTTATGATAGTTCTGTTTGCAATTTTCTGCTTTATGCAGTGTGCTATATTGATAAATGTATTCTCAAAAAAATACACATATGAGGGAAACATTATAGCCAAATTAAATGACGAGAAAATTATTTGTAGAGGATATTCTAAGAGAGGTGATAATGGTGAATAATGACAATGAACTCCATGATGTAACTTTTAAAATCAGGTATCCTAGCAAAAAGGAAAGATTTTTATATGCGGTAAAGTCCATTTTAATAGATGAGTTGACTATTCTTGCTGAAAGTATTGCTATAGCTGCAATACTTTGCTCTTTCTTTTCAAACGAATGGTCTATACCTCAAAAATACAATGTATTTATAGTACTATTGTACGTTGTATTTTTTGTTTCACAAATATTGATACTTTTAAGGGCTGCATTAACAGGGAGATACACCTTAAAAGAAATAATCATTCGGAGAGTTGAGAAATGAGCATATTTAAAAGAAAATGGATATCATTTAACAATAATATAACATATTTATTTTCA
>OGPN01001817.1_pt1 | contig 13210 bp, 13 predicted proteins | sample 1552941 | NCBI WGS metagenome assembly OGPN01 (sample SAMEA2580220, study PRJEB22360) | human gut metagenome | biome: human gut; feature: human-associated habitat; material: faeces | place: Denmark | collected 2008/2010
GAGGGCCAGCGTATCGCGCCCGGCCATCGCCGAGCGGATGATCCGCTCCTGCACGGGACGGAATTCGGTGAAGCCCCAGTAGCGCTTCAGCACCTCGAAAATCTTGTCTGCGGACCCTTCCATGCACACAAAGGTAGGAAAAATTAGGCGGTTTGAGGAATTTTTCATACTTTTGCATTCGGTTAAACGTTCGACAAATGAAGATAAGCGAAAAGTTCAAAGTGCGCGAGATGGCGGGGGAGCATGTGATTATCATGCCGGGCCGCGTCGGTGCCGATATGACCCGGATTCTTGCGCTCAACGACTCGTCGCTCTATCTTTGGGAGACGCTCCGCGGCCGCGACTTCACCACCGAAGAGGCCGCCGGCCTGCTCACCGAACGTTACGAGGTGGATGAGGCTACCGCCCTGCGCGATGCGCAGGCATGGGCGGGGAAGCTCGCCGAATGCGGCGTGCTGGAGTAGCCGGAACCTAATATTATTGCATGAAACTGAAAAGACTCATATCGCTGTTACTGCTCTCCGTCTACCTGCTGGCGACGGGCGGACCCGCGTATGTGTCGCTTTCATGCAAGTGCGTCGCGATGAAGGCCCGTGCCGCGCACGTATGCTGTCATCACTGCCAGCACGGTGCGGATACTTCCGACGGAACCGCGTCGCTGAAGGCCACCTGCTGCGGCAATCACCATTCGACGGAGATCAATCTCTATACATTCTCGCAGGACAGCGAAAAATCGACCCGTTGTACGGTTACCGACCTGCCGCCCGCGCTGGTGGCCGAGGCTCCGGAGCCTGCCGACATCTCGCTCGGCGGGGAGAAAACCGTCGGACGCTGCGCCCCCTTCGTCGAACGGGGCCATGTCCGCTGCGCGGGACTCCGCGCCCCTCCCGTATTGGCTTAAAACCCTTTTGGGGCGGATGCTGCGTGCATCCGTCCGGAATCAGTTTTAACCAATAACGGAATGTAAATGAAAATCAACAAAATTTTAGTTTTATCTGTTTCAGCCCTCGCTGTGTGCGGCACCCTCAGCGCGCAGGATTTGCGGGGCGTGGTCCGCGACGCCGACAACCAGCCGCTGGTGGGCGCTTCGGTCTACTGGGAGGGTACCACGATCGGCGCCAGCACTGACGCCGAGGGAGCTTTTCTGCTCCACCGCGTGAAAGGTTACGATAACTTGGTGGCTTCGTATCTGGGCTTCGTGAACGACACGCTGCACGTCGCGAACGGCGCGGAGCGGATCGAATTCGCACTTAGGGCGGACGGCGTGGAGTTGGAGGACGTCGTGGTCGAGGGCAACCTCAGCGGCAACTTCGTCAAGCGCGACGGCATCGTCAAGAACGAGATGATTTCGTTCGCGGGTCTCTGCAAGATGGCCTGCTGCAACCTCGCCGAGAGCTTCGAGAATTCGGCTTCGGTGACCGTGGGGTACAGCGATGCCATTTCGGGCGCGCGCCAGATCAAGATGCTGGGCCTTGCGGGCACCTATACGCAGATTCTCGACGAGAACCGTCCGATCATGCGCGGCCTGAGCGCCCCCTACGGCCTGAGCTACACGCCGGGCATGTGGCTCAATTCGATTCAGGTCTCCAAAGGCGTGGCCTCGGTTACGGCCGGCCATGAAGCCATCACGGGCCAGATCAACCTCGAACACCGCAAGCCTACCGACGACGAGCGGCTGTTCGTGAACCTCTACCTCGACGACGAGCTGCGTCCCGAAGCCAATATCTCGACGGCGTTTCCCGTTTCCAAGAACAAGAAACTGTCGAGCGTGATCCTGCTGCACGGTTCGATGGACACCGACGTGCGCAAGATGGACCACAACGACGACGGTTTCCGCGACCTGCCGCTGGCCGACCAGCTCAACATCGCCAACAAATGGCTCTATGCCGCCGACAACGGTACGCAGATTCGCTGGGGCTGGAAGTTCGTGCAGGAGAACCGGCTGGGCGGCATGCTCGACTATAAGAATTCGATGCGCGACCAGATGCGCGAGAAATGGGACCAGCCGGGCACGCTTTACGGGTCGAAGATCCGCAACCGCGGCGCGAACGGCTATTTTAAAATAGGTATGCCCGTCGGTCCTTCGGTATACGATCCCGACGAGAAGGACGAGATGCGTTCGAACCTCGCTTTCGTGGCCGACTTCGACCACTTCAACGAAAACGCCTACTTCGGTCTGAACGACTACAAGGGCAACGAGAATGCGCTGGCGATAAACCTGATGTACAATCACTACTTCACCTACCGTTCGTCGCTGATCGTCGGCGCGCAGGCGCAGCTGCAGTATTACCGCGAGAGTCTGGCCAACAACACGCCGTGGATTGAGGCCGCGAAGTCGCGTTTCTACGACTTCGACCGCAGTGAGCAGGAGGTGGGCGCCTATGCCGAGTACACCTATGCTGTCAAGGACAAGTTCTCGATCGTGGCCGGTATCCGCGGAGATTATAACGCCTTCTACGACAAGTTTTTCGTAACGCCCCGCGGTCATATCCGCTGGAACATCACCCCTTCGACGACCTTGCGCGGTTCGGCCGGACTGGGGTACCGTTCGACCAATGTCATCACCGACAATATCGGTATTTTGGCGACGGGCCGCGAGATCGTAATTCCCGATTTCGACGGGTTCAACCGGCTGGAAAAGGCCCTGACCGTGGGCGGAAGCCTGACGCAGACCTTCGGGCTGGTGAGCGCCGACGACGCGACGCTGAGCTTCGACTATTTCCGCACGCAGTTCTACAACTCGGTGATTGCGGATCAGGAGATGTATGCGGACAAAATCATGCTCTACAACTCGGACAAACGCTCCTATACGGATACCTACCAGATCGACTTTTCGTGGACGCCGGTCGAGCGGCTCGATATTTTCGCGACGTTCCGCTATACGAACAGCGAAATGACGATCGACCGTCCCGACGGAACGACGGCCCGCGTGGAGCGTCCGCTGGTGAGCAAGTACAAAACGCTGCTCAATATCCAGTACGCCACGAAGTTCCGCCGCTGGGTGTTCGACGCCACGGCGCAGCTGAACGGTCCCGCGCGCATCCCGACGCAGACCGGAAATCTGGCCGACGACAAGTATTCGCCCCGTTACCCGATGTTCTTCGCGCAGGTGAGCCGCAAGATCGGCAAGTTCGATATTTATGTCGGCTGCGAGAATATCGCCGACTACCGTCAGCACGACCCGATTCTGAATGCGGACAACCCCTTCTCGACGGGATTCAACTCGATGAACGTCTGGGGTCCGCTCATGGGACGCAAGTTTTACGCGGGTCTGCGCTTCAACCTCTATTGATGCGCTCCGCGGAAAAAAGAGATTCAAACCTTAAAATAACACGAAGATGAAAAAGATTTTAATGCTTTGCCTCGCCCTTGTGATGGGCGTCGGCATGTGCGCGGCGGAGAAGCCTGCCAACAAGAAAACGGTGACGACGGTGTTTACGACCGACATCGACTGCGAGCACTGCGTCAAGAAGATCATGAACAACGTTCCGTCGCTGGGCAAGGGCGTGAAGGACGTGCAGGTCGATCTGCCGAAAAAAGAGGTGACCGTGGTATACGACGGCACGAAGAACAACGACGAGAATATCGTCAAGGGCTTTGCTTCGCTCAAGGTGAAGGCCGAGCCGAAGAAAGCCGGCGCGAAGAAATAGCGGCGGCCGGGTTTTGTTATTGAAAAAGGAGGACTTTGGGGCCTCCTTTTTTTGTCTGCCGTTTGTGTGATTGCGCGGCCTATTCCATCGGCCGTATGCGGACTTCGGTGACGCCTTCCAGCTCGCGGGCGAGACGGGCGGTGTCGGTTTTCTCTTCGACTTCGCCGTAGTGGTAGGGATAGAAGACCGCCGGACGGATCGCCTTGACCGCTTCGACGGCCTGATCCACGGTCATCGTGTAGGGCTGATTGACCGGAAGGAACGCGATGTCGATATTCTTGAGGGCTTTCATTTCGGGCGTGGGTTCCGTATCGCCCGCGATGTAGATGCGCGTGCCGCCGACGGTAAGGATATAGCCGCAGTCCTCGCGGTCTTTGGGGTGGAACTGCAGGTGCCCGTCGGTGGTGTTGTAGGCGGCTACGGCCTCGACCTTGAGGTAGTCGCGCGGTGCGGCGACGCTGCCCGGCCGCATCGTGTAGCAGTTCATTTCGAACGCTTCGGCCGAGGTGCGGTCGCAGAGTATCTCGGTCTGCGGCGTCTGGATCGCTTCGACGGCCGCTACGTCCAGATGGTCGTAATGCGAATGGGTGATCAGGATCACGTCGGCTTTCGGCAGCGCCGCGTATCGGGCGTAGCCGCTGACGGGATCGACATAGACGTATTTGCCGCCGACCTCGATCGAAAGCGAGGCGTGCCGGAAGAAAGTGATCGTGATTTGCGTGCCGTCGCGCGTGGTCAGCGTGTCGGCGGGGTATTCGGGCGCTGCTTTCTTTCCGCAGCCGAGCAGTGAAAGGAGGGACATAAGTAACAAGAGTTTTGGGTTCATTCCTCAAATATTGTACATAACAAGGGCAATATAGTGAAAAAAAGTGAAATATTCGTACCTTTGGCCTGCATTCGAATTTGAAAAACGATGAAAGGGACTTTGAAAAAACTGATCGTGCTGGCGGCCGCGCTGTTTGCCGCCGCGGGAGTCGCGGCGCAGGATGCCGACCGGATTGTGGGCATTTACAAGGCCGTGGAGGAGGGCAAGGAGTCCAAAGTGGAGTTCTCGCGACGGCCCGACGGCACCTACCGCGGGCAGATCGTCTGGCTCAGGAACCCGAACACCCCCGACGGGACGCCCAAACTCGACGTGAAGAATCCCGACAAGTCGAAGCGGTCGGGGCGTGCGGACCGGGTCGTGGTGGTGGACGGCGTGAAATACGACGCGGAGAAGGGCCGCGTGTACGACCCGACCAAGGGCAAGAGCTATAAGGTCGAGGTGTCGTTCGAGGACGACCGGACGCTGCGCGTCAAAGGATCGCTGCTGGGGTTCAGCCGTTCGGTCTATTGGCAAAAAATCGAATAAATGTGCATTTTTTTGCGCCGGGGCGCAGTATTTTTCGAATTTGTACGTTTATATCGCATAATTTAGTATTGAAATTCTTATGATGAAAAAAGTTTTATTTGTAGCGGCCGTGGCTATGTCGCTGGTTTTTAGCGGGTGTATGAAGGAAGACGACACCTACAAGAAATTGAAGCCCGTACAACCGGGGCTTAACATCTACACCGGTGCCATGAACCAGAATATCGTGTCGATGTAGCAGGCCAACTTCGGCTTGCGGCTTGCGATGCTGGTGGCCGAGGCCGACAAACAGCAGAAAACGATCGACGAAGTGACGGTCGGCAGCAGCAATACACTGCTGAAAAGGCAGTTGCTGGGCAATGCCAAAGTCGAGACTACGGCGAACGGTTACAAAATCACGTTCGATGCCGATTATGCCGACCTCGACACTTATGTCCGCAAGGGTACGCTGCTGATCAACACCAACGAGACGGCGCTGCTGAAAGATGCTACGGAGAGCAAGCCGTGGACCGTTACTTTCGAGGATAAACTGACGATGGGCTATTCGGGCGGCGACATGCAGGCCATCACGCTGACGGGCGGTCTGACGAAACTCTATTTCGTCGAGTCGTCGGGCGCTTACGGAATCGGGCTGGAGGCTCAGCAGTCCTATGTCGGCAAGACCGAGGAGCTGACCTCCAACTGGAACGGCAAATTTACGGTGAAGCCTGAGAACGTGAATTTCACCTATACGGACTGCGCCGGCAAGAAGTTCATGCTGAACGGCACGGCTACGGGCCGCACGTTCAACACCTATGACGGCATTTCGGCGACGACGATGAGTCTTAGGATGACCAACGGCGAGTATTACTCTTCGTCGGCTCTCTACGGCGGCAAGATCGAAGCGTCGCTGGGCGACGGTTACAATCCGAGTCTCTATCCGTCGAAGGATGTCATCGTGGAGATCACCTTGGAAGGTACGCGGCTTCGTCAGACGATCACCTATGCCGGTCACATTGTGACGGTTTAGGGAATTTTATCCGAATGAAAAAGAGCGGGGCTTGTCGGCCTCGCTCTTTTTTTTGTCGCCCTGTATTTCCGTCGTCAGGAAGATTGCCGGTCGAGCCGCATGACCGAAGGGATGCAGAATGCGACGAGTCCGATGCCGCAGATGACCGTGCCGGCGATGACGAAGGTCGTCGTCAGGCCGACATGCTCGGCGAGGAAGCCCGTGCCGAGCAGTCCGATCGCCGAGGGGAGCAGTCCGAAACTGTAGTACAGCGACATGACGCGCCCCAGCACTCCCGCGTCGATGCGGCTCTGGATGACGGAGACGAACGACGAGTTGAAGACGCTGCTCGTGACGCCTTCGATCAGGGAAAGGGCGGCGAAGAGCGCGAATGCCGTGGGCGGCAGCATGCCCGAAGCGGCGAACAGCAGGCCGATGGTCAGGTACATCAGGTTTATCAGCACGATGCGGTTGACGCGGTAGGTTCGGGCGCCCATGACGGCGCCGCCGATCAGCGCGCCGCCGCCCCAGACGATCTCGATCAGGCTCATTTCGTAGGCCCCTCCGCCGAAGTGCTGCAGCGTCATCAGCGGAAACATCACACCGACAGGCATGATGAAGAACCACACGAGGACGGCCAGCGTGAAAAACCAGCCCATGCCCGGAACGGCGTGCATGGCGCCGAACCCTTCGCGGAACTCGCGCCAGAGACTGGGCTTTTGCGCCGTGCTGCGTTCGGGATTGGGAATGCGGACCAGCAGCAGGGTGGTGCAGGCGATAAAGGCCCCCGCGACGTCCAGCAGCAGGATGTTGCCGATGCCCGTCAGGTTGATCAGCAGGGCGCCGAACGCGGGCCCGATGATGTTCGACAGCGAACTGATGATCTGGTTGATGCCGGCGATGCGCGTCAGCTGCTGCTTGGGCGCGAGCAGCGGCACCGAAGCCTGCATGGCGGGGGTGTGGAAAGCCGACCCGATGGAACGGCAGGCCAGCAGCACGTAGATATGCCACATGCGGGCGACGCCGAGCCAGAAAAGTACGGCGAGGAGCAGGGTGCACAACGCGATGAAACTGTCCGCCAGAATCATCGTCCATTTGCGGTCCCAGCGGTCCACATAGACGCCGACCAGCGGACCCAGCAGCGACTGGGGAAGCATGCCGGCAATGGCGGCCAGCGCCAGCACCTGCGCCGAGCCTGTTTCGAGGCTCACCCAGAAGATGATGGCGAAGGCGACGACCGAACTGCTCAGGATCGAGGCCAGCTGTCCGCTCCAAATGACGGCGAATGTCTTTTTCCAGTTTTCCACGCTGCGTTTTTGCGGTTACATGCCGATCCGCGGGAAGACGAAGCCTACACGCGTTTGATCGGACCAGAACCAATAGTGCTGTTTGTCCGATTTGAGCAGCACGAAATCTTCGATGCTGCCGATGTTGAGTCCCGTGTTGTCGGTGAAGGTGCCGCGGACCGTCTGTCCGTCGGAGGGCATCGACTCCAGCTGGAGACTGACAAATTTCAGGCCCGCGTCGTCCTGAATGCGGAACGTAAGCGTCGTCGGATCGACGAACAACTGCTGCTTCGCCTTGTCGAAGAGCCGCAGCGCTTCTCCGCTGCGGTAGATTCCTACGGCTTGGGTCTCCTGCAGCGCCGTGCGCTGGGCCTTGAGCGTCGGGTCTTCGGTTTTGTCTTTCGAGCAGGCGGCTGCGGCCGCGAGACAGATCAGCAGAAGATATTTGAGGTGTTTCATGGCGGATGTTATTTGACGGTGATGTATTTGACGATATACTGCTGCGACTCCTCTTCGGCGTCGGTGACGACGGCCATGATGGTGTGTTCGCCTGCCGCGAGAGTCGTGTAGGTGTTTGGTGTAGGTCGGCTCCGTATTGAAGATCAGGTCTTTGCTGCTGTCCACCGTGTCGGACACCTGTGCGATGGAGAGTGCATATTCGGTGGCGGGCGACAGACCCGTTATGTGGAAGGCATTGCATCCCGTTACGGTCTCCGAACGCTGTATGCCTGCCGATTTCCATGTGATCTCCCACTCGGCGGCCGGATCGCCCTCCCATGTCAGCAGGGCGTCGTACTGTCTGGCGCTGACCTCGGCCTTGAGATTGGCCTTGGTCTTGACCGACAGCCGGACCTGCGAACCGTCGAGTTTTATATCGCTGAACGAAACGGAAGGTTTGCCGCTGTTCCATGAAATATAGTCCGCGTTGGTTTCGGGCGAGAGCGACGTGATGTTGTTCGCGCCGGGGAAGAACGTCTTTTCGGGAACGTCGTAGGACGACCGGCCCGGAACCGACCGCACGAGTTTCATACATTCGTGGGCCGGATTGTTGTTGAGCGTATTGTAGGACCACTGCGGGGCGTATCTGCTGGTGTAATCGACATGGTATACCAGCAGGCCGCGGCACGCTGCTGCGCTGTTGAGGGGCTGATCCCACTTGTTGTTCCGGGTGTCGCGGTTCTCCAGCAGGAAATAGTCGTTCGTCGTCGGCGTCTGCACCAGATAACCTTTGTTCTCCGAGACCGGAGCGAGCGTATAAAGCCCGTTTTCCGTGACCTCATCGGGTTCGGCCCAGCCGACCATCCAGCGTTCCAGTATGTTGACCGACGGCGGCGTGCGGCTGTTGTTGTTATAGCTGCCCGAACACATCAGCGAGAAATTCTCCAGCGCCGGGGCGGTGCCGCCCGATGCCGAGTAGTCGGTGTCGTAGAAGTCGGGCCAGCCCAGCACATGGCCGAATTCGTGGCAGAAGGTGCCGATGGCGGTCATCTGGTAACCGCCGTTCAGCTCTGCGCCGCAGGCGTATCCCTGCAGTTGTACACCGTCCAGATAGACGTTGAAGCCGCCGTAGCGGACGTCCCACCGGTGCGGCCAGATGGTTTGCGTATCGCCTGAATCTGCCTGTCCGCGCCCGGCGTAGAAGACGAAGACGTCGCGTATGACTCCGTTGTCGGCGAAATCGGTGAAGTTGACGTCGTTGTCGGCCAGCCGGCATGCTTCGACGATCAGTTCCGCTACATTTTCGCTGCCGTCGCTTCCGGCATAGTACGCCGATGTTTTCGAGGCTTTGTAGGGACCCACCACGACGAATTCGGGATCGAACAGTCTGTTGGAGTTGTCCTGATAGTAATTCCATGCGCTGCCCGTCGCGCCGTTGACGCTGTAGCCGTCCTGCATGAGCAGGTTGCGGAAATCCTGCTGCGCCGATGCCGAGGCGAATTTCTTGTCGGAGGATTCCACCAAGATAATCAGCGATTTGAGCCGGCCGGTGGTTTGGGCCGAGGTGATGCGCCGCGGAGGGGCGGGCTTTCCGGCGGCGGGAAGCACGGGGGCTTGTGTCTGCTGCGGCGCCGGCATATTCATCGGTTTGACGTAGGTCGGCTTCAGCTCCTTCCCCAGCCGTGAGACGACGGCTTTCTCATCGGCGGTGAGTGCGTTTACCGGGCGGGCCTTGACTTTTGTCGGGACCAGTTTCCCCGAAGCCGACAGTTCGGCGTAATAGAGATCGCCGTCGGGACCTCCGGTCAGCGTGTAGCCCTCCGGGGAGAGCATGTAGTGGCGGGGGGGGCCCCCCCACGGGGGGGGGCCTCGGTATCGTCACCGACGAGGCGGACGGTGAGCTGCGTGCCGTCGCTCTGGGTTACTTGGATGAGACCCGGCTTGGCGGGAACGGCGTGCGCAGTTCCGATACCGCAGAGAAGCGCTGCGGACGCGGCGGCAAGCGAAAGGAAAAAGTGTCGCATATGATTTGTTTTAAATATAAGTGTATAAATGTACGATAAAATCCGGAAATTACTGCCGGTTTTATCGAAAACCGCTTCGTTCGGTTATATATCGGAACCAAAAAAAAGGCGGATACCGAGGTATCCGCCGCTATAAACCTTTCCGCAGAGAGGTTATTTAACTGCTTTAACTATTGCCTCGAATGCTTTCGGCTCGTTCATCGCCAGATCGGCCATAACCTTGCGGTTGAGGGCGATGCCCTTGGCGTTGACTTTGCCGATAAATTGCGAATAGGTCATTCCCTGCGCGCGGACTGCGGCGTTGATACGCGTGATCCACAGCGAACGGAACGTCCGCTTCTTGAGTTGACGGTGTGCATAAGCATAGCACAGACCTTTTTCGACCGTGTTTTTCGCAACGGTCCAAACGTTTCCCCTTGAACCAAAGTTACCTTTGGCAAGTTTCAAAACTTTCTTTCTTCTTGCGCGTGACGCAACAACGTTGACTGAACGTGGCATACTGTAAAGTTTTTGAAGAGCTGTCAGCGATGCGGTTCTCCCGCATTCTTTGGGGCTGTTTCGCTCCGATTAATAAAATGTCCGCCCGGAAATTACTTGACGAGCAGGTTCTTGATTTTGGCTTCGTCAGCCGCAGAAACGGTACCCGAATAGCAGAGGTTGCGCTTCTGTTTCGTCGTCTTTTTGGTCAGGATGTGACTGTGATAAGCGTGTTTGCGCTTGATCTTTCCTGTGCCGGTGAAGGTAAAACGCTTCTTCGCAGCGGCATTGGTTTTCATTTTCGGCATTGTCGTAAATAGTTAATTAGTTAAACATAGCCTGCAAAGATACGAAAATTTCGGCACTCTGCAACCTTGAAACGGAAAATTCTCCTCTTTTTCACCGGAAAACATTTCCCGGCGCGAGGGGTGTCCGCTCCGTGCGGAAGGCTTCTCCGTGGCGGCCTGTCGTTCCGTCCGGCCGTTCCGGCATATACGCACGCCGGCATCCGGTTTGCCCGTCCCGATAATTTGTACTATATTTGATAGGGAATAAAACCGCGGAACTATGGAGATGGAGTGGGATTTGATATTGAGATTGTGTGTGGCGGGCCTTTGCGGCACGGTGATCGGACTTGACCGCGAGTACCGGGTCAAGGATGCGGGATTCCGCACCCATTTTCTGGTCGCGCTGGGCAGCGCCCTGATGATGATCGTGTCGCAGTATGGGTTCGAGGGCTTTCTGGCCACGCACGACGGACTGCGGCTCGACCCCAGTCGTATCGCGGCGCAGGTAGTGAGCGGCATCGGCTTCATCGGTGCCGGTACGATCATCATTCACCGGCAGCTGGTGCGGGGACTTACGACGGCGGCCAGTTTGTGGGCCACGGCGGGAATCGGACTTGCGGCCGGAGGACATATGTATATCGTGGCCGGAGCGGCCACGCTGCTTACGCTCTTTGCGCTGGAGGTGCTCACGCTGTTCTTCGGCAGGCTGGGGCGCCGCCGGATCATGGTCGTCTTTTCGGCCGCCGACCGCAAGGCGATCGACGCCATGTTCAACGAGCTGCAAAGCGGGGAATATGCCGTGATCTCCTATGAGGTCGAGGCGCAGCGCAGTCCCGACGGCGTCGTATACCGTGCGACGCTGGTTATCCGGGCCAAGGGGAATGCCGACGAAGAACGCTATGTCGATCTGCTGCGCGAGAATCCCGATGTGACTGTCGAGCGGATCGTTTAGAACCAGCGGTATACTTCGCGGAGCGTTCTCTCCTGCGACATGTCGTTGGGGTTGGTGCCCGGAACGCCTTCCGGGACGGACTCACCCCGGCGGGCGAAAAGCTCGGTCCAGAATTGCGGCAGCGTGCCGTCTTCCGCCCGGAAATTCATTGGATGGGCCGTGAAGATCGGCGAACCGTCGCTTGTCCGGTAACATTCCCAGACCAGTTCGCTGCAATAGAATTTTCCGTTGTCGGGCCGGAAGGAGTAGTCGTAGGGGAGTCCGAGATGGCTTCGTGCCCGCCTGACCGCTTCGCAAACTCCCGCAGTATCCTTCAATCGCATGGCGACGACCGCCGGACGTCCGCCGATTTTTGCCGACCGGGCGAGGAATTCCGGCAGTGCCGTAAGCCGGACCCCGCCGTTCGTCGTAGCTTCGAGTACCGAATCCGCTCCGTTTTTCACCACGGCGATTCCCACGTGCGAGAAGTTCAACCGTCCGTTTTCACCCGTCGCCGCGGTGATCGCTCCGGTCATATCCGAACTTTCTCCGGCCTGAAAGAGCAGGTCGCCCGATTGCAGTGCATGGTCGTTCCGGCCGCACGAAACAGCCGAAAAAAGTATACCTATATATAATAAGCTTCGTTTCATTCTGTCCGATCTCTTGTGGGGACAAATATATTAAAAATTTTTCACAACTAACTCGCTGATGGATAGCGGGGTGTGAAAATGGCTTCGAAAATGTTGAAAAAAAGTCTCCGAAATATTTGGAAATAGCGATCAAATGCCCTTATCTTTGCACCCGCTTCGAGAGAGAAACACTACTCCGAGACACAAAAACAGGTTCTGAAAAATTTTGAAAAAAGTTCCGAAATCTTTTGGAGATTCAGAAAAATGACTTACCTTTGCACCCGCTTCGAATAAGAAATACGGTTCGAAACGATAAAAGAAAAGGTTCTGAAAATTTCTGAAAAAATTCTTTCAAAAAGATTTGGTGGTTCAAAAAATATGACTTATCTTTGCACCACTTTCCGCTGAAAAATCGCGGTCAGAACAACGGGGGAAGCCGAAAGGCGAAACCCGGCAAAAAGAAAGAAATTGTTCTTTATAGCAATATAATCGAACAGCGTTCTTTGAAGTATTTGAGCAGCTAAAAGTTTTTTCCACTCTCGCAAGAGAGTGATTTCAAACAATACCTTTGAGATTAGAGCGAAAGATTTAAAACAAAACATTATTTATACAATGGAGAGTTTGATCCTGGCTCAGGATGAACGCTAGCGGCAGGCTTAACACATGCAAGTCGAGGGGCAGCACGAGGTAGCAATACTTTGGTGGCGACCGGCGCACGGGTGCGTAACGCGTATGCAACCTACCTTTAACAGGGGCATAACACTGAGAAATTGGTACTAATTCCCCATAACATTCGAGAAGGCATCTTCTTGGGTTAAAAACTCCGGTGGTTAAAGATGGGCATGCGTTGTATTAGCTAGTTGGTGAGGTAACGGCTCACCAAGGCAACGATACATAGGGGGACTGAGAGGTTAACCCCCCACATTGGTACTGAGACACGGACCAAACTCCTACGGGAGGCAGCAGTGAGGAATATTGGTCAATGGACGCAAGTCTGAACCAGCCATGCCGCGTGCAGGAAGACGGCTCTATGAGTTGTAAACTGCTTTTGTACTAGGGTAAACGCTTCTACGTGTAGGAGCCTGAAAGTATAGTACGAATAAGGATCGGCTAACTCCGTGCCAGCAGCCGCGGTAATACGGAGGATCCGAG